>OGCM01003777.1_pt1 | contig 11097 bp, 6 predicted proteins | sample 1570151 | NCBI WGS metagenome assembly OGCM01 (sample SAMEA4370582, study PRJEB24528) | human gut metagenome
AACAGCATTTTCTGGGATATAAATCCATTGCTGCCATTGAATCCGGCTTCAAAAAGGCTATTCAGAAGGGGACGGCGATCCTGGATATCGGAGGAGGAAATCTGCAGATCTCTCTCTTTGATAAAGATGCTCTGGTGCTGACCCAGAGTATCCGTATGGGAAGTCTTCGTATCCGCGAACGTCTGAAAGAACTGGAGAAAACAACTCCACATTATGACCGGCTGATAGAGGAATTTATCCGAAATGATCTGATAAGCTTTCAACGTCTTTATCTTAAGGACAAGGAAATCTCCAATCTGATCCTGATGGGAGATTTTCTCACAGATACGATCTTTCAGGACAGATCCGGAGAGAATATCATCACAAAGGAGGAATTCCTGAAGAAATACGAGACCATTGTAAACATGTCCGATCATGACCTTGCCGAATCCATGGAGTTGGAACCGGAATATGCGTCTCTGATCGTGCCGAACATGGTTATCATCCGAAACTTTATAGAAATCTTTCAGGCAGAAGCACTCTGGATCCCGGGTGTTTCTCTTCTGGACGGGATTGCCTATGACTATGCGGAAAAAAACAAATATCTGAAAAGTGTACACAATTTTGAAAATGATATCCTGGTGGCATCCAGGAACATTGCCAAAAGGTATTCCAGTGGAAAGAACCACATTGCAGGAACTACCGATGTGGCACTGGATATTTTTGACAGCACAAGGAAGATCCACGGCATGGGAAAACGTGAACGGCTTCTTTTGCAGATCGCAGTTCTTCTTCATGACTGCGGAAAATATATCAGTATGAGTGAGGTGGCAGAATGCTCTTACCGGATCATCATGGCTACGGAGATCATAGGTCTTTCCACAGAGGAGCGGCAGGTGATCGCAAGTGCGGTGAGGTATAATACCAGAGAATTCGGCTGCTACGAAGAAATCAACCGTGAAACATCCATGAGCAGGGAAAATTATCTCCTGACTGCGAAGCTGACCGCGATTCTCCGCCTGGCCAATGCTATGGACAGAAGCCATTACCAGAAGGTAAAAGCGCTTAATGTAACCTTAAAAGACAGGATTCTTTACCTGGTGGTGGATTCCGCAAGGGATGTTTCTCTGGAACTAGGGCTTCTGAAAGATAAAAAAGAATTTTTTGAAGAGGTGTTTGGAATCCGGCTTGTAATGAGACGGAAGGGAAAAAGATAACGGAGGAGGCTTTTGTATGAAATTTAAGGAATTTGACAAACCGGAATATTTTGTAAACAGAGAACTGAGCTGGATCAAATTTGATGATCGTGTGCTCAGTGAAGCCAGAGACAAAAATCTACCTCTGTTTGAGAGACTGAAATTTTTGAGTATCACCTCATCCAATCTGGATGAATTTTATATGGTCCGTGTTGCATCCCTGAAGGATCAGGTTCATGCATGGTACAAAAAAACAGATATTGCAGGAATGACAGCCAAGGAACAGCTGAAAGCCATCAGCCGGCAGACACATGATCTTGTTCACGTACAGTACAGTACATTAAACCGGTCTCTGGTCCCTGCACTTGAAAAAGCAGGACTTCATGTGATCTTTGAGCACGAGGCATTTTCCGAGAAGCAGAAAGAATTTGTGGATCAGTATTTTGAAGATAATGTATATCCGGTCCTGACACCAATGGCAATGGATTCTTCCAGACCGTTTCCTCTGATCCGTAATAAAACGTTGAATATCGGAGCGCTTCTTTCCAAAAAAGATACCAAAAAAGGAAAAGAAGAGATTGATTTTGCCACTGTACAGGTGCCTTCTGTACTTCCGAGAGTAGTGATCATTCCATCTGAGAAAAAAGGCCATACAACCGTAACACTTCTGGAACAGATCATTGAGCGCAACATCGATAAGCTGTTTTTAAGCTATGATGTGATCTGTGCCCATCCGTACAGGATCATGCGTAATGCGGATCTTCCTATTGACGAGGATGAGGCAGAGGATCTTCTGGTTGAGATCCAGAAACAGCTGAAAAAGCGCCAGTGGGGAGAGGTGATCCGCCTGGAAGTGGAAGATAAGATGGATCCGCGGCTTCTGGATATTCTGAAAATGGAGTTTCAGGTTCATGGAGATGATATCTTTTTTATCAACGGACCTCTGGATCTGACCATGCTGATGAAGGTTTATGGTATTGACGGATACGATCAGTTCAAGGAACCGAAATACAAACCGGCAGCAGTGCCTGCATTTCAGAATGATAAAGATATTTTTCAGGTGATCAGGGAGGGTGATGTGTTCCTGCATCATCCGTATATGAGCTTTGATCCGGTGGTGAATTTCGTGCGTCAGGCGGCAAAGGACCCGGATGTACTGGCAATCAAGCAGACCCTGTATCGCGTCAGCGGCAATTCACCCATCATCGCGGCACTTGCTCAAGCCGCAGAAAACGGCAAGCAGGTTTCTGTTCTTGTAGAGCTGAAAGCGCGTTTTGATGAGGAAAACAATATCGTCTGGGCAAAAATGCTGGAAAAGGCAGGCTGTCATGTGATCTATGGTCTGGTGGGCCTGAAAACACACAGTAAGATCACTCTTGTTGTGAGAAGAGAAGAAAACGGGATCCGCAGATATGTGCATCTGGCAACCGGAAACTATAACGATTCCACAGCCAAGCTTTATACAGACTGTGGTATATTTACCTGTGATGAACGGTTTGGAGAGGATGCAACTGCTGTGTTCAATATGCTTTCCGGATATTCCGAGCCGAAGCGCTGGAATCGCCTGATCGTTGCACCGATCTGGATGAAGGACCGTTTTGTAAAAATGATCGAAAGAGAAGCGGAGCATGCGAAAAAGGGAGAAGAGGCTCACATTGCGGCAAAGATGAATTCTCTGTGCGACCCTGAGATCATTGCAGCGCTGTATTATGCTTCTTCCTGTGGGGTCAGGATCGATCTTCTGATCCGCGGCATCTGCTGCCTGAAGGTGGGCATTCCGGGTATCAGCGAAAATATTCACGTGCGTTCGATCGTTGGTAATTTCCTGGAGCACAGCCGTATTTTCTATTTCCGCAATGGAGGTTCCGATGAAATCTATATGGGAAGTGCGGATTGGATGCCACGTAACCTTGACCGTCGTGTGGAGATTGTTTTCCCTGTGGAAGATGAGCGGATCAAGGAAGAGATCATGCATGTGCTGGATCTGGAATTCCGTGACAATGTAAAAGCACATATCCTGCAACCCTCCGGTTTGTATGAGAAGCAGGACAAACGTGGCAAAACGTTGATAAATTCCCAGATGGAATTCTGCAGGGAGGCTACCGAGCGGGCAAAGGCAGCAAAAAAGGAGAAAAAAGAAAAGAAGAGAGTTTTCGTACCGGCTGAACCGGCGGAGGATATTATAAAATAGTAAAAGAAAAGGACAGCCTGTCATATCAATTTATGATACAGCTGTCCTTAAATAATGTTCTCAAAGATTATCCATATTATGTCAATACTGCATGATATTCAGAAAACCTGACAGCATGCGGGCGTTTCTAATAACACTTCTTGCAGGCTTTATACCCTGCAGCTTCAGCCTGGGAGCGTGTCATTTCTGTGGCATTATCCGGATTCATATTTCCACAGTTAGGGATCCGGTGGTACTTGCTTCCGGTAGCGGAGATCCAGACCATATCACCCACTGGCTCCGGATCGGCCTGCACTCCGGTCTGAGGATCTGCAGCAGCCGAAGCAGAAGATCCATAGCCGGACGCACCGGAATCCTTATAAGCGGAGGAAGGCTGTGTGCCGGTATCCGATTCATCTCCAGCAGAATAATCATTACAGGGACTCTGGTTCCACTGGATATTGCTTCCGTCGCTGACTGCGATCACCGTACCCTGCTCATCAGTACGAAATACCTGTATTCCCATATCCGCAAGCTTATCCATGGTATCCTTATGAGGATGTCCGTAGGAATTACCGGCGCCGCAGCTGATCACTGCATATTCCGGAACAGTCTTCTGAAGCAGATCCCAGGTGGTGGCAGTGGCAGAACCGTGATGTCCCGGAACGATCACATCGCAGGAAAGATCAAGTCCCAGATCACAGATCGCTTCCTCCCCGGCAGATTCTGCATCCCCAGTAAAAAGAAAATGGTTATTTCCGTTTTCCAGCCGGATCGCAACAGAATTGTCGTTATCGTTGCTGCTGATCGATTGAGGAGAAAGCACCGTAAATTTCCCGCCTCCGAAAGTAAAATCCGTTCCGGGCTCCGGATGCTGCACAGTTAATCCCTGAGCAGCAACACTGTTTTCAAAAGATTGATAGATCTTTGTATCCTGTACATAATCTGCACCGATCACATTTTTTACGGAAAAGCTGTCCAGGCATCCTACAAGACCAGCCACATGGTCCTCGTCATAATGGGAGGAAATCATATAGTCAATGATGGAAATATTCTGTTTCTGCAGATAGGAAACCACGAAACTGGAATGTCCTCGGTCACCGCCGTCATACAGGAGATTCTGCCCCTGTGACTGGACCAGGATCGAAAGCCCCTGCCCTACATCCAGAAAGTGTACAGCCATTGTTGTGTCAGCAGAAGCAGCCTCGGCTGTGTAAGCAGCAGAGGGAACTCCTGCGACTGTTAGCAGAACAAGCAGCAGAGAAAGAAAAAATGTCTGCAGCTTTCTGCGAAAAGAACGTTTGTGATGCATGAGAAGTCGCCCCTTATCTTAAGTATTTTCAGGGGAAATTATAAAACAGAAGAGAAAGAAATGCAAAATAATATATGTGAAAATACAGAAAACAGATAAACAGGAAGAACGAAATTTTTATATGCAATGTTCAGAGCAAAGTTTGAAAGCGATAACAGGAAAAAGTGAAGTATAACAATCACAAAAAAAGCAGTCAGAATAAAAATCCTAACTGCTTTTAGTTGATAGCCAGTACGGGAATCGAACCCGTGTTTCCGCCGTGAGAGGGCGGCGTCTTAACCCCTTGACCAACTGGCCATATTCATTTGTGTCGTTTGCTCTTGATTTCTGCTGTTTCCCGCAACCGACTTCGTTAGTATATAATACTTTCTTACAAAATGCAAGCACTTTTTTTGCTTTTTTTGAAAAAAATTTTCACCCTGTTTTTTGACAATTTTTTTGACGGAAAAATCGATTGATGATATGATAGATACAAAACGAAATGGAATAAAAAAAAATAAAGAGGAAGAGTATGGATTATAGAAAAAAGAAAAATTTGATATGGAAGGGAGAATCCTTTCTTTTTGTTGTGGTACTGCTGGTTTTTGGCGCGATCTTTGCGGCGATCCACACAGGGGGGCTGATCCAGAAGCAGGACAGTGTACAGCTTCTTAACAAAGGATGGTACTACATAAAAGACGGAAAAAAACAGGAGATCACCCTGCCTGCGGAAATTCCGGCAAAAACAGGTGAAAAGCTGATCCTGTACAATGAAAGTCTGGGAGCGGAAAGCAGAGGAATGACCGTGGTTTCTACAGGAGCCCAGTACGATCTGGTGATACGCCTGAATGGAAAGATCCTGTATGAATATAAGGAGGCCATGTTTTCCAAAAATGTGCAGATGCGTTCCAAGGTGCAGTGCATCGCCGCTCTGGGTAATGACACAGAGGGAAAAGTCCTGACGTTCAGCTATTCTGCGCCTCAGAGAGGAAAATATGTTATAGAGCCGGTATGCATAGGAACCGGAAGTGCAATAGCCTGGTATCAGATCAGAAAAGCAGCCATTCCTTTAGGGGCGGCAACGATCATGATCGTATTAAGTATGATCGCCCTGTGCATCTGCATCTATATGAGAATAAGGCAGATGCCGGACAGACGGTTCCGGGATGTGGCACTGTTCCTTATGATGTGCAGTATCTGGCTGGTGACGGACTCATCACTGGTACAAAGCTACAGCAGATGCCCCGAAGTATTATGTCTCATTTCTTTTTATATGTTCATGCTGCTGGCAGTTCCGATGCTGCGTTTTTTGCAGAATATCGGAAACATGAAAAAATACAGGCTCCTGGATCTTGGAATCTTTACATTTTATCTGAATGCTGTTTTACAGGGAGTTCTGGTGATCCTGGGAGTCTTTGAATTTAAGGATATGCTGTTTGTAACACATATCCTGCTGTTTGTGTGGGTCCTGATATCAGCGGTACTTCTGATCCGGGAGTACCGGAAGCATAAACAGCGTGAGATACATCTGCTTCTCATTGCATATATCATCGTGGGAACAAGTGGTATCATAGCGCTGATCCTGTACTGGCTGTTCGAGATTTCCTACTATGGATCCATTTTTGAATTGGGAAATCTTGTGTTTCTTGTGCTGGTCATTGCAGACGCAGTCATGATGATGGCAGACAATGTCCGTTACCGTCTGGAATCCCAGGCTTACGAACGACTGTCCAGAGAGGATGGGATGACAGGACTTGAGACGAGAGCCAATTTTGAGAAAAAACTGGAAAGTATTTCCGCAGATATGGGCAGATACCGGGATATCCTTCTTATGTATATCGATATCGATCAGCTTCGCGTGATCAACGAAGAATACGGACGGGCTGCAGGAGACGAGATGGTGGTGATCTCGGCCAGATGTGTGGAGAACGTTTTCCGGGAAAAAGGAACCTGCTACCGCATCGGCGGGGATGAATTTGCGGTTCTGGTCTATGAGCCGGAAGTACCGGACGAATTCTGGTCGGAACGCCTGAAAGAAGAGCTCCGGAATATTGGGAGAGGATGCAGACATCGTTTTTCGTTATCTCTGGGATACAGCCATCTGCGGAATAAGGATGGTTCTCTGAAATCCATAGGAGAATGGAAATATGAGGCAGACAGGAAGCTTTATGAGAACAAAAAGAAGGAGGATTTGAAAAATGGAGTATATTAACTGTTTTCAGATCACATCCCTTGTTCTGGTGACGATGATCGCGATACATTATTTTTCTCATAAAAGACTGAACAATGCGGAAAACAGGAATTTTGTATGTTTTCTGGCTTTCAGCGGCGTTTACGTGCTGCTGGATATGCTGAGTGCGGTGATCGCGGGAGGCGGCAGCAGCGAAGTCTGCAGAATGTCAGCGCTGGTCCTGACGCTCTATTATTTCTGTGATGTCATACTTACCTATGGGCTTTTCTGCTACATTCGGATCATCACCGGAAGACAGAAGGAGAAGTATAAATGGCTGAAAACCGGCTGGGTGGTCCTGCCGGCTGCAATGCTGCTGGCAGTTACAGCAAACTTACGGACGGGATGGCTTTTTTATTTTGACCAGGAAGGTAGATTTATCCGGGGAAGTTTTCATTTTCTGCTCTATGGATATGTATTCTTTTTTATGCTGGTGATCGTTGCATTTATGTTACTTTATGGAAAAACAGCAGAAAAAGAAATACGGCGCACCATATGGAGATTTTGGTTTATCGAAGCAGCCTGCCTGTTTCTCCAGATTGCCGCGGAAAGAATACTGCTTACCGGCTTCGGACTTTCTGTAGGACTTTGGCTGATCTATCTTACTATGAACAATCCAGGTGAATATACGGACAGTATGACAGGTTTATTTGACAAACAGTATTTTGACAAATGGATCGGAGAAAAGCTCTATCGAAAAGAAAGCTTTCATCTGCTTGCTGTGGATGCCCGCAATATGAAGCAGATCAACCGGATCTACGGTACCAGAGTGGGAGATCAGCTGCTGATCCGGGCGGCGAAGGGATTTCGGGAGATCACGGATTCAGTGCAGATCTTTCGTATCACAGGCAATTGCTTTCTGGCAGTGCTGGACTCGCTGACAGATTATGAAAAAGCCAGAGATGGCATAGAAGAATTTCTGAAAAAGCCGTTTTTTATCGAAAACGAAAAGGTGTCGTTCCATGCTGCGATCTGCGGGATCATGAATGCGGAAAAACTGGAAAAAGAGGATAGTATTCTTTCTTATATTGAATATATGATCTCTCTGATACAGAACCGTCAGGATACGGTCCTGATTCAGTCGGACAGCAAGATCCTGGAGGGCTTCCGCTATGAACAGGAAGTGGAGCATTTTCTTCAGAAGGCTGTGAAAGAGGATCTGTTTGAAGTATATTATCAGCCGGTATATTCTATAAAAAACCAGGATTTTATTACTCTGGAGGCACTGAGCCGGCTGAAACATCCTGCTCTGGGAATGATCCCGCCGGATGTGTTTATCGGGATCGCGGAAAAACAGGGAATGATCTCGGCAGTGGGATGTCTTCAGCTTCACAAGGTCTGCCGTTTTATAAAAGAACATGAATATATCATGAAGAAGATCCGGAATGTGAAATTCAATCTTTCTCCTTCCGAATTGATGAAACCCGGATACAGCCATGTGCTTATCGGGATCATACAGGGGTATGGATTAGATCCGGGATATTTTCAGTTTGAGATCACGGAAAACGTGGCAACCGAATACAGCGAAAGCTTCTGCACAGCCATTGATGATTTTGCAGAAGTGGGAATCCACATGTGCCTAGATGATTTTGGTTCCGGTTATGCAAATCTGAACGCAGTTCTTCGAATTCCGTTTTCAGCAGTAAAAATGGACCGTTCTCTTTTGTCCGGGGTCAGCAGCGATCCTCAGACGGCTACCTTTTATCGCAGCATTGTCATGATCCTGCAGCATATGGGATATAAGGTGATCGCAGAAGGCGCTGAGACCGAAAAGGAGGTAAAGCTTCTGGAAAAATGGGGTGTGGATATGATACAGGGATATTATTTTTCCAGGCCCCTGTGCGAGGAGAAGCTTCTGGAAAAAATTTCCTGAAATGATCAGAAACAGGCGGAAAACATGCTTTCATAAAAAGCAGGGTTTTCCGCCTGTTGTATTCAGACAGACACAAATTGCTTGAAGTTTACAGATACTTTTGATAGAATAGATAGGCTGTGGCGGCTGAAGAAAGCGATTTTTCGGAAGATCGGTTCCTTGAACTGCCACGCGTATCTTTTGGAAAAATTGCAGAAAAAAGATGATCATGTGGACTTTACAAGTACATATATTTTGAGTATAATACAAACAAATGTTCGAATATAAAAAAGAAAGGAATCAGTGGAATGGCAAAAAAAGACACTTATGATGCGGGCAGTATCTCTGTCCTGGAGGGCCTCGAGGCCGTGCGAAAGCGCCCCGGTATGTATATCGGAAGCGTATCCAGAAAGGGACTGAACCATCTGATATATGAGATCGTAGACAATGCGGTGGATGAGCACCTTGCAGGGTACTGCAGCCGTATCCATGTAGTTCTTGAGAAGGACGGTTCCTGTACAGTAGAGGATAATGGACGAGGGATCCCGGTGGATATGCATGCCAAGGGAATATCTGCGGAGCGTCTTGTTTTTACAACCCTTCATGCAGGCGGTAAGTTTGACAATTCCGCATATAAGACAAGCGGCGGACTTCATGGTGTAGGTTCTTCCGTAGTGAACGCATTATCTACGTATCTGGATATTAAGATCAGTCGTGATGGTTATATACATCATGACCACTATGAGAGAGGAATCCCTACCATTGAACTGGAAGCAGGACTTCTCCCCAAATTAGGGAAGACCAGAGGTACCGGAACCTGTGTGAATTTCCTTCCGGATCCGGAGATTTTTGAGAAAACAAGATTCGGAGCAGCAGATGTAAAGAGCCGTCTTCATGAGACTGCCTATCTGAATCCGGAGCTTACCATCCATTTTGAGGATCGAAGAGGGGGCACTCCTGAGGATATCGAGTATCATGAGCCGGAGGGGATCGTAGGCTTTATCCGTGACCTTAACAAGAATGCACAGTCTCTCCATGATCCGGTTTATTTTAAAGGAGAGGCAGACGGAATCCAGGTGGAAGTTGCTTTTCAGTTTACCAATGAGTTCCGTGAGAACGTTCTAGGATTCTGCAATAATATCTACAATGCAGAGGGAGGAACTCATCTGACCGGATTTAAGACTACCTTCACAACGGTAATGAACACCTATGCACGTGAGATCGGTGTACTGAAGGATAAAGACCCCAATTTTACAGGTGCAGATATCCGAAACGGAATGACTGCTGTAGTCTCCATCAAGCATCCGGCACCCCGCTTTGAGGGACAGACCAAGACCAAGCTGGATAACCAGGACGCATCCAGAGCCACCGGTAAGGTAGCAGGAGAACAGCTGGTACTGTTTTTTGACCGAAATCTGGAAACACTGAAGATCGTCCTTTCCTGTGCGGAAAAGGCAGCCAAGATCCGTAAGACCGAGGAGCGTGCCAAGACAAACCTTCTTACCAAACAGAAATACTCTTTTGATTCCAACGGCAAGCTGGCCAACTGTGAGAAGAAGGATCCGTCACTGTGTGAGATCTTTATCGTAGAGGGAGATTCCGCCGGCGGTTCGGCCAAGACAGCCAGAGACCGTAACTATCAGGCGATCCTTCCGATCCGCGGTAAGATCCTCAACGTAGAGAAGGCTACCATCGACAAGGTGCTGGCCAACGCAGAGATCAAGACTATGATCAATGCCTTTGGCTGCGGTTTTTCCGAAGGCTACGGAAATGATTTTGATATCACGAAGCTTCGTTATGACAAGATCGTGATCATGGCCGATGCGGATGTGGATGGTGCTCATATCTCTACTCTGCTTCTGACCTTGTTTTACCGTTTTATGCCGGAGCTTATTTATGAGGGACATGTGTATATTGCCATGCCACCTCTTTATAAGGTAATGCCGAAGAAGGGGCAGGAGGAATATCTCTACGATGACAAGGCTCTTGAGAAATACCGTAAGAGCCATAAACCGGGAAGCTTCACGCTCCAGAGATACAAAGGTCTCGGTGAGATGGACGCCCAGCAGCTCTGGGAGACTACCCTGAACCCTGAGACAAGAATGATGAAGCGTGTGGAGATCGAAGATGCCCGCATGGCCTCCGATGTGACAGAGATCCTGATGGGAAGCGATGTTCCGCCACGTAAGGCCTTTATCTATGAGCATGCAACAGATGCAGAGCTGGATATTTGATTGGGAGAATAAACTATGAATACGAAACAGGACAATATCATCCGCACCGATTATGCGGAGATCATGCAGAAATCATATATCGATTATGCCATGAGCGTTATCATTTCCAGAGCACTGCCGGATGTACGTGACGGACTGAAGCCGG
>OGCM01003805.1_pt1 | contig 11025 bp, 12 predicted proteins | sample 1570151 | NCBI WGS metagenome assembly OGCM01 (sample SAMEA4370582, study PRJEB24528) | human gut metagenome
TACCACGGCAGATTGCAAGAAGAGGTCTGTTATAGGAAAGAACTGACCGGATCAGGGCTAGATGAAATATATCAGTGGCTAGGTCTGTTGTGCCAATACCCGGCAAAGGATCTTCGCCAAGAAGAGTGGGAGTGATGTCGTTACCGCCGCAGAACAGGAAACCGTCACAGAAAGACAGCTCATCCATAGAAGGGCAGATATCGGTGATCGGAAGCAGTACAGGGATACCGCCGGAAGCCTCAATGGCATGAATATAAGGTGTGGATACAAACTGACGCTGCACGCCTGGGGATTCTGAGAATCCGCAGACTGCGATACCGATGACTGGTTTCATGAAGGCTCCTTTAATGATGTGATTACGGCTAAGATGCCACGGATTGCATGCGATGTGATTACAGCTAAGACGCCACGGATTGCTTCGTGTTATGCATCTTAATATATGCAAAAGGAGCACTGCTTATGCAGTGCTCCTGATAAAATCATAGTCAGCTTATCAAGCTGCTTCATAGATATGAAGATTAGTTGGTGTGATTTTTTGCTTCCTGCATCTTCATAGCACGAACCTTTAACGGCAGACCGAACAGATTGATGAATCCGTCTGCATCGTGGTGGTCATACAGATCACCGGTTGTGAAGCTTGCAAGAGACTCGCTGTACAGTGAGTATGGAGAAGTAGTACCGGCTTTTGTGATATTACCTTTGTACAGTTTGAATTTTACTTCACCTGTCACATATTCCTGTGTGCTTTCGATGAATGCCTGGATTGCTTCGCGCAGTGGTGTGAACCATTTTCCTTCATATACTACCTGAGACAGCTTATTGCCCATCTCTTCTTTTACTTCATAAGTAGCACGGTCTAATACCAGTTCTTCCAGCTGCTGATGTGCTTCGTACAGGATGGTTCCGCCAGGTGTCTCGTATACACCACGAGATTTCATACCTACAACACGGTTCTCAACGATATCGATGATACCGATACCATGCTTGCCGCCAAGTTCGTTCAGCTTGCGGATGATGTCAGATACCTTCATTTCTACGCCGTTAACGCTCTTCGGTACACCTTTTTCAAATGTCATTGTAACGTATTCCGGCTCATCTGGTGCCTTTTCTGGTGTAACACCGAGTACCAGCAGGTGATCGTAATTAGGTTCGTTAGCCGGATCTTCCAGTTCCAGACCTTCGTGGCTGATATGCCATAAGTTACGGTCGCGGCTGTAGCTGTGGCTTGCGTCAAATGGAAGGTCGATGCCATGTGCTTTACAGTATTCGATTTCATCTTCGCGTGACTGCATGGTCCATACATCTGTCATTCTCCAAGGAGCAATGATCTTGATGTCCGGAGCCAGAGCTTTGATACCAAGTTCGAAACGGATCTGGTCATTTCCTTTACCGGTAGCACCGTGACAGATTGCAACAGCGCCTTCTTTTCTGGCAATCTCTACCAGTTTCTTAGCGATAGCAGGACGAGCCATAGATGTACCTAACAGATATTTGTCCTCGTATACAGCGTGTGCCTGTACACATGGTACAATGTAATTGTCGCAGAAATCGTCTACGATATCTTCAATATATAATTTGGAAGCGCCGGACATTTTAGCACGCTCTTCCAGTCCGTCAAGCTCTTCTGCCTGTCCACAGTCGATACAGCAGCAGACAACGTCGTAATCAAATGTTTCTTTCAGCCACGGAATGATCGCTGTTGTATCAAGTCCGCCAGAATATGCAAGAACAACTTTTTCTTTCATAATTAAATACCCTCCGATTTGTAAATGTGTGTTAATGTTTAATAAATATAACTGTTCAAAAACCTGGTCAGATAGATCGGATATTTCGAACGGTTATGCTTGCTTTATCAAATGACAACACCAACTATACACTAAAATTTATAAATATGCAAGGTAAATACTGTAAATAGAGATGAATAATATGCATGAAAAATGAATTAATATGCACAAAAAATATAAAAATCAAAGGCAGAGTATTTACAATGGACAAATAGTGGTCTAAACTATGTATTAAAACATCGATATTGCGAAAGAGAGGGTAACAATATGATTAAAGTTGGAATTATAGGTTCTACTGGTTATGCCGGAGCAGAGCTTGTAAGAATACTTACAGGACATAAAGAAGCAGAGATTGTGTGGTATGGTTCGAGAAGTTATGTGGACAAACAGTATGCGGATGTATACCGCAATATGTTCCAGATCGTGGATGCCGCTTGTATGGATGATAATATGGATGAACTTGCCAGACAGGTGGATGTGATCTTTACAGCTACACCACAGGGACTGTGCGCCTCTCTGGTGAATGAAGATATATTATCGAAGACAAAGATCATCGATCTGAGTGCGGACTTTCGTATTAAAGATGTATCGGTCTATGAGAAATGGTACGGCATCGAGCATAAGAGTCCGGAGTTTATCAACGAGGCGGTATATGGATTGTGCGAGATCAACAGAGATAAGGTAAAAGGAGCAAGACTGGTAGCTAATCCGGGATGCTATACCACATGCTCTATTTTGACTGCATATCCATTGGCGAAAGAAGGCATCATTGATATGAGCACATTGATCGTAGATGCCAAGTCCGGTACTTCCGGAGCAGGAAGAGGAGCAAAGCTTCCGAATCTGTTCTGTGAAGTTAATGAGAATATGAAGCCATACGGTGTGGCAACTCACAGACATACACCGGAGATTGAGGAGCAGCTTGGATATGCATCCGGTGAAAAAGTAGTGATCAATTTCACACCGCATCTTGTGCCGATGAACCGTGGTATTCTGGCTACGGAATATGCATCTCTGAAAAAAGATGTTACTTATGAAGATGTAAAAGCAATTTATGATAAATACTATGCAGATGAGAAGTTTGTCCGTGTGCTGAAGGAGAACGAACTTCCGGAAACCAAATGGGTAGAGGGCAGTAATTATGTGGATATTAATTTCAAGATTGATCCGCGTACCAATCGGATTATCATGATGGGAGCCATCGATAATCTGGTAAAAGGAGCAGCAGGACAGGCTGTTCAGAATATGAACCTGATGTTTGGAATGGATGAAGCAGAAGGACTGAACCTTGTGCCGATGTTCCCATAGTATCGTGTGATACAGGGCACAGATCCGATTACGGGACAGAATGGAGAAGAATAATGATAAGGGTAATGACTATCGAAGATTATGATGAAGTATATGCGTTGTGGAAGAAAATCCGCGGATTTGGCATTCGCAGTATCGACGATTCCAGGAAAGGCGTGGACCGGTTTCTGAAGCGGAATCCTACGACCAGTGTGGTTGCTGAGAAGGATGGCAGGATTGTCGGAAGCATCCTTTGCGGACATGACGGAAGACGGGGCTGTTTCTATCATGTATGCGTGGATGAGAATTACCGTAGACATGGGATCGGCAAGGCAATGGTAGTAGCGTCTATGGAAGCACTGAAAGCAGAGCATATTAATAAAGTATGTCTGATCGCATTTACCAGTAACGATGGTGGAAATGCGTTCTGGAATACGATTGGCTGGACCAGAAGACTGGATCTGAATTACTATGATTTTACACTGAATGCAGAGAATATTACCGCATTTAATCAGGGCACATAAACGAACAGATAATAAGAAAGGTGGAAAGAACATGGAGAAAATCAAAGGTGGAGTTACCGCAGCAAAAGGATTTGAAGCATCAAGTACAGCAGCAGGTATTAAATATAAAGACAGAACAGATATGGCACTGATCTACAGTCAGGTACCATGCGAGGCGGCAGGAACATTTACTACTAATGTGGTAAAAGCAGCGCCTGTGAAATGGGACCGCCAGGTCGTAGACAGCGGCAAGAAAGCGCAGGCAGTGATCGTGAACTCAGGCATTGCTAATGCATGTACCGGAGCAGAGGGTTTTGGATATTGCAAGGATACAGCAGAAGCAGCAGCTAAATATCTGTCCGTAGATGCAGAAGGAGTTCTGATCGGTTCTACCGGCGTTATCGGTAAGCAGATGCCAATCGATAAGCTGACAGCAGGCATCGAAATACTGGCTGGTAAGAAGAATGACAGTATTGAGAATGGTACAGAGGCTGCCAAAGCTATTATGACTACAGACACTCATGAGAAAGAACTGGCAGTGACGATTCAGGTGGGTGGTAAGACCGTAACTATCGGAGGTATGGCAAAGGGGTCCGGAATGATCCATCCAAATATGTGCACTATGCTTGCATTTGTTACAACAGATGCTGTTATTACAAAGGAAGCACTGCAAAAAGCACTTAGTGAAGATGTTGTAGATACTTATAATATGATTTCTGTAGATGGAGATACCTCAACCAATGATACGGCACTTGTGCTGGCAAATGGTATGGCTGAGAACCCGATGATTGAGTATGGTACAGAAGATTATCAGACATTCAAGGCTGCGCTTCACGAGATCAATGAATATCTTGCAAAGCAGATCGCAGGAGACGGTGAAGGGGCAACAGCACTTTTTGAAGTCAAAGTAAAGGGTGCTGAGAGTGTGAAAGCAGCTAAAGTGCTTGCCAAGTCAATCGCATGCTCTAATCTTACCAAGACGGCCATTGCAGGTCACGATGCCAACTGGGGAAGAATCGTATGTGCGATGGGTTATTCCGGAGCACAGTTTGATCCTGAGAAAGTAGACCTGTTCTTCGAGAGCAAAGCAGGAAAGATCCAGATTGCAGAAGATGGCGTAGCACTTGATTTCAGCGAAGAGAAAGCAACTGAGATTCTTTCACAGCCGGAAGTAACAGCAATTGCTGATGTGAAAATTGGTGATGCAGAGGCAACGGCGTGGGGATGTGATCTGACGCATGGCTATATTGAGATCAATGCAGATTACAGAAGTTAGGAGACAGGAAAATGGATAAGAATATGAAGCAGTATCTGGATAAGGCAGAGGTGTTGATCGAAGCGTTGCCTTATATCCAGAAGTTTAACCGTAAGGTTATCGTTGTAAAATACGGCGGAAGTGCGATGGTAGATGAGAATCTGAAAAAGCGTGTCATCGAAGATGTGACACTGCTGAAGCTGGTTGGATTTAAACCGATCATTGTACATGGCGGTGGTAAGGAGATCAGCCGCTGGGTAAGCAAGGTTGGCATGGAACCGAAATTCATCAACGGTCTTCGCGTTACAGATGAACCTACCATGGAACTGGCTGAGATGGTACTGGGAAAGGTCAACAAAGAGCTGGTACAGATGGTAGAGAGCCTGGGCGTACGCGCCATCGGTCTCAGTGGCAAGGATGGTGGACTTTTGAATGTTACGAAGAAATATTCCAATGGCGAAGATATCGGATACGTAGGAGAGATACAGAAGGTAAATGCGGATATTTTGTGGGATCTTCTGGACAAAGATTTTCTTCCGATCGTATGTCCAATCGGTTTGGATGACAGCTTCCATACCTATAATATCAATGCAGATGATGCGGCATGTGCCATTGCCCGTGCAATGAATGCAGAGAAGCTTGCATTCCTGACAGATATCGAAGGCGTGTACAAAGATCCAAACGATCCGGCTACGCTGATCTCAGAACTTCAGATTTCTGAGGCAAAGGAATTTATCGAAAAAGGTTATATCGGAGGCGGTATGCTGCCGAAGCTCAATAACTGTATTGACGCCATTGAGAATGGTGTATCCAGAGTACATATTCTGGATGGAAGAATTCCGCACTGCCTGCTTCTGGAGATTTTTACGAATAAGGGAATTGGTACAGCCATTCTAAAAGATGGCGATGAAATGTATTCTAACAAATAGAGTCGTCTAAAAAACCAATCAGTGGATATACTAACGGTAGGATAACAGGAGGTAGATCTATGATTGGTTTTTTGATTGCGCTTCTTTCGGGTGCTCTGATGAGCGTTCAAGGGGTATTTAACACACAGGTGACGAAGACGACAGGTATGTGGGTGAGCAACGGCTGGGTACAGCTCAGTGCTTTTCTTGTGTGTGCAGTGGCATGGCTGATCGCAGGACGGGATGAGATCCGTACGATCGCAGAAGTCGAACCCAAATATATGCTGCTTGGAGGTGCTATCGGTGCGGGGATTACGTGGACGGTTATTAAGAGCATGGATCAGCTGGGACCTGCAAAAGCGGCGCTTTTGATCGTTATTTCACAGCTCATTGTGGCTTACGTAATTGAACTTCTGGGACTCTTTGGCATCGAGAAAGAACCATTGGAATGGCGAAAGGCAGGCGGTATGCTGCTGGCGTTGATTGGAGTTGCAATTTTCCAGTGGAAATAGTAGAATATTCTTACCTGAGCATAGGAAGAGGGTATTTACGGTGTCGACAGCTGTAAAGGAGCAAATATGCGGGACAGGAAAAAGAGAATAACAGTAGTCATAATGCTCTGCATTCTGCTTGCGGTGGTGTCAGGGTGCGGTAAAGAGAAGCATTCAGATACGCTGGAAGAAGTGCAGAAGAGAGAGAAAACCGAGTCTGTAGAAGTGTCAGATGAGACGGAAAACGAGGCAGATGAAACGGAGCAGACAGTAGATACAGAATCTGTGAAGAAAGCAGGGAGCGAAGGCGTGATCTATGTATTTGTATGCGGGCAGGTAGCAAGTCCCGGGGTCTATGAGCTCCCGGAAGGAAGCAGAATCTGTCAGGCAATTGATGCAGCAGGCGGGATGCTTGACACAGCATCGACGGACTGGGTGAATCAGGCTGAGACTGCAGAGGATGGGCAGAAGATTTATGTACCATCGACAGAAGAAGCAGAGACAATGCCCGAAGGTCAGCAGACCGGTCAGATGCAGGAGACATCATCGGCAGAGGGAACCGATGGAAAAGTGCATCTGAATGCGGCGTCCAGGGAAGAACTTATGACTCTGACCGGAATCGGAGAGAAGAAAGCAGACGCCATTATCCGATACCGGGAATCTAATGGCGGTTTCCAATCTGTAGATGAACTGATGCAGGTGGAAGGAATTAAAGAAGGAACTTATAATAAGATCAAAGACAGTATTGTGATATAGAGGGTGAGAGTAACATGATGAATAAAAGAGTGCTGGTTGTAGACGATGAGAAGCTGATCGTAAAGGGAATCCGCTTCAGTCTGGAACAGGATGATATGAAGGTAGATTGTGCGTATGATGGCGAGGAGGCACTGAAACTTGCGAGAGAGAATACGTATGATATGATCCTGCTGGATATTATGCTTCCGAAATTCGACGGATTCGAAGTGTGCAGACAGATCCGGGAGTTTTCGGATGTGCCGATTATCATGCTGACAGCAAAAGGGGATGACATGGATAAGATCCTGGGACTGGATTACGGTGCAGATGATTACATTACCAAGCCGTTCAATATTCTGGAAGTGAAAGCAAGGATCAAGGCGATTTTCAGGAGAATCGGACGAAAAGATGCATCAGAAGATGAGAAGATGCTGGTTCACAGAGATATGAAGATTGATTATGAGAGCCGGAGAGTATTTATCGCTGACCGGGAAGTGAACCTGACGGCCAAGGAATTCGATCTTCTGGAGCTTCTGGCAAAGAATCCGAATAAAGTATACAGCAGAGAGAATCTGTTGAATATGGTCTGGGGCTACGAATATCCGGGGGATGCAAGAACAGTGGATGTACATATCCGGAGACTGAGAGAGAAGATTGAGACACATCCAAGCGATCCAAAGTATGTGTATACAAAGTGGGGAGTTGGTTATTATTTCAAGGCTTAAACGTTATATCAGAATCAGAGTATTCAAGAGCCTGCGCCTGTATATTACGGTGCTTTTGATGCTTGTCGGCATCATTCCGTGCCTGGTGCTTAAAGGGCTGGTTCTTAAAAGCTATGAGACCAGAGCAGTCGAAGTGCGTACTGCCGAAATCCAGAATCAATGCACGATTCTGTGCAGTCAGCTCAGCAATTCTAACTATCAGGACAATGGCATTTCAGACATTATTCAATCAGAGCTTACACAGCTTGCAAATGTATATCATGGGCGGATTATGGTCATTGACAATGATTTCTGCATCATGAGTGACACGGATGATAAGGACGTGGGACGGAAGATGGTGGCAGAATCTGTAGTGAAATGTTTCCGCGGGGACAAGGCTTTTCGTTATGACAGGGATAACCGTTTTATCGAAGTGACCGCGCCCATCCGAGTGTCAGAAGACAGTGAGATCACAGGAGTGGTGCTTGTCAGTGTATCAACCGATACGGTTGCAGCGACCAAAGCACTGCTGGCAAAGAAAACGAATATGGTAGAGCTTGCGATTATTCTGATCGTAGTGATTGCAGCATTTTTCCTGGGAACGATCATGGTGCGTCCGTTTGCAAGGATTACCAGATCCATTGGAGATCTTCAGGATGGATATGATGCAGATTATCTGCACGTGTATACCTATAAAGAGACTACTCTGATCTCAGATGCATTTAACCAGATGCTTGGAAGATTGAAGAAGCTGGATGATTCCCGTCAGGAATTTGTGTCCGATTCTCTGTTGTCGCAGGAGGAAGTTCCGGTGGAACTGTACCGCGAATTTATGGGGGATCTGTCAGAAGAGATCGAGCGAGAGAATAAGATTATTAACGATCTGCTGTCTCTGGTGAAAATGGATAAGACAGCAGCAGCCATGAATATCCAGTCAGAGAATATCAATGAACTGATTGAAAAGATTCTGAAGCGTCTGCAGCCGCTTGCATCGGAGGCAAATGTGGAAGTAGTATACGAAAGCTTTCGTCCGGTAACGGCAGAGGTGGATGAAGTGAAGCTGTCGCTTGCCATTTCCAATCTGGTAGAGAATGCGATCAAGTATAATCGGGAGAATGGCTGGGTACATGTCTCTTTAAATGCAGATCATAAGTATGTCTATATAGAAGTGGCAGATTCTGGGATCGGTATTCCGGAGACAGAGACGGAGCATATATTTGAGCGATTCTATCGGGTGGATAAGTCGCATTCCAGAGAGATCGGCGGTACCGGACTTGGACTTTCCATTGCGCGCAATGCAGTAGTTATGCACCGTGGTGCAATCAAAGTGTTCAGCCAGCCGGGGGAAGGTACGACATTTTCCGTAAGAATCCCGATCAATTATGCAGGTTAGGAGGCAAGTATGAAAAAGAGTGGATGGATGATCGCATTGCTTATGTTCGGTTGTCTTCTGACAGTGGGATGCCATAAGGAAGAATCTTATGATATGCAGATCTATTATCTCAATTCAGAAGAAACAGCATTGAATACCGAGGGATATAATCTGAAGTCTGATAAAGCAGAAGGGCAGGTACAGGAAGTCCTGAAGAAGATGCAGAATCCAAAGGATTCGGTAGAATGTGTGCCTGCAATTCCGACAGATCTGATGATCACAGATATTCGCCTGGAAGACGGAAGGCTGGATCTGTATTTCAGTGAGGATTATAACATTCTGGATGCGGCATCGGAGGCACTTTTGCAGGCTGCGGTGGTACAGACTGTGACACAGATTGATGGAGTGGAGCGAGTACAGTTCCATGTAGCCGACGAGGTGCTGAAAGATCATCATGGCGATGAGGTGGGTTATCTGCGCAGTGAGGACTTTGTGCAGAAATAAGAGAACTGATAGAAAAGATTATACGAAAAATCATTAATAAGATAAAAGATAAAATAAATAAAAGAAAACTATTTGCTCTATGTGTGCTGTATCTGGTCATTATGCTGGTTATGGTAAGTCGTGAAATGATGACTGGTGCAGGAATATTTGTTACATTTCCGGTGGATACAGTGGAAAACGGAAGATTGGTGACGGTAACGGGTGAGGTGTTTCGGATAGACGAAACGGAAGAGTATCAGACATTATATCTGAAAAGGGTTGGAATCAGTGATGGCAGACAGAACATACAGGAGCGATATTTTCTTGCATATGTCAAAGGAAATCATTCCTTTGCACTTGGCAATAAGATAAAGGCGTCCGGATCTCTGGAATTCTTTGAGAATGAAAGAAATCCCGGCGCTTTTTCCAGAAAGAAGTATTATCGGACACAAGGAATTCCTGCCTGTATCTGGGCAGAAGAAGCAGAACTTGTGAATAGGAATACGGATCTGTTCAGGGAAAGACTGAGGCTCTTAAGAAAGAGATGGTCGGAAACTGTCCTGCAGATTCTGGGAGAGAAAAAAGGCGGGATACTGAATGCTATGCTTCTGGGAGATAAGCAGAAGATGGACGCTGAGATAAAAGAGCAGTATCAGTTAAATGGGATTGCCCATATACTGGCAAAAAAATGTACTAGTGATATATATGTGTAAAATGTTGATTGTGCGTGAAAAAAGATATTATTTGATACAGGAAACACAGGAAGAGGAGAGATGTGTATGCAGTATGTAGTTGTGGAGTATTATAATGTAAAGTTTTACATCATATTTAAAAAAGATGAAGATATCTCTAAATTTTGGTATTTAAGCAATCGGATAGAAGCAGGTGAGAAATTATATATGAGAGATATTTATCGTTGGTGTGTTGTTCATAAGATACATGTAATGAGTAAATTTGTATATTTGAAAGATATACCAATTACAGCAAATATTTGGAATTATTATAGTTATTTACGTGCGAAAAGCGAATATAAAAGATTAAAACATGAGTATAGTTAGAAAATATTTTGGTAGTATTGGGAAAATTTAATGCTCAAAGTATTCTATTGACAGTTATAGGTTCTACATATAAAATAAGTATGACACACATTTATAATTCCGAGATATAGAAGGAATTATAAAACTTTTGTTCTAAGCAGAGTGATTAGAACCATGATTTTTGCAGATGAAGTCTGCTATCGTGTTTTGAGTACAGAAAGGCATTGATTATTTTTATGGAATAATCAGTGTCTTTTTTTGTTTTAACGTAAGCGCAAAATAATTCGACGGATTGCTTTGCCCTAAAAATCAGTCCATAATAATCATTAGAGAATGCAAGCACTTTACTTCATCTTCTGTTGCTAGAAATGATAGATGCGAGCATTTTACTCGATTCGATTTATGGAGGACTGCTCATGAGAAGCAAAAGAATACCTGCCGAAGAACAATACCGTCTCATCATGGA
>OGCM01003820.1_pt1 | contig 10998 bp, 10 predicted proteins | sample 1570151 | NCBI WGS metagenome assembly OGCM01 (sample SAMEA4370582, study PRJEB24528) | human gut metagenome
TGGAAATGAGGCCGGGCAGGCACTCGGGGATCATGACCTTGGTGATGATCTGGAAGGGAGTCGCGCCCATGCTCTGGGCAGCTTCCACGACGCCCTCGTCCAGCTCACGCAGACTGGTCTCCACCAGACGGGCCACGAAGGGGAAGGCCGCGACCACCAGCGGAACGATGGTGGCCTTGGTGCCGACGGTGGTACCCACAATGGCACGGGTCAGCGGGAAGACACAGATCATCAAAATCAGGAACGGCACGCTGCGCAGGATGTTGATGATGATGTTCAGAATGTGCATCAGCCAGCCCGGCAGGGGCAGGACGCCGTCCTTATCGCCAGCCACCAGCAGAACGCCCAGCGGCAGGCCCAGGACCAGAGAAAATGCCGTGGAGAGGACGGTCACGTAGAACGTCTCCCAAATGGCGAAACCATAATCTGCAAAGCTCATTCTCCGGTCACCTCCTCAACGGTCACACCATTCTGGCTGCGCATATAGGCCGCAGCCTGCTTTGCCTGTTCGGTATCGCGGGGAAGTTTGAGCAGCATGGAGCCGTAGCACTGGCCGCTCAGATCGCGGGTGTCGGCGCTGAGCACAGACACGAGGATGCCCTTCTCCGCAGCAAGGCTCGCCACCAGCGGCTTTGCGGCGGACGAACCATTGAACGTAACACGGACCACGTGATCGTCGGGCGCAAAGCTCGAGAGGTCGCGGGCTGCGCTGCCGCCGTTGGGGGCGACGAGACGTCTGGCCGCAGCCGTCTTGGGATTTGCGAAGATCTCGCGCACCTCACCCTGCTCCACGACCACGCCGCCGTCCAGAATGGCGACGGAGTCGCAGATCTCTTCCACGACGCTCATCTGGTGGGTGATGACCACCACGGTGATGCCCAGCTTCTTGTTGATGTCCTTGATGAGGGTCAGGATGGCGTGGGTCGTGTTGGGGTCCAGCGCACTGGTAGCCTCATCGCAGAGCAGGACTTTGGGGTTGGTGGCCAGCGCACGGGCAATGGCGATGCGCTGCTTCTGGCCGCCGGAGAGCTGGGCCGGGTAGGCGTTGGCCTTATCGGGCAGGCCCACCATTTCCAGCAGCTCCCTAGCGCGCTTTTCGGCATCGGCCTTCTTCACGCCCGCAAGCTCCATCGGGAAGCAGATGTTCTTCAGGCAGCTGCGCTGCATCAGCAGATTGAACTGCTGGAAGATCATGGTGATGTCGCGGCGGCGCTCACGCAGGGCTGCGGGGGACAGGGTCTCCATCGCGGTGCCGTCGATGACGACACTGCCCTCGGTGGGGCGCTCCAGCAGATTGATGCAGCGCACCAGCGTGGATTTGCCCGCGCCCGACATACCGATGATGCCGTAGATGGAGCCATCGGGGATGGTCAGGTCGATGTTCTTCAGCGCATTCACCGCGCCGTCCTTCATCTGGAAGGTCTTGGAAAGGTGTTTGATCTCGATCACAGAAATTACTCCTTGCTGTTGAATAAACTCCTTCAGTCAAACCCTTGCGGGTTTGCCAGCTCCCTCATGGAGGGAGCCTGAAACAGAACGGTCAGGCAAAGGCCCCCTCCCCGAGGGGGCTGTCACCGCAAGGTGACTGGGGGAGTTTGCTTAGCCCTGAATCGGTGCCAGGCTGTCCTGCTTGCCGCCGTAGATGCCCATGGGCTCGACGTGGATGCCGGCGACGGTCACCAGATGGGTACCCTTCTCCTCATTGAAGTTGTCCAGATACGGCTGATGCTGGAAGTAGTTGGTGTCGCACTGGCCGTCCTCGACGATGGTGTTGGGGATCACATAGTCGTCGTACTCCTGGATGTCCAGAGTGATGCCCTTAGCGGCCAGAATGTCCTTGCAGACCTCCAGGACCTCGCAGTGGGGAGCGGGAGTAGCAGCGCAGCTGACGGTCTCGCCGTTCAGTGCATCGTAGTCGATGGAAGCGTCATAGCCATCGGTCGGGGTCTCGACGACGGAGACGACAGCGCCCTTGTAGTTCTCATCCATGAAGTCCTTGACCTGCTGGCTCTGCAGAGCGGCGACGAGAGCCTTGATCTTGGGCTCGTTCTCGTTGCCCTCCTTGCAGACCAGAACATTGACGTAAGCAGAAGAGCCGTCCTCCATTGCCAGAGCGTCGGTCATGGGGTCCAGACCAGCGGAGATGGCGTAGTTGGAGTTGATGACAGCGTAGTCCTCATCCTGCAGGACGTTGGGGACCTGAGCGGCCTCGACCTCATCGACGGTGACGTTCAGGGGGTTCTCCTCGATGTCGTTCTTGGTGGCGGTCAGGCCGGCGTCAGCCTTCAGCTTGAAGAAGCCGTTCTTCTCCAGCAGGGTCAGAGCGCGGGCCTCGTTGGTGGTGTCGTTGGGGACAGCGACCTTGACTTTGTCCAGCTTTGCCACAGCGGAAGCCGCCTCAGAAGAAGCGGCAGTGCTGGAAGCAGCAGAGGAAGCGGTGGAGGTGGAAGAAGAACCACCACAGGCGGTCAGGGCAGCGGCAGCAGCGGCCACACCGGTAACTTTCAGAAAATCACGACGAGTAATCATAGCAGTATTCCCTCTCTATTTTATAAAATGTTTTTGTTTTGCACGGCACGGCACCGTTCCGCGCCCGTGCACCGGAAGCCCCCTGGCAATGCCAAGCAAAAAAGCTCCCGTCCTTACGGGCAAACGCCCTGCAAGGACGGGAGCTTGAAACTTCCGTGGTACCACCTTGGTTTACCGCACCCTCACAGGTACGGCCTTGAAGCTGCGGCAGCGGGAGCTGAGCTCGGCTCACGCGGCGTACAGCCGGACGCTTTAACGGGCGTACCCGTCGCAGGCTTAGCACTCTTGCACTTCGCCCCCGCGGCTCCGAGACCATTTTCCGTTCCCTGTTTCCTGCCCTTTTCCACCGTCCGGGCTCTCTGGTAAGGCTCAATGCGAAAACCTACTCTTCTCTTCACAGCCATTTTAGTGATATTGCATTTATTGTAATCGCCTCAGCGCGATTTGTCAACAGGTGAAACGAAGTTTTTTAGTAGGAAATTACGGTTTTGGCGGTTCTTTTCTTGACAGTGCGTGTAAAATTGGCTATACTATCTATAGAAAAGGCGCTGTCCGCAATGGTCAGCTTCCTCCGGCTAACAAGTCAATAAGAATGACCGCTCACGTTTGGAGACTGAGGGCGGTCATTTCTTATTGTAGCATAGCCACCGACGAAAAACAACCAAGTTTAGCAGAATCACTGTATGATAGAGGGAGTCATGTACGCATGGCTCCTTTTTATTTTGCCTCTCCCTCTTGTGCGCCAGTTGCGGACATGATAAAATAGGGCGGTATCGTTTATCACTTTTATATAAGGAGGCCTCCGATGAGCGAGAGGGTTCTTTATCCCGATGAGGAACAGCGCCGCCGCATTATGGATTTTATTATGGCGGCAGGCCAGACGCTGCTGGAAAACGGCGCCGAGGTGTTCCGGGTGGAGCAGACCATGGAGATCATGGCCCGGAGCTTCCACCTGCGGGAGTTCCATGTTTATATTCTGACCAACGGTATCTTTGCCAGCGCAGGCACGGCTGAGATCAGCGAAGTGCGCAATGTGCCCGTCCGCACCACCCATCTGGGCCGGGTGGCGGCGGTGAACGAGCTTTCCCGCCAGATCGCCGCGGGGGGCCTCACGCTGGACGAGGCAGAGGCCCAGCTGGCCAGGGCCCAGCGCATCCCGTTCCCGAACGACTGGGTGCAGCTGGTGGCAGGGCTTTCCGGCGCGTTCTGTTTTGCCATGATCTTTGGCGGCACTCTCCGGGCCGGGCTGGCGGCAGCCGTGGCGGGCCTTGCCGCCAACGGCTACCTGCTGCTGTGTGAGCGGCTCCACCTGCCGGGCGGTTTCCGGAAGATCACCACGGCTTCCCTCATCACGCTGGTCTGCCTGCCGCTATGTCATCTGCTGGGCACCGAGGCCAGCCATGCCATCATCGGCACTTTGATGATCCTGACGCCCGGTATCGCCTTTACCATGGGCATCCGGGACTTTGTGCAGGGCGATTACCTCTCCGGCACCATCCGGATGATCGACGCCCTGCTGGTGGCCGCCTGCATCGCCATCGGCACCGGTTTTGTGCTGTGGTGCTATTCTCTGCTGACGGGGGTGAACATTGCATGAGTCTGCTGACCAATGCGGTCCTTGGCACGCTGGTGACCCAGTTTTTCCTCGCAGCGGCGGGCACGTTGAGCTTTGCCATCCTGTTTGCCTGCCCCCGGCGGCTGCTGCCTTACTGCGCGCTGGTGGGCGGTGTGGGCTGGCTGGTGTACGAGCTGGCTGTCCTGCTGGGGGCCGACAGCACCACCGCTTCCCTGCTGGCCGTCATCCCCCTGACGCTGCTCACCCGGGTGCTGGCCATTCTGCTCAAAGCCCCGGTAACGGTCTTTCTGCTGACGGGCATCTTCCCGCTGGTGCCGGGAGCCGGTATCTACTACACGGCCTATTATTTTATCCAGAGCAACAACGCGCTGGCCCTTTCCAATGGTATTTCCACTTTTAAAATCGCCGTCGTGCTGGCCACTGGCATCGCGCTGGTGCTGGGCATCCCCCTGCCTCACCGCAGGCGTTGAGCGCGTGTTTTCTCATTCATCCGCATATATACATTCATTTCCATCCCTTTTCTGCATAATTGTTTGCAAATCGGTTTCAATTTTACGGAATTTTTGCACAACCCTTGACTTTTGATTTTGTACAACCTATACTAAGTTCACTTCCCAAAGTTTCGATGAATCGCATCGTGTTGGGAGCTGTAAGATTATACAATCAACAGAGGAGTGTTTGAATATGAAAAAGATTACTCGCCGCAGCTTTATGGCTGCCGCTGGTCTGACCGTTGCCGCTCTGGCTCTGACTGCCTGCGGTGGTTCCTCCAGCACTGCTTCTTCCGCTGCCGCATCTTCCGTTGCTTCCAGCGCCGCTGCTTCTTCTGAGGCTGCTTCCGCTGCTGCCACCGAGTTGACCACCGTTGAGGCCGGCAAGCTGACCATGGCTACCAACGCCGCATTCCCTCCGTACGAGATGACCACCGATGCCGGTGAGTTTGAGGGCATCGACATCGACACCGCCAAGGCCATTGCTGAGAAGCTGGGCCTGGAGCTGCAGATCGATGATATGGACTTCGACGCAGCACTGCTGAGCGTGCAGCAGGGCAAGGCCGATATCGTCATGGCTGGCGTTACCGTGACCGACGAGCGCAAGGCTGTGATGGACTTCTCCGACAGCTACGCTACCGGCATCCAGTCCATCATCGTGCCCGAGGGCTCTGACATTGCTTCCCCCGATGATCTGGCTGGCAAGAAGATCGGCACCCAGCGCGGCACCACCGGCTACATCTACTGCTCTGATGACTTCGGCGACGAGAGCGTCGTGGCTTACGACGACGGTCTGACCGCTGTGCAGGCTCTGAACAACGGCCAGGTGGACGCTGTGGTCATCGACAACGCTCCCGCCAAGGAGTTCGTCGCCGCCAACCCCGGCCTGGTCATTCTGGACACCAGCTACGCTGAGGAAGATTACGCCATCGGCATGGCAAAGGGTTCCTCTCTGGAGGACGCTGTCAACGCTGCTCTGGAAGAGCTGAAAGCTGACGGCACCCTGCAGTCCATCGTGGACAAGTACATCACCGCTGAATAATCAGCTGCTGTACCACAAGAACCACGGGGAGGCGGTCTCTTTTGGGGCTCCTCCCCTTTTTTAGAAAAATAAGGTTACAAAAATCTGACAAAATCGGAAAGTGAGGATGCGAATGGCTGCTCAATACGAACTGCTCAAAGAGCTGCTCAACAGCGGTACCAAGCTCAACTTCGGGCAGGAGTTCTTTTTCAAGTTTTATCAGGCCTTTCTCCTGAAAGACCGCTGGATGCAGTACATCCAGGGCGTAGGCACCACATTGCTGGTCACCGCCATGGCGCTGGCGCTGGGCATCGTGCTGGGCAGCGTGGTGGCGCTGGTGCGTGTGGCCCACGACCAGCAGCGCCCCAACCACCGCAACCCCGTGCTGGGCTTCTTCAATGCCATCTGCGAGGTATACACCACCATCATCCGCGGCACGCCCATGATGGTGCAGCTGCTCATCATGAGCATGGTCATCTTTGCCAACAGCCGCAACTTTACCATGGTGGGTGCACTGACGCTGGGCATCAACTCCGGTGCCTATGTGTCCGAGATCATCCGCGGCGGCCTGATGGCCGTGGACCCCGGCCAGATGGAGGCCGGCCGCAGCCTGGGCCTGAATTACATGACCACCATGGTGGTCATCATCATCCCGCAGGCCATCCGTGCCGTGCTGCCGGCCCTGGGCAATGAGTTCATCGTCCTGCTGAAAGATACCTCCCTGATCACGACCATCGGCGGCAAAGAGCTGCTGTATGCCGCGCAGGGCATTATGAACCGTACCTACGAAGCCATGTACCCGCTGCTGGGCGTTGCATTGATCTATCTGCTCCTGGTCATGCTGTTCACCCGGCTGCTGGCAAAGTTTGAGAGGAGGCTGGCACAAAGTGACCGATAAAATTCTGGAAGTCCGCGGCCTGACCAAAACCTACGGCGGCGAGAAGCTCAAAGGCGACAAAAAGGCCACCCCCACGCTGGATGTCCTCAAGGGCATCGACATTGACATTTACCGCGGCGATGTGGTCTGCCTGATCGGCCCCTCCGGCTGCGGCAAATCCACGTTCCTGCGCTGCCTGAACCGGCTGGAGATCCCCACCGGCGGCAGCATCAAATTTGAGGGCGTGGAGGTGGACGACGACCACATCGACTCTGTCCGCCAGAAGATGGGCATGGTGTTCCAGCACTTCAACCTCTTCCCCCACCTGACCGTCAAGCAGAACCTCTGCCTGGCCCCGGAATTGCTCAAGCTCAAGAACAAGCAGGAGGCCTCCGCCCGTGCCGACGAGCTGCTGGCCCGCGTGGGCCTGTCCGATAAGGCCAATGTCTTCCCCAAGAGCCTTTCCGGCGGCCAGCAGCAGCGCATTGCCATTGCTCGTGCCCTGGCCATGGACCCGGACGTCATCCTGTTTGACGAGCCCACCTCCGCCCTGGACCCGGAGATGGTCGGCGAAGTGCTGGAGCTGATGAAAGAGCTGGCCCACACCGGCATCACCATGCTGGTGGTCACCCACGAGATGGGTTTTGCGCGCGAAGTTTCCAACCGTGTCATCTTCATCGATGATGGCCGCATCCAGGAGGATGAACCCCCGCAGGAGCTGTTCTCCAACCCCAAGCACCCGAGACTGAAAGCATTTTTGTCCAGGATGTTGTAACAAGCCAAAAAAATACTCTGTGCAAATGCACGGAGTATTTTTTTGCTCGTTTTTTACTCAGAACGAACCACCCGACGAGCCGCCGAAGCCGTCGCTGTCGGTGGAGGAGCCACCGCCGGAAGATTTTTCTTCCTTGGGCGGGTCATAGACGCGGGTCTGCGTGGTGTGGGTGTAGACATCCCGCTTGACCCGGAGCTTGAGGCCGGGCATGTAATCGTCCGCCTCGGTCTTCTCCTTGGCCGTCTTCATCTGGTGGTAGAACACCAGGCAGACACCTGCCGCAATGGCCGCCGGGATCCCAATGACAAAGAGGAGGCCCTCGGCGCCCAGGTCGTTGTCCACATCAATGGGCTCGCCATGCTCGGCATAGTAGTCCAGCGTGTAATCTGCCATCTCGATGTAGGTGCGGGCCGCCCCGGCCCAGTCGCCGTCCGAGAGCTTGGGGACGATGTCGTCCTCCATCTGCTCAATGCGGTAATCGGTAAAGGCCGTGACACCGCCGCCATAGGTGATGGTGACATACTTGCGGGAACCCACCGCCAGCAGGAAGAGGATGCCGCTTTTGCCCTCACCGCTGCCAAGACCGTTGTTCACATAATAATTCTTGGCAAAATCCCGCTGGTTGGCATCGCCGATGTCGTTGACCACAAGGAAATAGACGTCGCAATCGTGGCCGCTGGAAGCCGCTTCCGCGCTCTGTTCCAGCTCGTTGTAGGTATCGGCATCAAACAGGCCCATCTCGTCCCGGACAAGGGGAGCCGCCGCCATACCGGGCAGAGCCAGCACCGCAAGCATCAGCAGAGCGGCCAGAAAAGCACAGCACTTTTTATAACAGTTTGTTTTACACATCCGATTTTTCATTTTGCGCTCACACCCCCTCAGCCGTACAGAAACAGTGCCAGAATGACCATGAGCGGTAGACTGATGCCCGCAAACCAGGCAGCGACCCGCTTGGGGTCCACGGGCAGGTCGCCAATGAGCTTGCCGGTCTGGCCGTTCATTGCAAAGAGGAAGTCCTTGTCGTTCCAGCGGGTGTGGAGCATCCAGACCGGAAGCAGGGCGTAGTGCGCCTTGTGGATGTCGATGTTGATGTTCTCCGCCTTGGTGTGTACCTCAGAGTAGCCGTCAATGGTCTCCCGCAGGGCCGCACGGGTGGTGTTTTCCATCCGGCGGGTGGCCCGGGGCAGACACTTTTCCTCGTCCTCGTCGTAACGGTCGGCCAGGAAGCCGGGCAGGTACGCCGTGGAGAACGGCTGAATGGCGCTGTAATCAAAGGGCTCAATGGCATCCATGTGGGCATCCGGCATCTTGCTGGAGCCATCCACGGGCACCTTGATAAAGTCTGCCTCGCCCGCGCGGGCCACATTGTAGTGCTGGGTATTGGTGACGACGTAATCCCCCTCGCGGTGGCTCTCGGTCACTTCGCCCTCATAAGCACCCCGGGCATCGGCAGTGGCGTCGTAGAGCCAGAACGGCACATACACGCCCTGGATCTCTTCGACGTGGTTCTGCTCTTTGAACGCCTTTGGCAGGAACTTTTTGCCCTTGTAGTATTTGTTCAGGTTCTGCACGGCTGCCTTGCGATCCAGCTTGAATGGGATGATGTACTCTGGCTTCAGCTTGCCGGAGAGCTGCCCGCCCAGCACCGTGGGGTTGCCGCAGTAAGGGCAGGTGGTGGCAGCGGTGGTATCGTCGCAGACCAGCTCGGCCCCGCAGGAAGAGCAGGTGCGGCTGGTGAGGCCGGCGGCTTCCTCCTCGCCCCAGACGGGGCCCTGGGGCCGCTGCCGGGCGGCGGTGTCAGAGGCTTTCTGCTTGTCTGCATAAAGGGCCTCCACCTCCTTGACCTCATAGGTGGAGCCGCAGTAATCACAGACCAGTTTGCCCGTGGCGCTGTCGAACCGCAGCGGGCCGGTACAGGCCGGGCACTGGTAATTGGTGGTTTCATTCGGCATGGTTCCTGCCCCCCTTATGCCCCAAAGGGCTTGCCGCATTCCGGGCAGAACTTGGGCAGCCGGGTGGGGTCGGCAGGCTTCCAGCCGCAGTTGGCGCACTGGGCCGCCGGGCGGGGTTTGCCGCACTCGGAGCAGAACTTGCCGCTGTTCTTGGTGCCGCAGCTGCACACCCAGACCGTGGGTGCCTCCGGCTTGGGAGCACCACAGGCCGTGCAGAATTTGCCCGTGTTGCCGCTCTGGCCGCAGGCACACTTCCAGCCCGCGGCGGGAGCCGGAGCGGGCTGTGCCGCCGCCTGCCGGGCCCCCATCTGGTAGAGTGTCTGAGCGTCAGCTCCGCCCGCAGCGGCAGCCGCGTTCACGCCCATAAAGGCCATGGCCGGGCCCGCGCTGGTGTTGGCGGCAGCGGCCCGCATGGCGTCGCCCTGGGCACCCACAAGATGGGCAGCGCCCCGGGTGGGGTCCATGTAGGCGGCATCCCGCTGCATGGCCTTGAGCATGGCCTCGTCTTCCTCGCTGGCCTTGACGCCGGACACGCCGAGGGAGACGATCTCAATGCCGCGGAGGTTCTTCCACTTGGCGGAGAGCACCTCGTTGAGGGCGTCAGCCATTTCCATGGTATGGCCGGGCAGAGCCGAGTAGCGGATGCCCTGCTCGCTGATCTTGGCAAAAGCCGGCTGCAGGGCCGTCAGCAGCTCGGTCTTGAGCTGGCTGTCCAGCGTCTCACGGAGATAGGCGTTTTCCACATTGCCGCAGACATTGGTGTAAAACAGGATGGGGTTGGTGATGCGGTAGCTGTACTCGCCAAAGCACCGGATGCTGATGTCCATGTCGATGCCGGCCCGCTGGTCCACCACCCGGAACGGCACCGGGCTGGGGGTGCCGTATTTGTTGCCGGGCAGCTCCTTGGTGTTGATGTAGTAGATCCGCTGGTCGGTGGCTTCCTGGCCGCCAAAGGCAAAGCGCTTGCCCATCTCGGCAAAGGCGTCATCAATATTCTTGGCCAGCCCGCCGCTGAGCAGGGAGGGCTGGGTACCGGTATTGTAGGTGTACTCACCGGGCTCGGCACAGAGATCCACCACCTTGCCCTGCTCCACGATGAGGGCGCACTGGCCCTCAGCCACGGCCACGATGGAGCCATCGGTGATGATGTTCTCACTGCCATGGCGGTTGGCAGAGCGGCCGCTCTGCTTTTTCTCGCCTTTGATGGCCAGAACATCCGCCGGGAGAGCACTGCAGGTAAAGTATTCTTTCCACTGGTCGCCCATCACGCCGGAAGCGGCGCCCAATGCTGCTTTGACAAGACCCATAAGTCAAATCTCCTTTTTGCGCCTGCTTCTGATTTTTGCAGGCGTTTTGTTCAGTATAGCATACCGGACGGAAATTGTATAGCAAATCGACTCTTGCAATTTGGAGCCGACGGGTGTAGAATATGGGCGTCAACACAAATACAGGGGAGCTTGTAAAGCAGGCTGAGAGGAAGTACCCAAACTTCGACCCTTTAACCTGATGCGGATAATGCCGCCGTAGGAAGTCATAACGTCGAAGTGCATACTTTGAAGATATGGATTTTTACAGGAGACACCGTAACAGGCGTCTCCTGTTTTTGTTTTGCCGTATTTTGCAAAGGAGGCATCTTCATGAAAAATCTCTCAGTGAAAAAACTCGCTCTGGCGGGAATGTTCTGCGCGCTTGCCGTGGTGGGCAGCGTGTTCAGCTTTCCCATCTTTGGCAGCAAGTGCGCCCCGGTGCAGCACATGGTCAACATCCTGTGCGCCGT
>OGCM01003825.1_pt1 | contig 10986 bp, 7 predicted proteins | sample 1570151 | NCBI WGS metagenome assembly OGCM01 (sample SAMEA4370582, study PRJEB24528) | human gut metagenome
CGTTCTCTCCTGTAGCAGGGTCACGTGTAAATGCAACACCTGTACCACAGTCATCACCCATGTTACCGAATGCCATAGACTGTACGTTAACAGCTGTTCCCCAAGAATATGGGATATCGTTGTCACGACGGTATACATTCGCACGCGGGTTGTCCCATGAACGGAATACGGCTTTGATAGCTCCCATCAGCTGTTCCTTCGGCTCATCCGGGAAGTCAGCACCAATCTTCTCTTTGTATTCAGCCTTGAACTGATTAGCCAGCTCTTTCAGATCGTCAGCAGTCAGATCTACATCCTGCTTAACTCCTCTGTCAGCTTTCATCTTGTCGATCAGCTCTTCGAAGTACTTCTTGCCTACTTCCATAACTACATCAGAATACATCTGAATAAATCTTCTGTAGCAGTCCCAAGCCCAACGCGGATTACCAGACTGTTTTGCAATTGTCTCAACAACTGTCTCATTCAATCCAAGGTTCAGGATTGTATCCATCATACCAGGCATAGAAGCTCTTGCTCCTGAACGAACAGATACGAGAAGCGGATTCTCGCTGTCGCCAAACTTCTTACCTGTAATCTCTTCCATTTTAACAATGTACTCATTGATCTGTGCCTGGATCTCTTCATTGATCTCTCTGCCATCTTCGTAGTACTGAGTACAAGCTTCAGTAGTGATAGTAAATCCCTGCGGTACCGGAAGTCCGAGGCTTGTCATCTCAGCCAGGTTAGCTCCCTTACCACCAAGCAGCTCACGCATGCTTGCGTTACCTTCACTAAACAAATAAACCCATTTTCTTGCCATTTTTAAATGACCTCCTAAATAATAATTTGCATGTCAAGTCGCTCTTATAATTTTAATGGTTTTGACCATATACGTCAAGTATTTGACTGTCATAAATTGTCAGTTTTTTATAAATAATCCCGTTTTAATTTTCCTTTTTCTTGTGCATACTGCAATAGATTTCTCATTCTGTGGTTACAGCTTCCTATATGTACTCCGGCATCCACGACAATTTGGCATCGATCAATCATATTTTCTGCATTTTTATATGTATTGTCGCTAATCTCTTCAAACGGTTCTTCTGTAATGATTTTCGATGCCAGTACTCTTGCTGCCTGATAATCCACATCATTGGTATACAATATACCTGCCGCAAATGGTCTGCCTTCCCGCTGAAGCTTCCGATAGATCGGTGTTCCATTGCCACCGGAAGAAATGACAAAGACTTCCGGCTCTCCTTCTGTCTTCTTAAGTTCCAGACTGCCGGACAATGGATTATAGGAACCATTGTCCAGATCATATAGTTTTTCTATGGTCTCTTCGTGAAACACCTCTTCCGGCGTTCCATACGCCATAATCTCTTCCCCGCGCACACAGACGATCTTATCCGCACATTTCTGAGCCAGATCAATCTCGTGCAAAGACATAAGCACCGTAATGCCCTTTTTCTTTGCCATACGTTTCAGAATATCCAGAAGTTCCAGCTTATACCGGATGTCAAGATATGAAGTCGGTTCGTCCAGCACAATGATCTCCGGCTCCTGACAGATGGCTCTCGCCAGCATAATTCGCTGCTTCTGCCCATCGCTGATCGCATTAAAATCCCGATTGCCGATCTCCTGTGCGTGAACTGCTGCCATTGCTTCATCTACGATCCGTTCATCCTCTGCGGTCAGGATACCGAGTCTTCCGGTATACGGATACCGTCCCGTTGCCACAATATCGTGACAGGTCATAAGCTCTGTCCGGATTCGTTCTGTTAATACCACTGCCATCCTGGACGACAGCTCTTTATAAGAAATGTTCGTCAGAGACGTATCATCAAAAAACACCTTACCGCCCACCAGTCTGAGCTGCCTGGTAATACTTTTAAGGATTGTAGACTTCCCGGAACCATTTGGTCCTATCAATGTTACGATCTCGCCCTTGCAGATGCCAAAATTAATATCATGGATCAGTGCCTTTCCCTGATAACCCACGGCCAGGTCTTTGGTCAGCAAATAATACTCAGCCATATCTCTATCGTCCTTTCTCACGTTTCACCATCATATAGATGACAATCGGCGCACCCACAATGGATGTCACCGTGCTGATATTCAGTTCTACCGGTGCCAGTGCCATTCTCGCGATCAGGTCACAGCTCATGCAGAATACAGCTCCCGCAAAAAATGTACCCGGTATGATTACAATAGGTTTCGATGTCCCAAATGCCTTTCTGGTCAGAAATGGAACCGCGATTCCTACAAATGAAATCGGCCCCGCAAATGCTGTCACGCATGCAGACAATATACTGGACAACAAAATAATCAATATACGGAACAATTGAATATTAACACCCATACTCTGTGCATAATGCTCTCCCAGCTGGTAAGCTCCAATAGGCTTGGAAAGTAAAAATGTCCATATAGCCGCCACGGCTACAATGACTGCTGCCACCCTGATATTACTCCAGCTGGAACCTGAAAAGCTTCCCAATGACCAGCCGTGAAGATTGACAATATCGGAATCGTCTGCAAATGTCACTACAAAATCAGTAATCGCCGAGCAGATATATCCGATCATGATACCACCTACCAGAAGTGCTGCCATATGCTGAATCTTTCGCGACATCAGTAAGATAAATCCGGTCGATAACAAAGATCCGGTAAATGCCGCCAGCACAAGCACCCCTGATGAAAAATGTCCGATATGTTTCAGAAATATAATCATTGCCAATGCCACTACCATCTTGGCTCCTGAAGAAATACCCAGCACAAACGGTCCCGCTATAGGATTTGAGAAAAAGGTCTGTAATAAGAAACCGGACAGAGACAATGCTCCGCCCAGTATCGCTGCCATAAGAATGCGGGGCAGCCGTATTTTCCAGATAATACTGTACTCTACGGCATCCCCATCTCTCATGAATAATATTCTCAATATCTTCGGTACAGAAATATGTACATTTCCCGTGTTAATATTCAACACAATGATCACGAAAAATGCTGCCAGAAGCCCCAGAAATACCACTGTATATCTGGAACGCCTTCTGAAATTTTCACTGTGAAAGCTTACGCTCTCTGTCTGCTTCTGTTCTTTCTGCATAGTACCTCACCTAATTCATTTTCTCAAGAAATGTCATCTGACTCGCATCCCCATCCGTCAGCATATGATGAATGTCCCCGATCAGTTCTCCAACTGTATCTGTCGCCTGATACAGATTTTTTCCAGTATACCATACATTTCCGTCTTTGACGGCCTTGAACTCCGCAAAGAGATCACTCTTGGACTCCAGATCCGCAATACTGCTGACCTGCCCGTCAATGGTTCCATTATAGATCAGATAATCCGTATCTACTGCTGTCGCATAGAATTCTTCCATCGTCAGCTTTACAGAAGGTGCATTGCTGTCTGCATTCTTCAGGTCTGTGAAAATGTATCTGCCGCCTGCAATCTCGATCATTGACGGAATGTAGTCATCTGACTTACGTACCACGACAGAGCCATCAGAATTCATATAGAAGTATGCAACTGTCTTCTCTGTATTTTTGAAATCTTTCAGTTCTTCGATTACTTTCGCCTGATCTTCAAAAAATGATTCTGCCAGATCTTCTTTATTCAGCATTGCGCCATACAGCTTGATCCACTCTGTTCTGCCAAGCGGATGTGCTTCATAACTGGAATAGTCCACAAATACCGGAATCCCAAGTTCTTCGATCATCTCCTGTACCTTTGGTGTATGCAGGATCATGGTAGACTCAATTGCCAGATTACAGTCTCCGTCTACGATCTTCTCATAATCCGGCTCGCTATATTTACCAGCATAGGTAATATCTCCTGACTCCATTGCTTCTTTAGCATTCTCCACATACCAGCCCGAAGCTTCCAGTCCGGAAAAACTGATAGTATCCAATGCATCCAGTCTGTCAAAAAGCGACATGGTTGCCGTTGCTGCCATGTAGATGTTCTGTACCGGCTGTTTGATCACCACAATATCCTCATCCAATCCTTCCGGTGCTTCCTTGCCCTCTGGAACAATAAGATGCTGTCTGTCCTCATGTACATCAATCAGCTTATATCCATCCTTATAATAATACACATCAAATTCTTTTGCATAAGTCAGATCCATTGCCCTTTCGAAAGTCAGCTCCGGAATCTCCGGAGCATCCCCTTTCTCTTTATCAGAAGCTTTTGCCTCGCTTCGCTGACTGCTTTTACTAGCTTTACTGTCATTTCCGCTCTGACCACATCCTGTTACCAAAAATGTCGCCATCATTATTACCGCAAACACCTGATATAATAACTTTTTCTTCATTTACTTTTCTCCTGCCTGCTGTACGGCTTTGTTATACAGAGCATTTGCCTGATCCTCGCATCCGAAGATCACACCATACACCTTGATCCATTCTGCTTTTGCCAGATCATCCTTTTCATCTTCCGAACGATCCACGATCATCGGGATTCCAAGAAGTGCATACTTTTCAGTAATCTTCTCCCACTGCTCAATCTGGTCTTCTTCCGTAATGGTCTTGCCCTTCTTCGTGGTCTTATCCTCTGCCGGAAGCAGATCACCGGATACCAGCGCGAGATTTATTTCCTGTTTTACCAGGTCTCGATACTTCGGGTCTCTCTCTTTACCACCGTAGATAACTTCTGCCTGTTTTTCATCTTTTTTCTTTGACATCTTATCCGCAATATCAGAGACTTCACAGTTCTTTTTTTTCATACCGACTGCTGCCACCTGATCTAGCAGGTCCATCTCTTCCATCTGCTTCAGTATCTCATTATCGGATACATACGCTTGGTCTGTTGGCATCTGTACTACGATCATATCCTCACTGAGTCCCACAGGAATCACAGTATTCTCCGGTACAAGAAGATATTTGATGACATTTCCTTTATAAAGTTCTGCCGCCTGTTCCGTTTCACCGACTACAGCCTCACCATCTTCCGCAGAATCTACTGCCTCCGAGCTCTGATCCTTCGAAGTCTCTTCTGACTTATCAGAATCTTTGTTCGCATCGGTTTCTTTTTTATCAGGGTCTTTCTTTTCCGGATCACGAATGGTGTCCTTTGTCACATCTACTTCCAGAAGTGTAATGCCCTTATCATAATGATAGATTTTAAAGTACTCTGCATGTTCCAGCTTCGTCTCAGACTCATAATTCAGTCCCATGATCTCCGGTGCTTTGTCATCCAGTGTCTTATTCTGAACAGTTCCTGCACCTTTTCCATTACCGGCTGCCGCCAGATATACAAAAATTGTATATGCAATCTCATGTGCCACTGACATTTTGTCCGTCATACCAAGGATGGTATTATTCTGATTCAGTGCAATCGGAATTACAACTGTTGCCATTCCACCGCCTTTGGTCGTATAGTAAGTCTTTCCGTCTGCTTTTACATATTGATAATGATCACTGTCAAATACCAGCGTAGCATATGCCTGACCATTCTGAATGGTAACCTTATTACACGTAATCTTTACCTTACCGGTTCCACCTGACCAGCTAAATCTGTCTGGCGTATATACGCCATCAGCTAATGTAGTAGAACTATTGACAGCAGATGTAGATCCACTGGTATCTGCCTCCCACTTGGATTCATTGTCCGCTTTGCCGTCATTTGGCTTTGATGCACCAGAATTACCATTACCATTATTATCCGACGGCTTAGACGGAGTAGATGGGTTGGATGGATTTGTATTGCTGTCATCACTTATCTTCTGTAACGTGTCATATTTGAATGTAAGAGTACGAGCATACCACTGATTCTTTTTAATAGAATGAGAGGCTACTGCAATTTCCTTATCCAACGCCTCTACCGGAATGGTATAGGTATACTTGCCATTTGCATCTACCACATATGGAACCCATGATTTACGATCTGCTTTCTCAGCATCTGCTCCCGTTCCCATATAAAGATAATCATACCCTGTACCACTCAAAGTAATTACCGCTGACATCAAGCCATTCTTAACTGTCAGCTTACAGTCAACTACTTTAAACATAGCCGCGCCAGTTTCCACTTCAATAGAGTATATGCCATCCGCTGCTGTCGGATATATTCTGTCCATGTTAGAAAAATCAAATGTTAATTCACGGTCATACCATTTTGCATATTTTGTAGAATACGCCGCTAACTTAACTTTGTTTTCTGCAAGAGAATTTAATGGCAGGCTATAGGTATACTTTCCATTTACATCTTCCACAAATGGAATCCATGTGCTCTTATCTGCAACTGCTGCTTCTTCTTTTGTTCCCTTATATAAATATCCATACCCAGTTCCACTTAAAGTAAGTACCGCTGTCAGTTTTCCATCTTTTACCACTAGCTTACAATCTACAACTTTAAACATGGACGCACTGGATGTTACGCCTATGTTATTATAGCTTCCATCTTCCGGGGTAGTCGGAGTTGGTTCTGGTCTCGGAGTCGGTTCTGGCTCCGGTGTTGGATTCGTTCCCGGTTCCGTCACTGTTTCCTCCGGAATATAAATCCACAGATCAGCCTTGGTATACCAGCTTCCATCTGGCTTTCCCAGTGCTACAGACTGCACTTTTCCAACTTTAGATGCATCTACTTTAAATGTGAATGTATTGGTTCCATCTGCACTTCTTTTAATTACAGGTTCTTTTGCTTCATCGTTTTTGGATCCCAGATAAATCTTATCATAACTGTTGCTGCTTGTAGTAAATGACACATCATACAGTTCTCCGTTTTTCTTAACCGTCGAAGTGGTAATTTTGAACATCGCAAATACTTTTCCATCTTCTTTTACTACCTGAACAGTATTACTCGTTACAGTTGGTGCATTTGCTGTCTGTACTACAACATTCTCTCCATCTGATGCTTCACTCTGTACCTGACCTGTCTCTGCTGTTTGCTGACTTTCCTGCTGTTCAGCTACACTGCCGGATTTTTCTGCGTTTGCTGTATTGCTATTATTGTTTAACGCATTTTCCTGACTCGACGCGTTGCCAGCTTCTTCTGCTGCCGGACTCTGACTCTCTGATTTGTTTTCTGACTCTGCTACAGTTTCATTCTGACTGCTGTTTTCTGTGACACCGGCTTCATCCGATGATGCATAAGCTTTCGTATAGCTAAGCGGCGACACAAGCATAGACGCACTCAAGCAAAGAGCAAGAAAACGCTTATGATATCTCTTCATTTTTCTCCTCATTCCTTCTGCAATATCATGTTGTCTTTGTTATCTGGGGAAATAATCAGAATAAAGAATTCTACAAAAATCAAACCTTCCTGACCTGAAATACAGGAAGCCTTGAATTCATGATCATTTCGGTACAATCAATTACTCGTGATCTGGAATCTGCATTCCCCGCACCAACGACCGGCAGGTTTCCTGACTTGTAAAGTATCTCTATGTCTGCCTTCCCAGTTACCCAGTGGCATTCCAGCCATAGCCATTTACTCACAGTGACGAGTTCGTACAGGCATCTCACCTGTTTCCCTTTTATCTGTTCCGGCATAGTCTGCTTAAAGAAGCATATTCCGCAGCCATGCTAAACAGCACCGAACGTTTTATAAAATTACCTAGTTAATATAGCATCTGACGATCGGCAAGTCAACAACTCACCAGCCGTCTTCTAGACTCATTTCTTTTCTTATTAAGTACTATCCTTTCATGTATTTGATCCTGTTTTATTCGTATACGACTTCAGACAACCACTCTTGTACTATATCTATGCCTACTTCCAATACTTCCGCAATATCTGAAAGAGCAGTTCCTTTTTTAGACAGCAGCAATGCTGAACGCTTTGCCTTCTTCATTTCCCCAAGCATTTCTCCCTCTTTCACACCCTCATCATATAATTCCTGTAATTCTTCACACATAATCTCCATCCCTTCTTTCGTCTCTTTCAACATATGTACCCGTGCCGCAAGAACCTTGCTGTACATATCCTTTGCTTCTCTGCAATTCAGATCATGTATCAGTCTTCCAAGTTCCGTATCGTCACGATTGGATCCATTGACATAGATAATATCTAACTCATCACCAAAATCCGCTTCCACTTCCCGTACTGTCCTACTAATGTGATAAATCGGCAAGCCCCCACCAAGCACATCATTCTTTGTAATAAATATTACCGTAGTATATGGAAGATTCTGAAACTCTGTCCCCGGTTCTAAAATATTCGCATCCAGAAGACTTGTATGATACCTCGGACGCTTTGGTAAAGCACCTTCATTCTCCTGTTGGATCTCCAGATTATTCGCAGTATCTAACGCCACACAGTCCAGTCTCGCAGCTCTTCCATGTAGATTGGCATAATCCATCTGCAACACTTGCTCTACAATCCGTAATCCTGTATTCTCTCAATCTTTTTTCTTGTTTATCCACCATACCATATCAACATAACTTTTTCAATATGTTTTTATGTTTATTTAAATTTATCATTTTTGTATATATCCATTGTGTATCATTTACCTTTTTTATATGTCCTAGCCCTACCACAAAAGTCACATAAACGCATTTAAAAAAGTCCCTTTTTGTAGTTATTAATTACCGCAAAAGGAACTTCATATCACATATACCATTCTTTCTATTTCAAAAACTCTTCTACATCTACCTCATCAAATGACTGAATCACCGGGTATTCTGTTTCTTCCTGCTGTTCTATCCATTTCGTATACCAATTCCTTTTAATCCGTTATCCCAGGCACCCTTTACATCTTTTGTAAGATTATCTCCGATAAATGCACATTCACCTGCAGGTACGCCTGCTTTTTCAACACATAATTCAAACAGATGCGGTGTTGGTTTCTCCACTCCTGCTTCTTCACTGGTAACAATAAAATCAATATATGGCGAAAGATTTAAAAATTCCAGTCGTCGGTATTGAATATGTGCAGTCATATCCGTTCCAATCCCAATACGAATACCACGTTCTTTCAATTTCTGCATAAACCTGATGATTCCTGACGAAATCAATGAATGCTCGATTGATGCATTCCAGTACCTGTCATACATATTCACCGTATGCGGAAATAATGGCTTGTCCCACAATTCCAACATACACTGCATCCGCATCAGACGATTGTGCATAGCTGCTGTCTCACTGCCAATTCTGCCCATCATGATCTTGTTAGCTCTTTTATAACATTCTTCTGTTTCTTCTTCCGATACTCCAAACACGCGATTGCAATAAGCCGCTAATGATCTCATGCCGTATTCATGACTGTGTTCGTAGCTATATAAAGTATTATCAATATCAAAAATTACAGCTTTTATCATATGTACTCCTTTTCCATGTAACACCTCGGATTGCTCCGCGCTTCGCGCTTTCTCAATCCTCAAAACATTCGGATTCCGCCCTATCGGGCTTCTTCCTCATGTTTTGGCGGGTATAAAGGACAAGCCGTTTCATGCGAGCATGAACGGCTTGTCTTTTATACCCTGGTATTACATATTTTTCAAAAATGCCTTATATCCTTTATATGCTTCGTAGATATCGGCTTTGCTTGCAATTTCCCATGGAGCATGCATGCACAGAATAGCTACACCGCTGTCGATGACTTCCATTCCGTAGTTTGCCATGATGTATGCGATGGTTCCACCGCCACCGACATCAACTTTACCAAGCTCTGCGAACTGGTATGCTACTCCATCCGTATCTAATGCCTTGCGGATCTGTGCAAGATATTCTGCATTGGCATCGTTGGATCCGCTCTTTCCGCGGCTTCCTGTGAACTTATTGAATACAAGTCCTTTTCCGAAAAATGCTGAACTTCTCTTCTCAAAGGCTTCTGCAAACATCGGATCGTAAGCTGCGCTTACATCTGAAGAAAGCATCTTAGAGTTCTGCAGTGCTCTTCTTACTTTAATATCAGCAGTCTCACCCATTAATGCAAGAATCTCTGCTACTGCATTTTCGAAGAATCTTGAATGCATACCTGTTGCACCAACGCTTCCGATTTCTTCTTTATCTACTAAGATACAACATGTTGTTCTGTCTCCTGCTTCAACATCCAGCATAGCAAAGAGAGATGTAAATCCACATACTCTGTCGTCCTGTCCGTATCCCATTACCATACTTCTGTCAAATCCCATGTCTCTGGACTTTCCAGCCGGAACGATCTCTAACTCTGCTGAAACAAAATCTTCTTCTGTCATTCCATAACGCTCTTCCAGAATAGCAAGCATATTCTTCTTTACTGCTTCTTTCTCATCTTCCGATAATCCTTCGAGCGGACGGTTACCAATGATCACGTCAAGTTTCTCGCCTTCGATGATCGCATTGGCTTTCTGCTCCATCTGCTTGGCAGCCAGATGTGGCAACAGGTCTGTTACTGCAAATACCGGATCTTCCTCGCTCTCACCGATGCATACGTCTACGACTTCTCCGTTCGTCTTAGCAACCACACCATGAATTGCGAGCGGCATTGTCAACCACTGATATTTCTTAATTCCACCATAATAGTGCGTATCCAGATATGCAAATTCTTCACTTTCATATAATGGATTCTGCTTTACATCAATACGTGGTGAATCGATGTGTGCTCCCAGAATATTCATACCTTCTTCCAGTGGCTTCTTACCAATCTGGAACAGAGATACACTCTTGTCCATGCATACTGCATAGATCTTATCTCCTGCCTTTACAGGTGTCTGATTCTTAATCAGATCACGGATATCCTGATATCCTTTTTCCTTTGCCATACGAACTGCGACTTTCACACATTCACGCTCTGTCTTACCTTCGTCCAGGCAATGTTTATACAATGCATTTGTAGCTTCTAACTCAGCAATCTGATCCTGATTATATGAGGACCATACATTTGCTCTCTCCATTTTTCACTACCTCCTAAATTATACTATTGGATCAGACATTTACTTATATAGTCTGTCCTTTCTGCGTAATTCTTAGTATAACACATCCCTATCTTAGATGCCATACCATTTCCCTGTTATTCCGACATTCAAGTCGAACATCCATGAGACTTGGCGCGTGATTCTGGTCAGCGAAGCTGACATATTCCTATCAGAATCA
>OGCM01003833.1_pt1 | contig 10954 bp, 6 predicted proteins | sample 1570151 | NCBI WGS metagenome assembly OGCM01 (sample SAMEA4370582, study PRJEB24528) | human gut metagenome
CGGCATTGGTATGCTGGTGGATAACTCGGTCGTCGTCATTGAGAACATCTACCGTCTGCGGGGCCGGGGCGTCCCTGCACCCCGCGCGGCCGTGCAGGGCGCAAAGCAGGTGGGCATGTCCATTGTGGCCTCTACCCTCACCTCAGTCTGCGTCTTCGTACCCGTCATCTTCACCTCCGAGACGGTGCGCAACCTGATGCAGCCCATGTCTCTCTGCATCGGCTACTGCCTCATGGCCTCCCTCATCGTGGCCATTACCGTTGTTCCGGCGGCGTCCTCCACCGTGCTGAAAAAGGCCGAGCCCAAGAAGCTGGCCTGGTTTGAGAAAGTGCAGGACAAGTACGGCAAGAGCCTGGAGTGGTGCTTCCAGCACCGCGCCATCCCGCTGGGGGCTGCCATCGTTCTGCTGGTTTTCTGCGGCTGGCGGGTCTTCTCCATGGGTATCACCCTGCTGCCGGAGATCACCAGCAACGAGGCCATTGTGGAGATCTCGACCACGGCGGATATGAGCAAAGAGGATTCTTACGATGTGGCCGGGCAGGTGGTGGAAGCCCTGATGGCGGTGGACCATGTGGAAGAGGTGGGCATCACCACCGATACCAGCGTGGCCGGCATCGACGTTGGCCAGCTGGGCCTTCCCAAGACCATTACCGACCTGCTGAACGCGGCCAACAGCTACGGCAGCTATAAGATCAATGTCAAACTGGATGAGAGCCTCTCCTCCACCCAGATCGAAACCGCCCGTCAGGCGCTGGAAGACGCCCTGGGCAACGTGGAAAACTGCACCGGCACCGTGGAGATCAGCGGAATGCAGGAGCTCACCAGCATGATGTCCAACGGCCTCAGCGTCAAGGTCTACGGCCCCGACACGGCCACCATCACCCAGCTGGCCGATAAGGTCGTGGAGATGGTCAACAACACCGAGGGCTTTACCAACGCCACCACCGGCCTGGGCAACGGCGACGCCACCATTGAGCTGCAGATCGACCGTGATAAGGTCCGTGCCTATGGCCTGACCGTCGCGCAGGTGTATCAGCAGATCGCGGCGGACCTGACCACCACCACCACCGCCAAGACCCCCGTTGTGGTGGACGGCACTTCCATGACGGTCCAGATCACCGATAACCTGGACCCCGTCACCAAGGAAAACATGATGGGCATTGCCTTTGAGACCACCACCATGTCCGCCGATGGCACCACCACCACGGGCACCTGTCAGCTCAGCGATATTGCCACCTGGACCGTGGGCACGGCCCCCGACTCCCTGACCAGCGAGAACCAGACCCAGTTCGTCACCGTCACGGCGGACACTCTGCCCGGCTACAATACCACCGTGCAGGCCCGTCAGGTCAAGAAGACGCTGGACGCCTACACCCTGACCGATGAGATGCCGGAGGGCTGCTCCTTTGACGTGGGCGGCGAGTCCGGCAACGTCAACAAGATGACCAATGAGATGGTGCAGTGGCTGGCACTGGCCCTGCCGTTCGTCTATCTGGTCATGGTGGCACAGTTCCAGAGCCTGCTGTCCCCGTTCATCGTGCTGTTTACCATCCCGCTGGCCTTTACCGGCGGCCTGCTGGGAATGCTGCTCACGGGCCAGCAGTTGACCATGATCTCTCTGATGGGCTTCATCGTCCTGATGGGTACCGTCGTCAACAACGGCATCGTCTTTGTGGACTACACCAACCAGCTCCGCCTGGGCGGCATGGAGCGCCGCGCGGCCCTCATCGCCACCGGCAAGACCCGTATGCGCCCCATCCTCATGACCACCCTGACCACGGTGCTGGCCATGCTCCAGACGGCCCTGAGCAACGATATGGCTGGACAGCTGATGCGCGGCATGTGCGTCGTCATCATCTGCGGCCTGAGCTACGCCACCCTGATGACCCTGTACATCGTCCCGCTGATGTACGACATCCTCTTCAAGAAGCCGCCGCTCAACGTGGATATCGGCAGCGAGGAAGACCTGGATGACATCCCGGACGACGCGGCCGAGTTCCTGGCGCAGGCCAACGCGCAAGCATAAATTCCCCTGCAAACAAAAAATCCTCATGGAGCGCTCCATGGGGATTTTCTTTTGCAAAACTACCAAAAAATCTCCAAAAATATTGGCTGTTAATTCTAAAAAGTTCTGCCCACAAGCGTGTGAAACTATGATATAATCATAATTATGAAAGATACACTCAGGAGTGCGCCTGCTGGGTGTGAACCAAATGATGAGGAGGCGAGCGCAATGGCACAGTTTCGTTCCAAGCCTTTTGGCGTGACAAAAAGCGGCGAAAAGGTCAACGAGTACATCATCTCCAACCCCGGCGGACTGGAAGTGCATGTGCTGAACTATGGCTGTGTGATCAAAAATATCCTTGTCCCCACAAAAAAGGGCCCGGTGGACGTGGTCATAGGGCATGACACCCTGGCCGACTACGAAAACGACTTCAACTCCCAAAGCAGCACCTGCTGCGGCGCGTTTGTGGGGCGGTACGCCAACCGGATCGAGAACGCGGTGTTCAGTGTAGGCGGCAGGGCCTACCATCTGGAAGCCAACAATGGCAAAAACCATCTGCATGGCACATTCCCGCGCAAGATCTACGAGGTGAAATCCTTTGGCGATACCCTGTTACTGGAGGCGGAGAGCCCGGATGGAGAAGACGGGTTCCCCGGCAATCTGAAAATTTCGGTGCGGTATATCCTCACGGAGGACAATGCCCTGCGGATGGACTACCGGGTGTCCTCCGACGCGGACACCGTGCTGAACCTCACCAACCATACCTATTTTAATCTGGATGGTGAGGGCGATGTGCTGAACCAGAAGCTCAAGCTCTACGCGTCCCGGTATCTGGAGGGCAACAACGAGACCTGCCCCACCGGGCGCATCCTGCCCGTGGCGGGCACGCCGATGGATTTTACTTCCGGCAAACCGCTGGGCCGGGACATCGACACGGGCTTTTCCCAGACCACCATGGTGGGCGGCGGCTTTGACCACTGCTTTGTCATTGACCGGGACCGCGGTTCCAGCCAGAGCCTGTGCGCCTGGGCCACCAGCGAGAAAAGCGGCATCAGCATGAAGATGTACACCACCCAGCCGGGCATCCAGCTTTACACGGGCAATTTTTTGCAGGATTGCCCCACCCCGGGCAAGGGCGGCGTGCCGCTGCAGAAATACGGCGGCTTTGCGCTGGAGACCCAGCACTTCCCCTGTAGTCCCTCGCACCCGGAGTTTCCCACCACCATCCTCCGCGCGGGCAAGGTCTTTCGCGCCAACACCACGCTGCGTTTCTTTACCGGACGCCAGTGCGGACGCCTTTGAAAAGAGAGAACGGAATGGCCGCCCGGCCGGGCGGTCATTTTTGTGTTCCGGGGGATCTTTCTCTCATTTGCACAAAAAGCGTCTTCCCTCCATGGGCAGGGTGCAAAAAAATTTGTGGTTTCATCATCATGCGGAAAAAGATGCAACAAGAATCCAGCTGCATAAAATGGGCGGTACTTGATTCCGCGTGCAAAAAGCGGTATTCTTTAGGCAGCAGGGGCAAGGCCCTTACAAAGAATGCAACAATGGTGACGAGAGAGAGGTTTTTGCAATGGCAATTCTGGTTTCCGGCGGCGCTGGCTACATTGGCAGCCACACCTGCATTGAACTGTTGAACGCTGGCTACGATGTGGTGGTGGCCGATAACTACTATAACGCTTCTCCGGTGGTGCTGGAGCGGGTCAAGCAGATCACGGGCAAGGACTTCCGCTTCTATCAGGCCGATATGACCAAGCATGAGGATGTGGAGAAGATCTTCACCGAGTGCCCGGACATCACCGCGGTCATCCAGTTTGCAGCCTACAAGGCTGTGGGCGAGAGTGTCTCCAAGCCCATTGAATACTACTATAACAACCTCAACTGCACCCTGGTCATCCTGGATGTGATGCGCCGCCACGGCTGCAAGAACTTTGTCTTCAGCTCCTCGGCCACCGTCTACGGCGACCCCGCCAGTGTGCCGATCACCGAGGACTTCCCCGTGGGTGCCACCACCAACCCCTACGGCACCACCAAGGCCATGACCGAGCGCATCCTCACCGATGTCTGCAAGGCTGACCCCACCCTGAACGTGGCCCTGCTCCGCTACTTCAACCCCATCGGTGCCCACAAGTCCGGCCTCATTGGTGAGGACCCCAACGGGATCCCCAACAATCTGATGCCCTACATTGCAAAAGTCGCTGTGGGCAAGCTGGAAAAAGTGCACGTCTTCGGCAACGATTACCCCACCCCGGACGGCACCGGCGTCCGCGATTACATCCACGTGGTGGATCTGGCCCGCGGCCATGTCTGCGCCATCCGCAAGCTGGAGACCAATTGCGGCCTCTTCATCTGCAACCTGGGCACCGGCAAGGGCTACAGCGTGCTGGATGTCATCCATGCCTTTGAGAAGGCCTGCGGCAAGAAGCTCCCCTACGTCATCGAGGCCCGCCGCCCCGGCGATATCGCCGAGTGCTACGCCGACCCCTCCAAGGCCAAGCGTGAGCTGGGCTGGGTGGCTGAGTACGGCATCGAGGAGATGTGCGCCGACAGCTGGAACTGGCAGAAGAAGAACCCCGACGGCTACCACACTGCAAAATAAAAGGATTTTCCACTGCGATTGTCCATAACGTTGAAAACACCCCTGTCTGCTGCGGCAGACCGGGGTGTTTTTGCATCGCGGATGGTATTTCACGATAGGACATTTTATGAAATGCGGTCCGCGACGAAATTTGTCGTTGGCATCCCTTGACAAAGGATAAAAGTTAGCCTATAGTACCATTGTTAATACAGACTAACAAATGGTCGAAGAAAGGCGGACAACCATGACACTGAAAGAACTGAACATCGGCGAAAGCGCTGTCATTGAGACGGTTGGCGGACAGGGTGCCCTCCGCCAGCATTTTCTGGATATGGGCCTGATCCCTGGGGAAAAGGTCACCCTTGTCAAGTTTGCACCCATGGGTGACCCGATGGAGCTGCAGATCCACGGCTACGCCCTGACCCTCCGGTTGGATGACGCGGCCCGGATCAACGTTTCCCCGGCAAAAACCGTCCGGGTGGTGCCCGCTGCCTGCCCGGAACAGAAAATGGTAGAGCACCCCGGCCTGGGCGAGGGCGGCCGCTACCACACCAAAAAGGGAGAGAATCCGCTGCCGGACGGCACGACCCTCACCTTTGCACTGGCGGGCAACCAGAACTGCGGAAAGACCACCCTGTTCAACCAGCTTACCGGCTCCAACCAGCATGTAGGCAATTTCCCAGGCGTGACTGTGGACCGCAAGAGCGGTGCGATTAAGGGCCACCCGGAGACCGAAGTGACCGATCTGCCCGGCATTTACTCCATGTCGCCCTATTCCAGCGAGGAAATCGTCACCCGGCAGTTCCTCATCAATGAGAAACCCACCGGCATCATCAACATCGTGGATGCCACCAACATTGAACGGAACCTGTACTTAACGATGCAGCTCATGGAGCTGGATACCCCCATGGTGCTGGCGCTGAATATGATGGATGAGGTGCGCGGAAATGGCGGTACCATCCGCATCAACAAGATGGAGGCCATGCTGGGCATCCCGGTGGTGCCCATCTCCGCGGCCAAGAACGAAGGTGTGGATGAGCTGGTAGACCATGCCATCCATGTGGCAAAGTATCAGGAACGCCCAGGCCGGCTGGATTTCTGTGGCGAGGACGACCACGGCGGTGCGGTCCACCGCTGCATCCATGGCATCATCCATCTCATTGAGGACCACGCCAAGACAGCTGGCATCCCGGTGCGTTTTGCCGCCACGAAGCTGGTGGAGGGCGACCACCGCATTGAGGAGGCCCTGCAGCTGGATCAGAACGAAAAAGAAATGATCGAGCACATCATCCTCCAGATGGAGCAGGAGCGCGGGCTGGACCGGGCCGCTGCCATTGCGGATATGCGGTTCCACTTTATCCACCAGCTGGTGGCTCAGACCGTTGTCAAGCCCCATCAGAGCAAGGAGCAGCTCCGCAGCAACCGCATTGACCGGATCCTCACCGGCAAATATACGGCCATCCCGGCCTTTGTGGGCATCATGGCGCTGGTGTTCTATCTGACGTTCGGCGTCATCGGTTCCGGCCTGCAGGACCTGCTGGCAGCGGGAATTGACCGGCTGACCACCTTGACGGATAATGCCCTTACGGCATGGGAAGTCAACCCGGCGGTGCACTCACTGGTCATCGACGGCATCTTTACAGGCGTGGGCAGCGTGCTGAGCTTTCTGCCCATCATTGTGACCCTGTTCTTCTTCCTCTCCCTGCTGGAAGATACCGGCTACATGGCCCGTGTGGCGTTCGTCATGGACAAACTGCTCCGCCGCATCGGTCTTTCGGGCCGCAGCATCGTGCCCATGCTCATCGGCTTTGGCTGTACAGTGCCCGGCGTGATGGCCAGCCGCACCCTCCCCTCGGAGCGTGACCGAAAAATGACCATCCTGCTCACTCCGTTTATGAGCTGCTCGGCCAAGCTGCCCATTTACAGCCTGTTTGCAGCGGCATTTTTCCCGCGTCAGGCCGCGTTGGTCATGGTGGGATTGTATTTCCTTGGCATCCTCGTGGGCGTAGGAATGGCCATTCTCCTCAAGGGAACGGTCTTCAAGGGCGAGGCCGTGCCCTTTGTGATGGAGCTGCCCAACTATCGCCTGCCGGGCCTGAAAAACGTGGCCCAGCTGCTCTGGGAAAAGGCCCGGGATTTTCTCGAGCGGGCGTTTACGGTCATCTTTATAGCCACCATCGTCATTTGGTTCCTGCAGAACTTTGACCTCCGGCTCCGCCTGACGTCTGACCCGCAGACCAGCATTCTGGCCCTGCTGGCGGGCGGTATCGCGCCGCTGTTCGCGCCGCTGGGCTTTGGCGACTGGCGTGTCTCCACGGCCCTCATCACCGGCTTTATGGCAAAGGAGAGCGTTGTTTCCACCCTGACCATCCTGTTCGGCTCCTCGGCAGCCTTTGCAGCTGCCCTTACCCCGGCCCAGGCGGCCCCGCTGCTGGTCTTCTGCCTGCTGTATACCCCCTGCGTTGCTGCAGTGGCCTCTGTCAAGCGTGAGCTTGGCGGCAAGTGGGCGGCCATCATGGTGGTAAACCAGTGCGTCACCGCGTGGCTTTGCGCGCTGGTAATGCGGCTGATCCTGCTGGCGATTTAACGGCAAAATAGGAAAAAAGCTCTGCCGGGTTCCGGCAGAGCTTTTTTTCATCCTTGACAGAGAAAACGGCCTGTGCTATAATCACTTCAAATTTGAACAATCTAAAATTGAAAGAAGTGAAGCTGCATGAACCCCAGCCTGGAATTCTCACAGAAGTTTGTGGTGGGCTACAACGCCGCCTGCAAGCCCCTGTGTCAAGAGCTCAAGCTGCCGCAGACGGCGCTGGATATCCTGCTGTTCCTCGTCAATAACCCCGAATACAAGACGGCCAGCGACATCGTGGAGGTGCGAAAGCTAAAAGCGAACCTTGTCTCGGTCAATGTGGACCGCCTCGTGCAGGAGGGCTACCTCCGGCGGGAGACCGTGGCAGGTGACCGCCGCAAGACCCTGCTCATCGGGACGGAAAAGGCCCGCTCCGTGGTAGAGCGGGGCCGGGAGGTGCAGAACCGTTTTCTGGAGCGGCTGCTGGATCACACGGACGAAGCCCAGCGGGTGGCGTTTTTTGCCACGCTGGAGACCATGAGCAAAAATCTGGATGCCATCATTGAGGGGGAAGATTAAGATGCATATTTTGTATGTTCTTCTGGTCACATTTTTTGCCGGCATGGGTGCCGGCCTCGGCACCGGCTTTGCCGGGATGAGTGCGGCGGCGGTCATCAGCCCCATGCTCATCACGTTTCTGGGCATGGACCCCTACATGGCCGTGGGCATCGCCCTTTCGTCGGACGTTCTGGCCAGTGCGGTGTCCGCTTACACCTACCACAAGAATAAGAATCTGGACGTGAAAAACGGCCTCATCATGATGGCCAGCGTGCTGGGATTCACGGTGGTGGGCAGCTGGCTGGCAAGCCTTGTCCCCTCTCGGGCGATGGGCGGCTTCTCGGTGTTTATGACGTTCCTGCTGGGCATCAAGTTCATTGTCAAGCCGGTCATGACCACCAAAGAGGCCATGCAGGGGATCTCCGCGAAAAAGCGTGCGATCCAGTCCATCGTCTGCGGTGTCATCATCGGCCTGATCTGCGGCTTTGTGGGGGCCGGCGGCGGCATGATGATGCTCCTCATCCTCACCAGCGTGCTGGGCTATGAGCTCAAGACCGCCGTGGGTACCAGCGTCTTCATCATGACGTTCACGGCCCTGACGGGTGCTGTCTCCCACTTTGCCATCGGCGGGGCCCCGGACTGGCCTGTGTTTGCCCTCTGCGTCCTCTTTACCCTGCTCTGGGCCCGTATTGCGGCGGTCTTTGCCAATAAGGCGGACGCCAAGACCCTCAACCGCGCGACCGGTATCGTGCTGGTGGTGTTGGGCATCGTGGTCATGGGCTTCAACCTGCTGACAAAGTAAAATCACAAAAACCAACAGGAGCCTGTGCGTGGGAATCGCTTCCCGGCACAGGCTCCTGTTGGTTTTACAGAGGAGTGTTTGTCGTTTTAAAGGTGCCTCACTGCACGAATTCCAGGTTCACGTTGCCGTTGCTGGCATTGGCCGTAAAGCTCTGGGCAGCGCCAAGATTCTGCTGGACAGGGGCGCTGCTGCGGATGGCGAAGCTATCGTCGTTGGCGTCGGTAAGGGTCACGCGGCCACTGCCTGCGGTCAGGTTCAGGCCATACTCCGCGCCGCGGCCCGTCACAGTGCCCACCACGCTGGCGTTGGTGGCGGTGCAGTAGAAGTAGGGCGACGAGGTGTGATCCAGCTTGACGTCACCGTTCTGGGCCTGTGCGGTAATGCTCAAAGCCGAGGTGTTGGCCAGGCTGATGCGGCCATTCCGGGTGGAAGCGGCAAAGGTCTGGGTGAGCAGGTTGTTTACCTCCACTTTGCCGTTGTTGGCCGTGGCGTTCAGGTTATCCAGGCTGCCGCCGGTAATGGAAATGTTGCCGTTGGTGGTGGTCAGGGTATTGGACTGAGACGTCATATCCTGGATGGTGATATTGCCGTTGCTGGTATCCACCGTGAGGCCTGCAAACGCCCTGCGGGGCAGCTTGACGGTCATGGTGCAGATGCACTTGCTGTTGTTCACGCTCATGGAAGCGTCGCCCTTGAGGCCCTGAATGTTCAGGCTCGGGCCCGCAATGGTAAAGCTGTACAGCTCTCCGCCCGTGCCAAAGGCATCGTTGTAGGAGCTGTTGTAGCTGTACTCCACTACCACATGGTCCACATCATCGGCTTTTACCGTCACATCGGCGTATTTGTCGCTGACGGATAGGCTGCTGATGGCCTCTGCCGTTTCATAGGTTTTGGTAATGAGCCCCGCTCCCGCGCTGTTTTCCTGCGGAGAGGGGGTAAAACCACAGAGCAGAGCCACCGCTGCCGCCGCAGACAACAGTGTGCAGAATAGCTTTTTCATGGTTCAAAACCTCCAATCTGAGACTTGGACAGGCGTGCCCAAATTTTATTACAGATTCTACTATAAAAATAACGCAAAACAAAGAAAAAGTCAAGAAATACAACAAAAAAGCCCGTGCAGGGCACGGGCTTGGAAAACTGCTTATTTCTCCTCGATGGTGGAGTGCTCGATCACCCAGTCAGCAGCGCGGCGGATGGCCTCGTTGCGGCGAATGCTCTCCACGTTGGACTTGGCCATGATCTCTTCCAGAGGCTTTTTGAGCTTGTCGGCACGCTCCTGCATCTTGGCGGTCATCTCCTCATCGGTGGGGACGAGGTTCTCCTGCTGTGCCACCTGCAGCAGAGCCATCCGGGCGCGGGTGTTGTTCTCCGCAGCCTTGTGAACGTTTGCGGTAAAGGTCTCGCGGGTCTGGTGCACCTGGGACAGGTAGTGGTCCAGGCTGACGCGCTGCATCTGGAGCTGCTGCTGGATGTTCTCCATCTCGCGCTGGTAGGTGCTCTCCACCAGGACGCTGGGGATCTCGCCCTCCGCGGCGTTGGCCAGCTGGGTCAGGACCTGATCCTTGGCGCGGTTCAGGGCGCTGGCGTGCTTGCCATCGTGGATCTGCTGGCGGATCTGCTCACGGAACTCTTCCATGGTGTCCACCTTGCCCGCTTTCTTGGCAAAATCACTGTTCAGTGCGGGCAGCTGGCGGACGCAGACGTCGATCAGCTTGATCTTGAAGACGGCGGGCTTGCCGGCCAGGTCTTTCACATGGTAGCGGGTGGGGAACGTGACAAAGATGTCGAACTCCTCGCCGCCCTTGTGGCCCAGGATGCCCTCCTCAAATCCGGGGATCATCCGGCTGCTGCCCAGCTGCAGGGTCTGGTTCTTGGCGGAGCCGCCCTTGAACGGCTGGCCGTCCATCTGGCCCTCATAGTCAATGTGGACGATATTGCCCTTGACGGCCGGGCCCTTGTGGGGCACCAGCTCGGCAGAGGCCTGACGGCGGTGCTCCAGCACATTGTCGATCTCTTTGTCCGTGACAGCCGGGGTGACGCACTCGACCTTGAAGCCGGAGATCTGGGCCAGCTTCAGCTCGGGCTGCAGGGCGGTGGTGGCGGTGGCCACAAAGCCCTCGTCTTTCTTCACGCTGACCAGATCATAGGTGGGCTCGTCCACGGCACGGAAGCCGTGCTCTTTCATGGCGGCGTCATACAGAGCCGGCACATCCTTGTCCATCAGGTCGTTGATGGCATCATACCAGAACGTGTGCTCTCCGCGGTCCGCCTCGATCTGAGCGCGGTCCGCCTCACCCTTTGCAAAGCCCTTGATGGTGTAAGAGGCGCGGGTGCGCTCGTACACGGCGTTGGATGCGGCCTCCAGTTCCTCAGCAGAAGCGCTGAACGTCATTTTGCAGACACTCTTTTCGGGAGTTTCCACGCTTACCAGTTTCATAGGTT
>OGCM01003842.1_pt1 | contig 10925 bp, 7 predicted proteins | sample 1570151 | NCBI WGS metagenome assembly OGCM01 (sample SAMEA4370582, study PRJEB24528) | human gut metagenome
GGCGCAGCTTGGAGCGGTTGCCGCCGCAGCCGAACACCACCACCAGCCGGTGGGGGTGGTAGGCCCGCAGGGTGGTAAGGAGGCTCTCGGTGGAGACTTCGTTGTGGGCGTAGTCCAGCAGGATGGTGAACCGCTTGCTGATGGGCACCAGCTCCACGCGGCCCTTGACCACGCACTTGCCCAGGCCCTCGTGGATGGCCTCATCCGGCAGGCCCAGCACCTTGCCCACGGCCAGGGCGGCCAGGGCGTTGTACACGCTGAACTCACCGGGCATGTTCACTTTCACGTCCATATCGTCCTTGCCGGAGACATGGAACTGCACGCCCAGAAAATCGTGGGTGCGGAGCAGCTGATACTCGCCTGCACGGTAATCAGCGGCCTCGCCGCGGCCATAGGTCACCAGCTGGCAGGTGTGGCCCTCCAGCAGGGCCTCGGTGTTGGCGTCGTCGATGTTGACCACGCCGATATCGCACCGCTGGAACAGCTTGCCTTTCCAGCTGCGGTATTCCTCAAAGGTCTTGTGCTCACCGGGGCCGATATGGTCCGGCGAAAGGTTGGTGAAGACGCCCACATGGAAGTGGATGCCCGCCACACGGTCCATCATCAGGCCCTGGCTGGAGACTTCCATCAATGCCGTATCACAGCCCGCGTCCAGGAACTGGCGGAACGTCTTCTGCAGCTCATAGCTCTCGGGCGTGGTGTTGGCCGTCTCCTTGTGGTGACCCAGGAAGTAGATGCCGTTGGTGCCGATCATGCCCACCTTGCGGCCCGCGGCTTCCAGCACGCTCTTGATCATGTGGGTGGTGGTGGTCTTGCCCTTGGTGCCCGTCACACCGATCATGGTCATCTGGCGGGAGGGGTTGCCGAACAGATTGGCGCTCATTTTTGCCATGGCGTAGCGGCTGCTCTCCACCTTGATGACATTGACGTCCGGCATGGCCGAGAGGTCGATATCGTGCTGGATGACCAGCGTATTGACGCCTTTCGCCACGCAGTCGGCGGCAAGATCATGGCTGTCCCGCTGGGTGCCCACGATACAGACGAACAGCAGGCCGGGCGCGGCTTTGCGGCTGTCGTAGATGATATCCTCGATTTCGGTCTCCAGGGTGCCCTGCACGAGGGTAAAGGGCACATCCTCCATCAGTTGTTCCAGTTTCATAAGTAACACACTCCTCATCCCTGATTGGTGGTTTCCTGATTTGCTTCTTCCGTCGGCGGAGTTTCCGCTCCGGCCGCAGGGTCGGCCTCCGGCGCTGCCGACGTCTCCGCGGAGAGCTCAGCATCCGCCGGGGGATCCGCCTCAGCGGCGTCCGGGTTTTCCACCGGTGTTTCCTCCGGTGTGGAAACTTCCGGCACGATATAGCCCGAGGGCAGGGTAGGTTCGCCCTGCGCAAAGCGGAATTTCCGGGTGCTGGACGCGCTCAGGTGGCTCAGGTCCAACAGACCGGTATCGGTGGCGGCGCAGCCCTTGCCGTCCTGGTTGAGCAGGACATACTGGGCCAGCTTGAGCTTGTAATCCAGCTCATTCAGCGTGCCCAGCAGGACGCTGATGCGGTCCTGATACAAAAAGGCCATTTCCTCGGTGTCCGCAAACTCCATGCGGGTGGCGTCGCCCAGCATCCCGTAGCTGTCCAGTGCGGACATCAGCGTGTTGAGCGATTCCAGCCGTTGGTCGGCCTCCGCCTCTGTTTCCGAAGAAGCCGCGCTGTCGGCACTCTCTGAAGCGGCCGCACTGCTGGCGGCGGGGGCCGCGGCAAAGTCCAGCTGTTCGCCGGGCGTGGTAGACACCGGCTCCCCGCCGTAAAGGGTGGCAAGGCCCGCTGGCTGGGCGGCATCCTTGGACAAGATCTTCAGGCTGGCCGAGAGGGTCAGCCAGCCGCCCTCCACCTGCATGGCGTAGGTGGGCCGGGCTTCTGTCACCTGGACCACCACGGTGCCGGGGTACTGTCGCTCCACATGGATGAACTCCAGCATGGGGAACGCTTTTTCCAGCTCCTTGGATTTCTGGCCCGGGTCAAAGCTGAAGATGTTCTCTTCGGTGTGGACGCCCAGCGCCTGCAAGATCTGCTCGCTGGCGTAGCCGCCCGCCTCGGCCACCTGCGTGCCGTCCGCCGTCTGCACCTGAATGGAGCTGATCTTGAACAGCATGGTGACCGTGAGGTAAACGCCCGCCGCAATGACGCAGAGCAGCAGGGCAAAGGCGGTCAGACGGCGGATGATCCTGCGCCGCCGGATGGCCGCGCGGGTCAGCTTCCGCTTCTTTTTGCTCTCCCGGCGGCTGGGGCTGCGGAGGTTTGCCTCCGTGGGGCGCATCCGCCCGCTGGGGCCGTTTTTCGCGCCTCTGGAGGCTCCGTTCGCCGGGCGGGTGCTGCGATTCCCATTCCGGCCGCGGGCACGGTCCTGGGCGCTCCGGGAGCGGCCCGCGCCGTTCTGCCCGGCAGAGCCGGACATCTGCCTTCCCTGCCGGGGAAACTGGATGCTGTTATCTGCCCGGCGGGGCTGCTCATAGCGCACACTGCCGTTTGCAAAATCAATGGTCTGCTCCTGGTAGCCCTGCGGGCTGCCCCGGCGCTGAGAGGAGGCACGGCGGGCGTCCTGCGCCTGGTCATACACCCGGCGGCGGCCGGAAGCGTTGGAACGGCTGCGGCGGCGGGCTGTATTTCCCTGCGCCGGGCGGCTCTGGTTCCGGTTTGGATTCTCACGCCTGCGGTTCTGTGCCATGGGGCCTCCCCTCCTTTCCGTCTGATTTTATCACAAGTTGTCTCCCGGTGCAATTACGGGGTCTTGACCAGCTTGAGCAGGGCGTCTGCAATGCGGTCCAGGCTGTCGTCCACCGAGAGCTTCCGGGCGTTCTGGCCCATTTCAGCCAGCTTGCCGGGCCGGGCCAGCATGTCGGAAACGGTCTGCACCAGCTTTTCGCCGGTCAGGTCTTTTTCCTCAATGACCACGGCGGCCCCGGCTTTCTGCAGCTCGAGGGCGTTGTAATACTGGTGGTTCTCCGCCACATTGGGGCTGGGGATCAGGACTGCAGCGCGGCCCACGGCCTCCAGCTCGGCCAGCGTCAGCGCGCCGGCGCGGCTGATGACGAGATCGGCAGCCGCCAGCAGCTCCGGCATGTTGTTGATGTATTCTTTTACCACAAGGCTCTCGCCCGGGGCAAAGCCTTTTTCTTTTTCCAGATTCTGGAACAGCTCCACGCCGTACTGACCGGTGGCATGCAGGTGGAGCACCGGCTTTGCATTCTTCTGTTCCCAGGCGCAGAGGTCAGCCACCACTTCATTGACACGACGGGCACCCAGACTGCCGCCGAACGACAGGATGATCGTCCGGTCGCCCGCGCCCAGCTCGGCACGGATGGCGTCACGGTTCTTGGCCTGCGCAAACACCTCCGGGCGGACCGGGTTGCCCACCACGATGGTCTTTTCCGGGGCACCCAGCTTCTCCACGGCGGCGGGCACGGCGGCGAACACGATGTCCACATCCGGGGCCAGCAGTTTGTTGGTCACACCGGGGAACGCGTTCTGCTCATGCAGGGCGGTCTTGATGCCCTGCTTGGCGGCGCAGCGCACCACCGGGCCGGAGACATAGCCGCCGCAGCCGATGACGAGGTCCGGCTGGATCTCTTTCATCATCTTTTTCGCCGTGGGCCCCGAGAGGGCCAGGTTCCACAGGGTGATGAGGTTCCGCCGGATGTTGTTGAGCGAGAGTTTGCGCTGGAAACCCGTGATCTCAATGTGATGGAACGGGTAGCCCGCCTGGGTGACCAGGCGGTACTCCATGCCCTCTTTCCGGCCTGCAAAATGGATCTCAGCGGTGGGGTCGGCTTTTTTCAGGGCACCCGCAATGGCCAGCGCCGGGTTGATATGGCCGGCCGTGCCGCCGGCAGCGATCAGAACTTTCATACAATTTCCCTCCTGATAGGCCCATTACCGTTCCGGCTGGGCATTGTGTGCCGTATTCAGCACGATGGTTTTGGCTTTCCGCTGCTCTTCCCGCAAATGATGCAGGTTTTCCCGCTCCAGGCGGGCGCGCTCACCGTTGCGGCCGATGTTGACCATAACGCCCATCTCGGCCAGCAGCAGGATCAGGCTCGTACCGCCCGAAGAGAAGAACGGCAGCGAAATGCCGGTATTGGGCAGGGTGTTGGTGACGACCGCGATGTTGCAGAACACCTGCCACGCGATCTGCGCCATGATGCCGATGCCCACTAAGGTGCAGTAGCGGTTCTCGGCGTGGAACGCCAGCCAGAGCCCCTCCACCAGAACCAGCAGGATGACCAGCACGGCCCCCACAAAGCCCAGCTCCTCACAGACCACGGAGAAGATGAAGTCGTTGTTGCTCTCGGGCAGCCAGAGCTGTTTTTCAATGCTGTTGCCAAGGCCGAGGCCGGTCACGCCGCCGGAACCGATGGCGTACAGGCTCTGCAGGGTCTGGTCCGTCATCTGGGAGAGGTCCTGCGTCCAGCCGTCGAGGCGGCTCTGCAGGTACGGGATGGAATCAATGTGCTGCAGCAGTGTCTCCAGCAGGAAAATGCCGGTAGCAGCCCCCGCCCAGGTGATGATGCCGCCGTTTCCGCCCAGCAGCAGGATGGTGCCCACGATGGCCGTGGTCAGCACGATGCCGGACATGTGGGGCTCCAGCACCAGCAGCGCCAGCACCAGCAGCAGGGGCAGCAGCGGAACGATGAGCTCCCGCACCAGGCGCTGGTAGAGCCAGACGCTGGGCGGCACCCGGCGGTTGGAGCCGGGGTCCAGCTTTTCCAGCCGGGGGGCCTTGGCGGCCAGATGGGCCGTGAGCAGGATCATCTCAAACTTGGCGATCTCCGATACCTGCACCGTAAAGCCGCCGAACGAGATCCAGCGGCGGCAGCCGTTGAGCGGCGTGCTGAACAGCACCAGCACCAGCAGTACCAGACAGAGCAGATACCCCGGCCAGACCAGCTTGCGCAGAAAACGGTAGTCGATATAGGAAAACAGGGCCATGGCCACAACGCCAAGCCCCAGACAGAGCACCTGGCTGCGGATAAAGTGCAGGCTGTCGCCAAAGCGGAGGTAGCCTGTGGTGTAGCTGGCGCTGAACAGCATCACCAGCCCAAAGATCACGATGATGCCCAGCGTCGCCATCCAGTTGATGAGGAGCGTTGGCCAGGGGCCGGGGTCGCGCTGTAAGATGGAAAAAGGCTCCGCCTTTTTTCTGCGGATGGTCGCCATCTGCATTCCTCCCTCTGAATCAGCTGATCTTTGCCATCTGCATCGCCAGTGCGACGCCCAGCATGGCAAAGACACAGAACGTGTAAAAAATTGAGATAGGGGCACGGCCCCGCTTTTCCAGCCAGCGGTGGAGCGGCGCGGTGCCAAAGAGCTGCTTCCGGCCTTTTGATGCCTGATAGACCAGGATCTGCAGCGCCACCATGCCGCCCTCCAGCCAATAAGGCAGGCCCAGCGGCACACTCAGGCCCGGCCAACCGATACTCAACGGCACGCAGCCCAGCGCCCCGGCCAGGAACAGGCTGCCCACGCTGCCGGGCAGTAGCTTGGCAGGCGGGAAATTCCAGAGCAGGAGCGCCATCAGCGCCCCGGCCAATGCGGCAGGCAGCACCCCCAGCGGGAACCAGCCCAGAATGGTCATGGCTCCCATAAGGCCCAGCATCCCGAGGAACGCGCTCCCGCAGACCACGCCGTCCGCTCCATCGGCCACCCGGGCGCTCTCGGCAAGGCCGACGAGGAGCAGCCCCCACACGATGGGGGCCAGCACGCCCAGCTCGCAGTAACCAAGGCCGGGCAGTACCAGCCCGGTGGCAAGGCAGTGGTTGGCCGCCAGCAGCACCTGCACGGCGGCAGCAGCCGCGGCCTCCAGCCCCAGCCGCACCGGGCGGCGGAGGCCCAGCGGGGCATGGCGGCGCAGGCGGGCCAGGTCATCGGCCAGGCCCACGGCCCCAAAGGCCAGCGCCCCAAACAGCGCGATGAGGAGCCGGGTGGTCCACAGGCCCTCATCCCCCAGCAGGGCAGGCTCTGCCACGCAGGCGGCCGTCCAGCCCACGCCCACCGCTGCCAGCGTGCCCACCATGAGGCAGAGGCCCCCCATGGTCGGGGTGGCCGGGGGCGGCAGGTCGTCCGGGTCGCTGTCCGGCTGCAGCTGAGAGGTCTGCGGTGCCTCGGGCTCCTGCCCGGGGCCGAACGCCCGGAGCAGCGGCACCATGAAATTCCCGAGCGCCGCCGTGAGGAAGAACCCCAGCGTTGAGGCGACGATCAAGGCAAAACGGATCATTTTTGTATTACTCCAATTGATATTTCTTTTTATTTTTGCTCATTGTAAAAGATTTCGAGCACTTTTTCCAGCGCCATGCCCCGGCTGGCCTTGACCAGCAGCGCGTCGCCGGGCTGCATCCGGGCCAGCAGCAGTTCTGCCGCCTCCCGGTAGGTATCCACATGGCGGGCCTCCACCCCGGCAGCCGCGGCAGCCTGGGCCGTGCGTTTCGCCTCCGGGCCATAGGCCACGAGGAAGTCCACGCCGTATTCCGCAGCCTGTTTGCCCACCGTCTCATGGGCTTCCGGGCTGATCTCGCCCAGCTCCAGCATATCGCCCAGCAGGGCAAAGCGGCGCTTGCAGGGGTACTCTTTGAACATGGCCAGCGCGGCTTTCATGCTGTCGGGGTTGGCGTTGTAACAGTCCTCGATGACATCCACGCCCTTGCTGTGGACCACTTTCTGGCGCATCCCGGTCTGCTGGAACTGGCTCAGCCCCGCAATGACCCGCTTGGCGTTCAGGCCCAGCCGGGTGGCGGCGGCGTAAGCCGCCAGCGCGTTGGCCACATTGTGGCGGCCCATGGCCGGGATGTGCACCTCGGTGGTGTCTTCCTCCCGGTCTTCCAGCGTAAAGGTCATGCCGTCGTCCTCCTGCCGGATGTTCAGGGCGCAGACGTCCGCGTTCTCATCCCCCAGGCTGAACCAGACCGGGTGGACATGCTCCGGCAGCTTCGCGGCCCGCAGGAACGGGTCATCCCCGTTGAGCACCAGCGGGGCACCGTTGGGCAGGCCCTCGCAGATCTCCAGCTTGGCCTTGCAGATATTCTCCTGGCTGCCCAGGTTGCCAATGTGCGACACACCGATGCAGGTGATGATGCCCACATCCGGGCGGGCACAGCGGCTCAGCCGCTCGATCTCGCCCCGGTGGCTCATGCCCATCTCCACCACCGCGTACTCCGTCTCTTTGCCGATGCGGAACATGGTGCGGGGCAGGCCCAGCTCGTTGTTCTGGTTGCCCTCGGTCTTGATGGTATTGCCAAAGCCCGCAATGGCGGCGTAGGTCATCTGTTTGGTCGTGGTCTTGCCCACGCTGCCCGTCACGCCCACCACCTTGGGGGAAAACTGGCGGCGGTAGTTGGCACCCATCATCATCATGGCACGGTAGCTGTCCGGGCAGAGGAAACACTTCCCCGCCGGGACATCCTTCACCGGGTGGTTGAGGACGACATATTCGGCCCCCTCTTCCAGTGCTTTGGCCGCAAAATCGTGGCCGTCAAATTTTTCACCGGGGAACGCCACAAAGATGCACCCGGGGCGCACCTCGCGGCTATCGGTGGTCACAAGGTCGATGGCTGTCTCATCGGCAAAGCCCTCCGGGGCCAGGCCTTTTAAAAGAACGCTTGCACTGATTTTATCCATAGCTGTACTCCTCATTTATCCACAAGTAATTGTAACGATGGTACCACGCTGGACGCTGGTGCCGGGGGCCTCGCTCTGGCTCTGGACCAGACCGTTGGCATCGCCTTCCACCGTGCAGTTCAGGCCCGCTGCCGCCAGCATCTGGCGGGCAAACTCAGCACTCTTGCCGCTGACATCCGGCACCTCGGTGTGGCTGCCCTCGTAAGTGTCCGTGTACAGGTAGATGGTGGTGCCGTAGGGTACCTCGGCCCCGGCGCGGGGATACTGATAAGTGACCACGGCGGCGGTCTGGTCGGAGCTGCTCTCCATGAGCTGATGCTTGAGGCCCTTGATGTTCAGAGAGACCTGTGCGTTGCTCCACTCCTGCCCGATGAGGTTGGGCACCTTGTAGCTGGTCTGGCCGCGGTCCACGCCGTCGGTCGCAAGGCCCAAGTAGGGGGCCACCTCACTGATGATGTTGCCCACCACAGGCGCCGCCAGAATGGAGGAGTAGTCCGTCCTGGCGTTGTTGGGGTCGTCCAGCATGACGTAGACCAGAATCTCCGGATCATTCGCAGGGAGAACCGCCGCAAAGGAGGCCACTTTCTTGTAGTCGCCGTCGGCGCGGCGGTCCATGTTCAGCTGCTCGGACGTACCGGACTTGCCGCCGATGCGGTAGCCCGCCACGTAGGCGCGGCCGCCGCCGCCCTGAGTGCCGTCCGCCACTTCGTATTCCATGATCTGGCGGATGGCGTCGCTGGCGCTCTCGCTGATGACCTGACGGCGGATGTTGGAACCGATCTCCTGAATGACGTTGCCGTTCTGGTCGGTGATCTTATCCACCACATGGGGGGTGACCAGATAGCCGCCGTTGACGGCTGCCGAAATGGCGGTGCAGACCTGCAGCGGCGTGACCGCCATGGCCTGACCGAAGGCCGAGGAAGCGAGCTGGACTTCGCCCAGCTGGCTGGCGTTGTAGTACTGCATAAAGTTGGTCTCGTTGGGCAGATCCACGCCCGTCCGCTCGGTGAAACCGAACGCGTCAAAGTAATCGTAGAAGAGGCTGGAACCCACCCGCTGGCCCAGCTGGATGAAGTAGATGTTGCAGCTGTTCCGCAGGGCCATGGCCAGATTCTGCACGCCATGGGCCTTTTTGCCGGCGCAGTGGTAGGTCTGCTTGGCAATGGTGTAGGCACCGGAGCAGTTCAGGGTGGTGTTGAGGGTAGCATGGCCGGAGTCCAGACCCATGGCCGCCGTGATGACCTTGAAGACGCTTCCGGGGTAGTACAGCTCGGTGATGGTCTTGTTCTTCCACTGGATATCACGGTAATAGCCCGAGTAATCGCCTTCCGGGTCCAGGATCTTATTGCCCCGCTCATCGGTGATGTAGTTGCCATTCTCATCTTTTTGATAGATGCCGTAGAGCTCCGGCTCCGCGTGGACCAGTTCATCCAGATAAGTCAGGTTCTGGCTGTAATCCAGCGGGTTATTAGGGTCAAAATCCGGCTTGGAGGCCATGGCCAGAATGGCACCCGTCTTGACGTTCATCACGATGGCGGCGCCACGGTTCTCGACATTGTTGGCTTTGATGGCCTCGTTCAGATACCGCTCCACCACTTCCTGGATATTGACATCCAGCGAGAGAACGAGGTTGGAGCCGTCCTTGGCTTCGTAAGTGGTGGCGTTCTCGTCGGCAATGGCGTTGCCATAGGCATTGCGGAGAGTGATGGTGCGGCCATTCACACCGGCCAGCGTGGATTCATAGGATTTTTCGAGGCCATAAGTACCGTAGCCGTCGGCATCGCAGAAGCCCAGCACCGAGGCCGCAAAGGCACCATAGGGGTAATCCCGCTGGAAGCTCTTGGTGGAGGAGATCGAGACGCGGCCCTTGCGGATGCCTTTTTCGGCGTTGGCTTTTTTGTGGGCCTTGTTGTACTCCGAGACGTATTTTTCAATGGAGAGCTTGACGGCGTTGTTGACCTTGGTGGCCAGCACCTGATAGGACGAATCGTTTTGGGCGAGGGCGTCGTACACCGTCTGATACTGGGTCTTGTAGGCTTCAGAAGAAGGATCCACGCTGTCCAGCGCCGCGCCATCGCCCGAGAGCAGCCGCAGGGTGATCTGGGTGCTCACCTCATTGAGGGCAGCGGGGTCGATGGTCTTGGTCACCGCCTTGGTGTCGTCGTCCGTCTGGCTGGTGAAGAGAGCGCTGCTGTAGCTGGGGTCGGCCCAGATGGTCCATACCACGCTGGTGGATGCCAGCGTGATGCCCGAGGTATCGTAGATCTCGCCGCGGGTCGCCTGAATCGTGCTGTCCAGCAGCTGCTGCTGGGCGGCGTACTGGCGGTACTGGGCACCATCCCGGATCTGGATGTCATATAGGCTGTGGATGACGATGGCCGCCGCCGCCACAACAAAAAAGACCGCCGCGCCGAAGCTGAAATGCCGCAGCGTTGCGCCAAGACGCTCGTGCGGGTCGCTGCGGCGCAGACGGTAGTAGATTTTTTTATGGTTCTTGGGGGATTCTTGCATTGCGTACTCCTGCAGAAACCGAAAAAGCGTGCACTGCCGCACGCTTTCCCGTCATTTCGTTTTATTTTGCCTGGTTGACCGCGCCAATGATGGTCATGGCACCATCGTGCAGAAAATCCGTCCACTGGTGGACTGCCGATTCTTTCCGCACCAGCACGCTGCCCGCATCCAGCCGGATGTAGGTGATCTGGCTCTGGTCGATCTTCATGAGGCCAAGGCGGCTGGCCGCTTCCTCCACACTGGTGATGTTCGTTTTGCTGTTCAGGGCACTGTTGTAGTATGTATACTGACTCTGCTCGCTCACCAGCTGCGCTTTGGCATCCTGGATCTGGTCGTTGAGCTCCACCAGCTGGGCTTCGCTCCACAGCAGGCTGACCGCAAAACCCACCATCAGCGCCACCGAGATGAGCTGGATGGCGTGCTGCATGGCAGCCTGGAACGGGGTAAGGCGCCGCTTGCCGCCTTTTTCCACCCGCAGAGGGACGTTCTTCCGCGTCTGCGGTGCTCTTCTGCGGCGCACCGCGTTCATATCGTATGCTGCCTGGCCCATGGTAGGTCTCCTCCTCACTCAGATGCCGTAACGCATTCAAATTTTTTCCAGTACCCGCAGATGGGCGGAACGGCTGCGCCGGTTTTCTTCCAGCTCCCGCGTGTTCGCCTCAATGGGTTTGCGGGTGATGAGCTTCGCCTTGGCTTTGCCGCCGCAGACGCAGACCGGGAACTCCGGCGGGCAGGTGCAGGCGGTGGACC
>OGCM01003859.1_pt1 | contig 10893 bp, 11 predicted proteins | sample 1570151 | NCBI WGS metagenome assembly OGCM01 (sample SAMEA4370582, study PRJEB24528) | human gut metagenome
CCTGCGGGACAAAATACCCGTCGAACGCAACAAGGCGACACTGATCCGGATTTACGTATTGGGCGAAAACGTCTTCACCACGGGTGTCGATTTCGAAGTCGAGGTCGATACCGTCTGGGACGGATCGAACTTCGTGGACGGGGAAATCGACTGACAAAAGCCAAGGAGACAGAATCATGAATAATCGGATTCATACGACCATCATCCTGGCAGCAGCCGCTTTCGCAGCCTGTTCGGGGTCGGAGCGAGCAGATATCGCTCCGGTCACGGAGACCTCGCGTATCATGCTGGTGCGCGAAGGGGCCGCGGATGTCTCGGTTTACGCCTTTCGCCGGGAGGGAGCGGTTTTCCTTTTCGACACGCTGTTTCGCGAAGGATGGACACCCGACGGCAAACTGTCGGTGCGCCTGCCGAACGGGCACTACAAATTCCTGTTCGCCAGCGGAGCGGCCGACCGGATCGCCCTGCAACCCGCCCCGTTAACGCGGCAAACTTCATGGGAAGAGGCGGCCTTCGTCTTGCGTGAAAACGCAGCCGTGCCCGGAACCTGTTTCCCGGCCGATGAACTGTTCCTGCAATATCCCGCATCCGGTGCCAATACGGTCTACACGATCGATGGCGCGGCACAAACGGTTCGCGCCCGGCTCACGCGCGCTGTCTGCCGAATCGCCGTCATTGTCAAGCGGGGCTACCACGACGGCACGCGATATGTCGAGGTTCCCTATGCCAAACCGCAATCCGTGCTCGGCCAGATCGGGCGCATCGAACTCTCGGCCGACCACACGGGCCAGCGCGTGAATCCCGACGGAAGCAGCGGAACGGCCACGGTGACGGCGACACTCGCGGCGGCGGATTATGCAGAACTTACCGACGCGGGATTTGTCCGGTTCGAAGGGCCTTTCGTCATTCCGCCCGCCGACGGCGGGGAGATAGGCCTGGACATCTCGGTCGTACCCGCGGCGGGAGCCGCCCTGCAACCGGCGCAGCTGCGCCTGACGGGTAAAGCCGAACGTAACAGGCAACTCGAAATTACGCTCTGGATCACGTCGGATTACCCCGTTATCGGAGTAGAAATACAAACGGCCCCGATCACCGAGGAACAGGACGGCGATACGGGCATTTGGGAATAAAAGATTGAACGTGATGAAAAGAAAATACCTATATCGAATTTTCGGAATGCTGTTTTTGCCTGCCCTCTCCGCAGCCTGCGGGCTGGAGGCGCAGGAGGAGATCTTTCCCGGCAATAAGTTCCGCTACACCGAACTTCGCCTGGAGGGCACGCTTCCCGTATCGGGATACCCAACCCCGCTCTACCTTTTCCGCCGGGCGGCGCGAACGCAGGACGGATATGTTTTCGACCGCAGTTACACTTCGGTCGCCGACGGTGAGACACTGAAACTTCCGCTCGCCGAGCTGAAAGCCTACGACTACCGTTTTCTGATGGTCGCCCAGCCCGGCGACGCGCAACGGCTGTCGCTGTCCACAGCGGCCGGGACACAGTTCGTCCCGGGGGTCGCATGGGAAGACCTGCGGCTGGGATGCGCCTCGGGGGCGGCTGCGCCGGACGGGTACAGCGGCTATACAGACTTGAGCGGCGAGGCTATTCTCCTCGACGGCAAGATCCGCCTCACGCTGACACGCGTCGCAGGGCAGGTGCTCTTCGACATCTACCGCACGGGAAGCTCGCTCTCGCAGCCCGAAAGCATCCTATCGCCCGATGTGGAGTCGGTGATCGACCGGATCGCACGGATCGAAATCTCCTATGAGAATCCGACCACCGAACTGCGCTTCGATGAAAACGGGATGCTGGTTCCCGCAGCGTATGCTTCGGAACCGCTGGTGCAAAGCATTCTGCCACAGATGACGGATTTCAAGGTTCCACTCCCCCAGACGGACAAGGGACTCGGCATATACGACGACGGGGTGCGCGGCAGCCTGCGCATGAAAGGAGCTTTCCTGCTGCCGTCCGATTCGAAACTGCGGGTGAAACTGCTCTTCACATACTACGACACGACGCCTGCCTGCGGCAACGGCCACACGGATGTCCATTCCGCAGCCTGTTTCCCGCAGCGGCAGCTGACCCTCGCCCTTCCGGCGGCCGATGCCGCGACGGGGCTTCCGGTGGCTGCAAATTGCTTCACGGTCAACCGGGCGGGGCTGCACTGCGACCGGATCATCGACATTCCGGTCGGAGGGGGCATCGAAACGAATTTCGACTGGTTGTGAAACGGCAAAAACGTACGATTATGAGAAAGCTTTCAGTCTTATTCGTAATGGCGGCCTTCCTGACGGGCGGCTGCTCGGAAGGGGAACCCTTCGGGCACCCGTCCGCGGAGAGGGAAAAACGCGTCGAAGTCACGTTCCGGCTGGAAGCCGTCGGCACGGACGTCTCGCTCGAACCCATGACGCGCGCCACCTCCTACACGCAGTGGTTCAGGAACACGGCCCGGCTGCTGATCCTGAAAAAGGCGGACACCCGCTGGATCGTGGACACGACGCAAACCGTCCTGCTCGACGCACAGTCGGGGCCATGGGCCGAACTGAAGATCGCCGGGGATCTTCCGCCGTGCCCGTTCAATCTCGAACTGCGGCCGGGCGATTACCGGATCGTAGCCGTAATCAACTGGGGGTCGGCCGACTGGAACAACGATCTGGTTCCGGGGAAAGTCGTCTCCGATGAGACCGACGGCTCGCTGCGTACGCCGCCGCTGCTTACCTACACGATCTCGACGCACTGGATGAACAACGGTTACCGGCAGCTGAGCCGCGAAGTTTTTGTTGCCGTGGCCGATTTCCCGGTGCCCAAAAGCGGCGATCTCCATTCGGCAGGCGTTCCGCCGGTAACCCTGCGGGCCGAACGGCGCGTGGCGAAGTTCCGCGTGCTGCTCAAAGACAAACCTTCGCCCGTCAACGGTTTTTCGTTCGACATGACAGCCCATACCGTCCAGATGCTTTTCACGTCCAAGACCGAACCTTTTGCCGAAGGCATCGACGCACTCGGAGGAATGTATTACGGCGATCCCGCACTCTATGAACTGCCGTGTTGCATGTCGACGATGGGAGATTTCCATTCCTCGGGTACGGAGCGCTACCAGATGTGCCAAACCAATTCGACGGTCTTTTCGCCCTTCGTCTTCGCCGACCCGGCCTCGGAACTGCCTATCGGGATCTTGGATATCGACATTTCCGGCGCCAGCGGCGGATATACGTATAAAACCGACCAGACGTTCGCACGCTCGCCGCAAGCAAAATCTCCGGCATCGTTTTCGAAACCACCGACACCTATGACGACTCCTCGTCGCAAATCCGGATCGATGTCGTCGAGGCGACGGACGACGCGGGAAACCCCGAAAATGCGGCGGCGCTCTTCGACTCCTTTTTCGAGTGGAACGCCTCGCCCTACTAAAATTACGAAGTCATGAAAAAATCACCTTACATACCGTTCGCGTTCCTGTGCCTGCTGTCGGCAACGTCGTGCATCGAAGAGAAACTCGACCCGTGCCCGCCCCAGGGAGGAAGCGTCACGGTCGCGCTCCGGGTCGAGAAATTCCAGGCCCGGCCGTCCTACCGTCCGTCGGATTTCGAACAGGAATTCGGGAAACGCATCCATTCGCTCGACTATCTGCTCTATGCCGGCGGGCAGCTGGTCGGGCAGGGCCGCGCGGACGACCTACATACCGCCTCCGGCGGGGATTACCTCTTCCGCATCGACACGCTTCCGTTCGGGACATACCGCCTGGCGTTCGTGGCGAATGTCACGCCGCGCATGATGACAGGGACGATGGACGCTCCGGAGGCACGTTACATCGTTTACCAGGGAGAAAAGAACGGCGACGACCATTTCCGCGCCGACGTGCCGTTCGAAGTGACCTGCCCCTGCCGCAATGAATTCGAAGCCGTACTTCAGCGCGTACACGGCATAACCCGCTTCCGGTTCGAGAATATTCCCGCCCGAATCGCCTCCGTCGAAGTGGTGCTCGACAACGTCGGCCAACGCATGCCGCTCTGCGGGGAACCCGACCTGGCGTGCGAGGTTTCCAAACGCATCCCCGCAGCGCAGCTGAGGACACGCCCCGCCGGGTCGTTCACGCTCGGCACGTTCTGCACGCTGCCGGGCGTAAGGACATCGTGGCGGCTCAGACTCTACGGCGAGGACGACGCACCGCTCTACGACCGGGTAGTCACCGACACCCTGCGGATCGAATGCAACCAGTTGATCGACCTTACGGCACGTTTCGAAGAGGGCGATTTCCGGGGAGAAATCGAGTTCTCGGTCGACGTCGACACGACATGGGACGGAGCCAACGAAGGCGGGGGCGAAATCATACGATGACACGCAGCATGTTCCCTGCCCGCCCATCCCGTGCGGCCGGGGCGCTGTGCTTACCCTGGAAAAGACACGGCAGAACGCCCGCCGACGGCCGCGAACGGAATTCCGGGGCGCGACGCTCCTGCGGCGGATTTTATTTCAACAGGCAGCCGTTCAGCAGCTCGATCCTTCCGGGCACATCCGCTTCCTTCATCCGCCGGATCAGGGCGACCAGTTGCATGGAATCGATCTCCAGCCCCATCGTGCGCAGATAGACCGCCTTTACGCCTTTCGATTCGTAAAGGCGGTCGAAGCGCCAGAACCAGGCCGGCCGTATGAGCTGCGGCTTGTAATTGCTCTCGAGCAGCAACCGCACCCAGTATTGCCCCCGGAAATAGAAGTCGTCCGCATAACGGATGGCCTCCCATTCGATCTGCCCGCGTATCGTGAACATCTCGGTAATGCCGTCTTCGGTAAGTACGATATAAGGCCGGCGGTCGTACAGCGAGCCGATACCGTACAACAGGGTAAAACCCGCCGTCGCCACGAAACACCATCCCAGAACGACATCGCGGACACAGTACAGGATAAGGCCGCCGGCGATCCCGGCAAGGAATCCCGCGACGGTGATACGCACCGCCTTCTTCCTGGATTTATGCACTATCATCTTCATCCTCAACCTGATTTTTCATTTCGGGATCGTGCAAATTCTTCTCCAAAGGCATAGAATTTGAAAGCCGGGATAAGAAAAAAACCGTGCATTATGCGCCGATGTTAAAAACCGGATGGCAAAAGAGGAAACACAAATAACAAATGTATAATTAAAAAACAGCCGAAAAATGTTAAATTACGAAATCTGGGGAAACAGCGTCCAGACATGGATCGTCTCCCTACTCATCATAGCAGGAGCGTTTATCGTCGTGAAACTACTGTCCCTGCTGGGCAGGAAGGTTATAAAACCCTTTATCGGCCGCACAAACAACCGGGTGGACGACATCATATACTATTCCCTGGAGTCGCCCCTGAAATTCGCCGTGATGCTGCTGGGCATCTGGATCGCCATCCATCGGCTGGTCTACCCGGATCATCTGGTAAAATACGTCGACAATGCCTACAGCATACTGATCATACTCGACATCACCTGGGTTCTGGCCCGCCTCTCCACAGCCCTGCTCCAGCAATATTGGGGGCAGCGGTCAGACGGCCATGCGCTGAAAATGATGCCGGTTGTCAGGCGGACGATCCTGGTTCTGATCTGGATCATCGGTCTGGTAACTGCCCTGAGCAATGTAGGGGTCGACATCAATGCGTTGTGGGGCACGCTGGGCATCGGCGGTATCGCCTTCGCCCTGGCGGCGCAGGATACCGTGAAGAATATCTTCGGCGCGTTCACCATATTCACGGACAAGCCCTTCGGCATCGGCGACACGATCAACGTGAACGGCTTCGAAGGGACGGTGGTCGACGTGGGCATGCGCAGTACGCGAATCATGGGTTACGACCGGCGCATCACCAGTTATCCGAATTACAAAATTACGGACGCCTCGATCGTCAACATCTCGTCGGAACCGATGCGCCGCGCCATGGTTAAGGTGGGGCTGACCTACGACACCGGCGCAGACAAGATGAACGAGGCGCTGGATATTTTGAGGGGCCTCCCGGCGAAGGTAAAGGACGTTTCCGAAAATCCGTCGGACATAACGGCCTACTTTTCGGACTACACCGATTCGGCGCTGGTCATCACATTTTACTATTACATCGAAAAACAGGGGGATATTCTGAAAGTGACCTCGGACATGAACCTGGCCATACTGGCCGCCTTCAACAAGGCCGGGCTCAATTTCGCCTTCCCGACACGCACGCTGCTCGTGCAACGGGGCGGGGAGGACGCCGGATCCCGAGACGAATCCGTCCCCGGAAACGCACCGCAAACGCCCAATTCATAAAATACGACCACCATGGAAAATATCAAAAACCACCCCGCACCCGACCAGTTGGATTCATTCGACAAATATCCGCCGTACTACGGCCAAGACCTCGAACTGGCGTATACGCCCCAACGCTCCGTCTTTACGCTCTGGGCGCCCACCGCGAGCAAAACCCGGCTCAATATCTACTCCTCGGGCGAGGGAGGCAATCCGGAGGAGCAGTTGGAAATGGAGCCCTCGGACGACGGAACCTGGCGCATTGCCATCGAACGCGACCTGAATGGCTCCTTCTATACCTTCCAGATAGAAAAAGAGGGGAAATGGCTGGCCGAAACACCCGGCATCTGGGCGAAGGCGGTCGGCATAAACGGCGACCGGGCGGCCGTGATCGACTGGAACCAGACCAATCCGGAAGGCTGGGAATCGGATCGTGCGCCCGAATTGAAAATGTATTCCGACATTATTCTCTACGAACTGCACCACCGCGATTTCAGCATCGCCCCGGATTCCGGAATCCGCAACAAGGGCAAATTTCTGGCCCTGACCGAAACCGGCACCAAAACCCCCGAAGGGCAGGCATCCGGTCTGGATCATCTCAAGGAACTGGGCGTAACGCATATACACATCCTCCCCTCCTTCGACTATGCGACGGTGGACGAGACGAGGCTGGCGGACAAGACCTACAACTGGGGATACGACCCGAAGAACTACAACGTTCCGGAAGGCAGTTACTCCACCGATCCGGCCAACCCCGTGACACGCATCCGCGAGTTCAAGGAGATGGTGAAAAGCCTGCATCGGAACGGGATGCGCGTCGTCCTCGACGTGGTCTACAACCACACGGCCTCGGTCGACCGTTCGAACTTCAACCTTACCGTCCCCGGTTACTTTTACCGCCAGAATGCCGACGGTTCCTACTCGGACGCCTCGGGCTGCGGCAATGAGACGGCTTCGGAACGCGAAATGGTACGGCATTACATCGTCGAATCCGTCAAATTCTGGGCGCAGGAGTACCATATCGACGGATTCCGGTTCGACCTGATGGGAATACACGACATCGAAACGATGAACCGCATCCGGGAAGAACTGTCGACGATCTTTATATACGGCGAAGGCTGGCTTGCGGCCGACTCGCCCCTGCCTCCGGAAAAACGGGCCGTGCGGGATCATGTCGGCCAAATGGAGGGCATCGCCGTTTTCTGCGACGATTTCCGCGACGCCGTGCGCGGCAGCACGTTCGACGAACAGGCCGCCGGGTATGCCTCCGGGAATATCGTCGGGCATTACGAGCCCGTAAAATTCGGGATCGCGGGCGCCACGCAGCATCCGCAAGTGGATTATAACGGCCTGTTATACAGCTCTGTGCCATATGCATCCGCCCCTTCGCAGGCAGTCAATTTCGTCGCCAGCCACGACGGCTACACGGTGATCGACAAACTGAGACTTTCCGTCAAGGGCGACCATGCCGACGACGAGCTGCCGCCTATCGACAAACTGATACACACGATTTTGCTCACGGCACAGGGGGTTCCTTTCATCCGCGCCGGCGAAGAGATGATGCAGGACAAACAGGGGGAACCGAACAGTTTCCGTTCGCCCGACGCCGTCAACCGGATCGACTGGGCCCTGAAAGCCAAAAACCGGGATCTGTTCGATTATGTCCGGGGACTGATCGCACTCCGGAAAGCCCATCCGGCATTCCGTATCCCGACGGCAGAAGGGCTGCAGCAGGGGCTTCATTTCCTCGACACGGGCGACTCGGGAGTGATCGCCTATACGCTGGGCGAATATGCGAACGGCGATGCGTGGAAAGAGATTCTTGTGGCCTATAACGGCAACCGCCACCAGGCCGAGTTCCACATTCCCGAAGCGGACTGGACCGTAGTCTGCCGCGACGGCCGGATCGATCCCGGCAGCCGCGACCGCATGCCCGGGGGCATTGTCCGGATAGCGCCCTCTTCGGCCATTATCGCATACCGCGAATAATTTCCGGGCCGTTCATCCTCCCGGGTACAGAATTTGTATTATCCTGATTGTCAACCAAAATTAAAAAACATATGTATTTCTTATGGTATTTACTCATCGGCCTGGCGGCCGGATGGATCGCCAGCCTGATCTTCAAAGGCAGCGGCTCCGGATTGCTGGTCAATCTGATCGTCGGCCTTGTCGGCGGCATTCTGGGCGGCTGGCTCGTTTCGCTGTTCGGATGGGTGCCGACGGGCACCTGGGGGACTTTCCTCTCCTCCGTCATCGGCGCCATCGTCCTGCTGTGGATCGTATCGCTGTTCACACGGCACAAAACCGTTAAAACAATGTAATTATGGAAAAGTATTCGACAAAAGAGAACGAAACGTATCGGGAACACGCCGAAAAAGCAGTCCACAAGGCGGAAGAACACGGCCAAAAGGCCAGGCACAATCTGCAGGAAAACATGCAGAAGCTGAAGGACGACGCCCAGGAGACCGCCATCGAGGCGGAAAACGAGGCAAAGACGGGTGTCCGCAAAATGGCCGGCAAAATTGAAGAAGCCGGCACGAAGGTCAAAAATGCGGCCAAAGAGGGCATGACCAAAGCCGCACACAAAGTAAAGGAGACGGCCACACAGGCCTCCAACCGGATCAAGGAGAAGGTACACTGAGCCCGGTGGCCCGACATCGAAAAAGAGAAGTCTGAGACTTCTCTTTTTTTGCCGCAATATTTCGGGGAAAGGCCGCCACCGGGAACCTATGCCGGCATGAGAATGCCCGAATCGCCGGAAACTTTGCGCATGAAATCGGGCTGCGCGGGTTCGCAGACCATCATCTGCTCCGGATAGGGTTTCAGCAACGCGGCGATCTGCCCGTCGGACAGTTCCGGATGCAGCCAGCGCTCCTCGTCGCCGTCATGCAGGATAACCGGCATCCGGCAATCCCTGTTGTTGACGTGGCGCATCATCGGATTCGCCTCGGTGGTTATGACCGAATACGTCATTACGACCTCGTCCGAATCGCGGTCGATCCAGCAGTCGAAAACGCCCGCAAGGGCGATGACAGGCCGATCCTTTACCGTCACGTAGTAGGGAGTCTTCTGTGCCTGCCCGTGGTGCCACCCGAAAAATCCGCTCACCGGGATCAGGCACCTCCGCCGGCGGATCGGAACCCGGAACGAAGCGTTTTCAAAAATAGTTTCCGCACACGCGACGACCGTCTGATTGCGGATCGTCACGGTCTGGGCGGCCTTCCCGATCCAATACGGGATCAGCCCCCAGCGGAAATACTGTATCTGCTCGTCTCTGGTAACTACCGGATACGGGAGGTGCGAAAAGGCACATACATGGTATGCAGGTCGGAATTTTCTGACCAGATCGGTTTTACGGCCGAAACGCCGGGCCAGTTCTTCGGCTCCGGCAGCAAGGGAGATATGATAACACATGGCACACGCTGGTTTATCCTGTTACGGCCCGCCGGGCCGACAGCAAAAAAAAGCAGGGAGCACAACTGCGGGCACTCCCTGCGATTTTCACACTGCAAAAGTTATTTCGTCGCTTTCGTGAAGTTACCGTCCTTGTCGAAATCGAGAACCGTCTTGTCCGAAAGCGCTACTTTGTAGCCGTCGGCCGTCGTTTCCATCATGACGATTCGCTGCCCCGGGTAAGTATTGCCTGCATAGGTTTTGACCTTGGCGGGAATCACGGACATCGGAACCGAACCGTTCTTCATGATAATCTGGCTGCAATCTCCGCTGCCGCCTTCGAAGGAGACCTGGTTGCCGCTGTTGAAATAGACGGTGTATTTGTCCCACGACGCCTCGCGATCCATTTCCACGGCCTTCACTTTTTCGCCCGGGAAGTTTTTCTGAATGAATTCCTGCGAATTCTTCGGCAACTTACCGAAATCCACCTTCTGGGGAGCAGCATTCACGGCCAAAGCGATTGCCGCGGATGCGATGAGTAAAAGAATTTTTTTCATAATATAAAGAATTTAAGTGATGATTGACATACGGAATACTTGCAAATGATATTCCATTGAGGTTGAATTTATCGAAAAAATAATCTTCATATTGGAAATCATATATTTAATGGATTTGCCGTACAGTCCGGCATCCTGAGTCCGAACCGGCCGGCTTTTATCGGCGCACGGTTATTCTACATCTCTATGCCCGTAAAATATTTGAGCCCGTAGCCGATCAGAAAACTGATCCCGGCGATGCCGAAACTCAGAAGCGCCATTTCAAAAAAACGCTGCCTGAAACTTTCGCTGCGCACCACGGCGTAATAGTAATTGAACAGGGCTATCACGGTCAATGCGGCCAGAAGCATGACGCTCAATGCCATGACGGCATTCGAAAAAAGCAGATAGGGAATTATCAGAATGGCGACCGTCACGAGGTAGGCGGTTCCGGTACAGAGGGCGGCCCGCAGCGGATGTTTCTCCCCCGTAGCGTCCGATTTGGTCGAAAGGTATTCGGAAGCGGCCATCGAAAGGGCGGCGGCGACACCTGTGATGCTGCCCGTAAGCGCCACGAGCCGCGGTTCGTTCAGCGCAAGCGTGAACCCGGCCAGCGCCCCCGTGAATTCGACCAGAGCGTCGTTCAGGCCCAATACCACCGAACTCATATAGGACAGCCGCATTCCGCCGGCCAGGTTGGTCAGATCCTCCCCGTGGCGCTTTTCCTCCG
>OGCM01003860.1_pt1 | contig 10892 bp, 6 predicted proteins | sample 1570151 | NCBI WGS metagenome assembly OGCM01 (sample SAMEA4370582, study PRJEB24528) | human gut metagenome
CGTTCAACATACATATCTCATAGTGGTTTCGATAACTGAAATTATTGAATATTATAAAAATGGTTATCTGTTGGCGACCGTAGGAACACGTCTGCACTTAGCGAGTGGATGGTCGGATGACCATTCAGGAGTTTAGTACAGTTACGTGTGAGTCGAGCGAAAGCGCGTCGCAGACAGATAACCATTTTTATAATATTCCACCAACTTCAGTCTATCAAACTATAATCTGTTTATTGTATGTAAAATCCTTAAGAAATCTGAAAAAACTATTTAATTGACAAAGTAAACAGATATTGATATAATAAAATCAACAAATGAAAGATAAGTTTTAAAAGAAAGGAGAATCGCCCAAGTTGCTCCATAAGGCTAACGGAAAGGCTTTTAAAACCGGCAGCTGATGGATCAGAAGTATTAAGATGATTGGGAATCATGAGACTGACTCAACAGGATATTATGATCTCGGGAGAGAACATAAGAGTCCTAGAAGCGGATAGAACGGTAAAGGAGTCAACCTCATAAAGATAATACGAAGAATAGAGAGAATGAACAAGATCTTAAGATAAGATCAGAAGATGATCAAAGAAAAAGAATCCAAACAAGAAAGATTCCAAGAGACGAGGAATCAAAACAAGAAAGATTCAGATAAGAGATCAACAAACATTCGATCAGCTGATCGGTGGAGCATTTAAAAAATTTGTAACTGGTAACTAAAGCAAAGTGTAACCCGTTAACAAAATAATTTGGAACTTATTAACTGAATATTTTCTCAAGAATAAGAGATTGATTTTTATATATTAAGAAAATGGCGTAAAGAAGCCATATAACAAAGAAATCGAAACATTGAGATCAAGAAAAGAAATCAGAATAGAAGCTGTCAGGGTCGATATCAGAGATGTGACGAGAAAGCATTTCTGAAGACAGTGGGATAAGAAAAGATTTCGAATAAGATCCATAGAATGAGATTTCCAAAAAGATAAAAATATATAGAAATTAATAAAAATCTTGGGAAAAGGTCTTGACAAAGGCATGCAGGCATTTTATAATAGCCTAGCATGCCTTTTTGGGGAGCAAAACCAAGAAGTGCATGTATAGTCACAAGGTGAATTTAAGTAACCACAGTAGAAAACATGTATGGAGGTGAAATCAATGCCAACTTTTAACCAATTAGTTAGAAAAGGGAGAAAAACATCTGTAAAGAAATCTACAGCACCAGCACTTCAGAAAGGATTTAACTCTTTAAAGAAGAAAGCTACAGACACAAGCTCACCACAGAAGAGAGGTGTATGTACAGCTGTTAAAACTGCAACTCCTAAAAAGCCTAACTCTGCTTTACGTAAGATCGCCAGAGTTCGTCTTTCTAACGGAATCGAAGTAACAAGTTATATCCCAGGTGAAGGACATAACTTACAGGAACATAGTGTTGTTCTGATTCGTGGTGGTCGTGTTAAGGACTTACCAGGTACTCGTTACCATATCGTTAGAGGTACACTTGATACAGCAGGTGTAGCTAACAGAATGCAGGCTCGTTCCAAATATGGAGCTAAAAGACCTAAGAAAAAATAAAACAAAACTAAATTGGTACAAAGCAGCGTAATTAAACGCTACCTTGTATAGTTGTGCCGGAACTTTATTGTTTCCTACAAAGGTTACAGGAGATATAAAAGTCCTGCACGAACATGCAATAACTAAGTATGAGTACCGATGAATTAATGATTATTAAGGAGGGAAGAACCGTGCCACGTAAAGGACATATTGCGAAAAGAGACGTATTAGCAGATCCTATTTACAACAATAAGGTTGTGACAAAATTAATCAACAACATTATGTTAGATGGTAAAAAAGGAGTTGCTCAGAAAATCGTATACGGAGCATTTGCCCGTATCGAAGAAGAAGCTGGAAAACCAGCTTTAGAAGTATTCGAAGAAGCTATGAACAACATCATGCCAGTTCTTGAAGTAAAAGCTAGACGTATCGGTGGAGCAACATATCAGGTGCCTATCGACGTTAGACCAGACAGAAGACAGGCATTAGCGCTTCGTTGGATTACAACTTTCTCACGTAAAAGAGGAGAAAGAACAATGGAAGAACGTCTTGCAAAAGAACTTCTTGACGCTTCCAACAATACAGGAGCATCTGTAAAGAAAAAAGAAGATATGCACAAGATGGCAGAAGCAAACAAAGCATTCGCACATTACAGATTCTAATTTCAAGAATCTGTTCTGGCGCTTTGCCAGATATGCTTCTATGTTAAAACTTATAGGAGGAAAAAATCTTGGCTGGAAGAGAATATCCATTAGAGAGAACCAGAAATATCGGAATCATGGCTCATATTGATGCTGGTAAAACAACAACAACAGAGCGTATCCTTTATTACACTGGTGTAAACTATAAAATCGGTGATACTCATGATGGTACTGCTACTATGGACTGGATGGAGCAGGAACAGGAAAGAGGTATCACAATCACTTCTGCGGCTACAACATGTCATTGGACACTGCAGGATCATTGTAAGCCTAAAAAAGGTGCTTTAGAGCATCGTATCAATATCATTGATACTCCAGGGCACGTTGACTTCACAGTTGAAGTAGAACGTTCTCTGCGTGTACTTGATGGTGCAGTAGCAGTCTTCTGTGCAAAGGGTGGAGTAGAACCTCAGTCTGAAAACGTATGGAGACAGGCTGATACTTATAACGTACCTAGAATGGCATTCATCAACAAGATGGATATCTTAGGTGCGAACTTCTACGGAGCAGTTGATCAGATGAAAGATCGTCTGGGAGCTAACGTAGTAGTACTTCAGTTACCTATCGGTAAAGAAGACGACTTCAAAGGAATCATCGACTTATTCGAGATGGAAGCTTACATCTACAATGATGACAAAGGTGAAGACATCTCTATCGTTGAAATCCCAGAAGATATGAAAGAAGACGCTGAACTTTATCACACAGAATTGATTGAAAAGATCTGTGAATTAGACGACGATCTGATGATGCAGTATCTTGAAGGTGAAGAACCAAGTGTTGATGATTTAAAAGCTGCATTAAGAAAAGGAACATGCGAATGTAAAGCAGTTCCAGTATGCTGTGGTACAGCATATAGAAATAAAGGTGTTCAGAAATTACTGGATGCTATTATCGAATTTATGCCAGCTCCAACAGACATCCCAGCTATCAAAGGTGTCGATGAAGATGGTAACGAAGTTGAAAGACATTCATCTGATGATGAACCATTCTCAGCTTTAGCATTTAAGATTATGACAGACCCATTCGTAGGTAAACTTGCATTCTTCCGTGTTTACTCTGGAACATGCAAATCAGGATCTTACGTATTAAATGCAACAAAGAACAAAAAAGAGCGTGTTGGACGTATCTTACAGATGCATGCTAACAAGCGTGAAGAATTAGATATCGTATATTCAGGAGATATCGCAGCTGCAGTAGGTTTCAAATCTACAACAACTGGTGATACAATCTGTGATGAACAGCATCCTGTAATTCTGGAATCCATGGAATTCCCAGAACCAGTTATCGACGTAGCGATCGAACCTAAAACTAAAGGTGATCAGGGTAAAATGGCTGAAGCACTTGCTAAGCTTGCTGAAGAAGATCCTACATTCAGAGCTCATACAGATCATGAAACAGGACAGACAATCATTTCCGGAATGGGTGAACTTCATCTGGAAATCATCGTTGACCGTCTGCTTCGTGAATTCAAAGTAGAAGCTAACGTTGGTGCTCCTCAGGTAGCATACAAAGAAACATTTACAAAAGCCGTTGACGTTGACAGCAAATATGCTAAACAGTCTGGTGGTCGTGGTCAGTATGGTCACTGTAAAGTTCACTTTGAGCCAATGGATGCCAATGGAGAAGAACTGTTCAAATTCGAATCTACAGTTGTTGGTGGATCTATTCCTAAAGAATATATCCCAGCAGTTGGAGAAGGTATCGAAGAAGCAGCTCAGTCTGGTATCTTAGGAGGATTCCCAGTACTTGGTGTTAAAGCTACAGTATATGATGGATCTTACCATGATGTCGATTCTAGTGAAATGGCCTTCCACATTGCCGGATCTATGGCATTTAAAGAGGCTATGCAGAAAGCTGGAGCTATCTTGCTTGAGCCAATCATGAGAGTCGAAGTTACAATGCCTGAAGAATACATGGGAGATGTTATCGGAGATATCAACTCTCGTCGTGGACGTATCGAAGGTATGGATGATATCGCGAGCGGTAAGATGGTTCGTGCATTCGTTCCATTATCTGAAATGTTCGGATATTCTACAGACTTACGTTCTAGAACTCAGGGACGTGGTAACTACTCTATGTTCTTTGAAAAATACGAACCAGTACCAAAGAACGTACAGGAAAAAGTACTTGCTGACAAGTAAGAAAATTAATATATAAATATTTCGAGGCTATTTTGTCAAAATAGTCTTGAAATATTTGTTTAAATGAAATATAATCAAATTTAGGACGGCCCTTTGCTGGGCAACTATATTGAAGTTTGAAACATTATTGTAATTGCCCATAGGGCGAATAAGGAGGACAATTAAAATGGCAAAAGAAAAGTTTGAGAGAACTAAACCTCATTGCAACATTGGTACTATTGGACACGTTGACCATGGTAAAACAACTTTAACAGCAGCAATCACTAAAGTTTTAGCTGAAAGAGTAGAAGGAAACACAGCTGAGAACTTTGAAGATATCGATAAAGCTCCAGAAGAAAGAGAACGTGGTATCACAATCTCTACAGCTCATGTTGAGTATGAAACAGAAAAACGTCACTACGCTCACGTTGACTGCCCAGGCCATGCCGATTATGTAAAGAACATGATCACTGGTGCAGCTCAGATGGACGGAGCTATCTTAGTAGTAGCTGCTACTGATGGTGTAATGGCTCAGACAAAAGAACATATCCTGTTATCTCGTCAGGTAGGTGTTCCTTACATCGTAGTATTCATGAACAAATGTGATATGGTAGACGATGAAGAATTATTAGAATTAGTAGAAATGGAAATTCGTGAATTATTAAATGAATACGAATTCCCAGGAGACGACATTCCTATCATCCAGGGATCTGCTTTAAAAGCTATCGAAGATCCAGCTGGACCATGGGGAGATAAGATCATGGAATTAATGGATGCTGTTGACAGCTACATTCCAGATCCACAGCGTGATACAGACAAACCTTTCTTAATGCCAGTCGAAGACGTATTCTCTATCACAGGACGTGGTACAGTAGCAACTGGTAGAGTAGAAAGTGGTGTTCTTCACGTATCTGACGAAGTTGAAATCGTTGGTATCAAAGAAGAAACAAGAAAAGTTGTTGTAACTGGTGTAGAAATGTTCCGTAAACTGTTAGACGAAGCTCAGGCTGGAGATAACATTGGTGCATTATTACGTGGTGTTCAGAGAGACGAAATCGAAAGAGGACAGGTTCTTTGCCAGCCAGGTTCAATCACATGCCATACAAAATTTACAGCTCAGGTATACGTTTTAACAAAAGATGAAGGTGGACGTCATACTCCATTCTTCAACAACTATCGTCCACAGTTCTACTTCAGAACAACAGACGTTACAGGTGTTATCGAATTACCAGAAGGAACAGAAATGTGCATGCCTGGTGACAACGTAGAAATGACTATCGAATTAATTCACCCAATCGCTATGGCTCAGGGATTATCTTTCGCTATCCGTGAAGGTGGACGTACAGTAGGATCAGGAAGAGTTGCTACAATCATCGAGTAATTCTTACTTCTACGATTGAATTTAGGATAATATTTATGAGACTCAGAAAGTTTAGGCTTTCTGGGTCTTTTTTGTTGTGAGCAAATATAAAACAAGCTATAATAAAAGAGACACATTGGTCGTAAGGCAAAATTAATAGGAGGATCCGAATGAATCAAACATTAAAGCTGCCAGTTGGAATTGAGAATTTTGAAGATATTCGCAAGCTAGGATTTTATTATATAGATAAGACAAAATTAATTGAACAGCTCTTACAAAATTGGGGAAAAGTAAATCTGTTTACACGACCACGTCGTTTTGGAAAGACACTCAATATGAGTATGTTACGTACTTTTTTTGAAATTGGTATGGATAAATCACCTTTTGAAGGCCTATATATTTCTAAAAATAAAGAATTATGTGATGAATATATGGGTAAGTATCCAGTAATCTTTCTGTCATTGAAGGGAATCGATGGATTAACTTTTGAAGAAGCGATTATTCGGATTACAACGATTATTAAAAATGAAGCACGAAGACACCATTATCTAAAAAATAGTGATAAATTAATAGAAGAAGAGATTAAGCAATTTCAGAGCCTTTTAGATGGAAAAGCTGATGATATAACAGATAGTATCAGACTATTATCAGAACTTTTGTGCAAACATTATGGGAAGAAGACGATTATTCTTATTGATGAATATGATGTTCCGCTAGATAAAGCTTTTCAGAAAGGCTATTATGATGAAATGGTTGAACTCATGAGAGGTCTTTTGGGGCAAGTACTAAAAACAAATGATTTTCTACAATTTGCAGTTTTGACAGGATGTCTTAGAATTTCGAAAGAAAGCATTTTCACCGGACTTAATAATTTTGAAGTTTTATCTATTCTCAATGTTCAGTATGATGAATGTTTTGGATTTACCGATACAGAAGTGAAAAAGATTCTTAGCGATTATAATTTATCAGATCATTACCTTCAGATTAGGGAGTGGTATGATGGTTATCGTTTCGGAAATACAGATATCTATTGCCCATGGGATGTGATTCGTTATTGTAAAAGTCTATGTGCAGATCCCGATGCATTACCAGAAGATTTTTGGTCTAATTCTAGCGGAAATGAAATTGTTCGCAGATTTATAGATAAGGCAGATATTCAGACAAAGAATGAGATTGAGCGTTTGATCAGTGGAGAGTGTATTGAAAAGGAAATTGCAGAGGAGCTTACCTATAATGAGTTGGATAAGAGTATAGAAAATTTGTGGAGTGTGCTTTTTACAACAGGATATCTAACACAACAGGGACGAACTCAAAATGGTAAATATCTTTTGTCGATACCAAATACAGAGATAAGAAATCTATTTACAAAAAAGATCAAAGAATGGTTTAGTGATGTTTCAAAAAATGATGGAAAAACACTAGAAATATTTTGTAATGCGTTTATAGAGAAAAAACCAGAAAAAATTGAACAGCTTTTTGGAGATTATCTATGGAATACGATCAGTATAAGAGATACAGCAATCGCAAAAGAGAAGAAAGAAAATTTTTATCACGGAATTTTACTCGGTCTTCTTGGATATAAGTCAAGCTGGCTGATAAAGTCAAATGCAGAATCAGGAATCGGATACAGTGATATTCTGATAGAGGCCCCGGAGAATCGAACGGGAATCGTCATTGAATTAAAGTATGCCGAAGATGGAAATATGGATGCAGCGTGCAAGCAGGCTTTAAAACAGATTGAAGATAAAGACTATATTGCTAAATTGAAGCAAGATGGAATGCGAAATTTCATTAAATATGGTGTTGCTTGTTATAAGAAAGACTGTAAAGTCATGATTTATGAAGAATAAAAACAACTGATAATGGGAGATATAAATATGGGGAAAGAAACATTTGAAGGAAAGAAAACTCATTGCACGATAGGAATAATTGGATATCGAGGTCATGGAAAAACGACTTTAACAGATGCAATCAAAAAAACTCTTACAACAAGAGAAGAGAGAAATATAAGCTTGACATCTAGCATTGAATATGGAGCTATCCTAGTAGTATCTGCAATAGATGGAATCATGTCACAAACAGCAGAACAGATTATGATTGCTCATCATATGGGAATGCAACATATCGTAGTATTTATGAATAAATGTGATATGGTAGATGATATGGAAATGCTGGAATTGGTAGAAATGGGGATTTGTGACCAGCTATATCAGTGCGGATTTGTTGGATCTGATATTCCGTTTATCTATGGATCTGCTTTAAAAGCCCTTGAAGATCCAGATGGAGAATGGGGAGATAAGATCATGGAATTGATGGATGCGGTGGATAAATACATTCCAGATTCACAGCCTGAAATGGATCAAGCTTCCTCTATACATACAAAGTTTACAGCAGAAGTATACATGTTAGATATCAATGAAGGTGGACGAGACACAGGATACTTTGATGGTGACCGTCTGCAGTTTTATTTCAAAACGACAGATGTAACAGGAGAGATTCAATTGCCAATAGAAATAGATATGGCTATGCCAGGGGAAACACTGGATATAACAATTGAATTAATTCAACCAATTAAGATAACAGAAGAAGAACCTTTTATCATTCGTAATGATGAATGTACGGTTGGATTGGGAAGAATTTCTACAATCATCGAGTAATTCTTACTTCTACGATTGAATATGATAATTTTCAAAGACTCAGAAAGTTTAGGCTTTCTGGGTTTTTTTTCTATGTTATACTAAAGCTATCAATTGTAAGAAGGGAGAAACGTATGAAGAAAAGTAAAAATTTAAAAAGAATAGGGGCTGTGATGCTTTCGTTGGTATTAGCAGTATCAACAGTATTTACAACAACTGCTGTTTCTGAAAAGAAGGTTTCTGCACAAGCAGAGATAAAAAATAAGAAACAGCTGCAAAGATGGGCATTAGCTACAAAGTTATTATCAGATGGAGAAAAATACTTTGATCAAACTAAAGCTGATAATAAGATAAGTGATAAAACAGCGGCAATCTATACAGCAATAGAGTATATCTGGAATGAAGATGGGGATGCAGTACCTGTGAATGTTTTTTGCGACAGTGTAAAGAATTATTTTGCAGGATGTGATGACTTTAATGCAGAAAAATTAGCTACAATTGGTAAGAATGATTACTTTGAATATAATAGTGGTGATTCAAATGTAACACTTAAAACCATGCAGGCAGGTGGAGGAACACAGGAATGTACCTATATCGGTGAGAAAGAACATACTGACGGTTCAAAAACAATGTATGGTGTATGGACAGATCCAGATCCAGCACCAGGAGATCCAGAGACACCATATTATGTAGCCTTAGATATTGCAGAAAACGGACAGATGACAGCATATCGAAAATTAAAAGATGGTAGTCAATTAAATGTGGATATCTATAAATTCAATGAGAATGGCGATTATGTAGTGTCTTATACAACTGAAAGTGGAAAAGCATTTATACCAGATGAAGAAAAAGCAGGTTTTTCTTACAATATTCAGATCATAGATGAAGAAAAAAGCAAAACACCAATTCAGTTTGAAGATAGAACTCTTGAAGATAATAGTTTCAATCTGAATTTGGAAAGTGAAGATACAAGCATTGTAGATATAGATTATCATAGAATTATAGCAAAAGATAAAAAGGGAACAACTAATATTAAATATAACATCAGATCTGCAGAGAGCGGTAATGTAATTTATAGTGGATCAATTCCATCTACCGTATATTCTATTTCTATTGATGAAGAAAATTATTATGGAATTTATTTATTACCAGGAGAAAGTAGACAGGTAACAGCAAATATTGAAGGTTATAATGGACCAGTTTCATATCAGTGGACATCAGCAGAATGTAAGATTGACAATCAGCTAGGAAAAACTTGTAAAATCACAGCTCCATCAAAAGAAGGAAATCCAACGATTGTTGTTCAGGCATTTACTGGTGATGGAGAGTGGATTGGCGTAAAAGAGGAAGAAATCAAAGTCGCAGATTGTAAATTATCATTTAGTTACAGAAAATTTGTTGGTGATCATTCAGAAACAGCATCAGGAGATACTCTGAAAGTAGGAGAAACTTATTGGTTTTCACTGGATGGTGCCAGTTTTGCATGGGATTATGGAAATGGAAACGATTCAAAGAGACAGACTTTCTATACCATGGACTTTGAGTTAAATGGAAAGCATTTGATAGCAACAGATACAGAGGAAAATCTTAGTAATGATGAACTGAGTCTTTCAATCGGAGCAGGTGGAGGATTCCCAAATCGCATTATCAAACCAAAGAAAGCTGGAACATTAACGATCACAGGAACAATTTATCGAAATGGAAATTTCTTCCGTGATTTTAAAAAGTCATATAAAGTAGAAGGTAACACACCATCTCCAATACCAGTAAATAAACCAACAAAACCAGCCAAAGTAACAGTCAAGAAAACAACTCTAAAAAGTGCCAAAAATGCCAAAGGCAAAAAACTAGTTGTAAAATGGAAAAAGAACACAGCTGGAAACGGATATCAGATTCAGTATTCCACAAGTAAGAAATTTGCCAAAGGAAACAAAACAAAGACGATCAGCAAGAACAAAACGACAAGCTACACAATTAAGAAGCTGAAAAAGAAAAAGACATACTATGTACGTATCCGTACCTACAAGAAGGTTTCTGGAAAGACATACTACTCTGGATGGAGCAGTGTAAAAAAAGTAAAGATCAAAAAATAAATATCAGATCAAATAAAAATAGTGTCAAGATCAATAAAAATCTTGGCACTATTTTACGTTAGAAAAATCTATCGTATTTTGCAATCAATCAATTTTTAATATAAGGAACCATCACTTCCAGAATCTCAAGCACATGATCTCTCTGTGATGGATTAAGTTCAGCTGCAATTTCCATCAATTGATTATTGTGATGAGCCGGGGTATCAACATCAAATATTCTTTGCCCATCACCAAATAAAAGATAATCAGCAGATACATCTAATGCAGTAGTAAGAGAAGCAAAACTATGAATAGACATGGCTTTACGTCCAGCTTCGATTTCATAGATATAATGCTGACTGACACCAGCTTTTTCAGCAAGCATTTCCTGTGTCAGATCTTGCCCTTTTCGGGTAAGTTTGATGCGTTTTCCTAATTCTTTTAAATCGATTTTCATAAAA
>OGCM01003862.1_pt1 | contig 10889 bp, 4 predicted proteins | sample 1570151 | NCBI WGS metagenome assembly OGCM01 (sample SAMEA4370582, study PRJEB24528) | human gut metagenome
AGCGGCCTTCCTCGTCCATGACCAACTTGGCTTCGTCGGATTCGATGTCCATCGCGCCGCGTGCTTTGCGCAGAGCCAGGCGCTTTTCGTACAGCTCGGTCATCGCGGGCAGCTGAGCCATAACGTCTTTATATTTCGTCACCAGAGCCGGGTCATTGGAGCCGTCCAACAGAGCGTTAATTTCTTTATAAACGCCCTTGACACGGCTGCGGATGACGCTCTTGACGAACTGATAGCTATGGATATTGCCGCTTTCATCCAGCTGCATCAGGCAGGAGAACGCCAGGCGCTCCTCCCCTTCATTGAGGCTGCAGATGCCGTTGGAAAGCTGGGTGGGCAGCATGGGGATGACTTTATCCGCGTAATAGATGGAAGTTGCGCGCTCATAAGCTTCCTTATCCAGCGCGGTGTCCGGGCGGACATAGTGGCTGACATCCGCAATATGAACGCCCAGCTCATAGCCGCCGTTCTGGGTCTTCATCAGGCTGATGGCGTCGTCGATATCCTTAGTCTCGGCAGAGTCGATGGTAAAGATCGGCAGACCGCGCAGGTCGGCGCGGTGGGCAGCTTCGGCGGGGTCGATGAGAGCGTTATCATATGCGTGAGCTTCGGCCAATACCTCCTCCGGGAATTCCTGGCGGACATCACGGCCATACAGCACAGCCTTGGCGCACTCTGCTGCGCGGTCGGAAGTGCCGAAGCGCTCGGCAACAGCGCAGCGGTGGTCCATATGGCGCTGGCCGCGGTTGGTCAGGATAGCACCGACCTTATCCCCCAGCTGTGCGCCGTTGACGCCTTTTTTATCCAGCACAATGCGCACATCACGGCAGCCGTCCGGCTCCACGGCAAGGCGGCCGTCCTCAGTCAGCACAATGGTACCGGCAAAGGTGTTGTGCGGGGTGGTCACCTCCACCACTTCACCCTCGGCGCTGCCCTCCACACGGGGGTGGTCGAACAGTTTGATGATGATTTTATCCTGCGGCATAGCACCATGCAGGGCGCGGCCGGGAATAAAGATATCGCCGGTGCCGTCATCGCGGGACGCAAAGCCGAAGCGGGCCGCCAGCTTGACCAGTGTGCAGGGAATGCCAGCGGGGGCATCGGTATTTTCCATCACGGCAAAGCCCGGAACATAGGTACCGTTGCGGGCGGACAGCATACCGGTAGCTACCATGCCGGTTACGGTGTTGCGCAGGCGGGAATTATCCACCTGCAAAGCATTCTGCAGTTCACGCAGGGTCTGGGGGCGGCGCTTGCACGCCGCAAGAATATTTTTCTGTAATGGTGTCATGTTTTCTCCTTTGGGTTGGGCACAGGCAGCGGCCCATGCCTTTGTTTTTACTCCTCGTTTACGTCACCCTGCCACCCGGCAGGATCCTTCCATAGCAGGCGTGGCCTTTGGTTTCGCAGCAGCACCTGCACCATTGTGACCTTTTTATTTTTCCCATAAAAAACGACCCGCGGTATTGGGCGGGTCGTTGACGGTTCCTGAATAAGGGAAAGCGGAACGCCAACAAAATTGGCCAGACCGTTCTCCTTTCATTCAATTACAAGCGGGCACTCAGCACACCAACCAGCAGCGTAGCTACAAAGAAAACAGCGCCGCAGATTTTGGTCACTTTGGCCAGCTTGGCATCCAGGCCACGCTCGCGGCCGGCAGCCATAAAGCTGCTATCACCCATAATGGCAGCAGACAGGCCCTGCCCTTTCTGGGTCTGGGACAAAGTGAACACAACGATCAGAACCGAAACAATGATCAGCACAACGCCGAACGCGATTTCATAAGCGGTCATGGATTAACAGCAACTCCTTTTCAGGCCACAGCCAAAACGGATGTTTCGGCCTGCCCTAACTCTCATACAGGTTATAATATAACATACCAAAAAGCAAAATGCAAGAACTTTACCCTGCCTTGTGCAGAAAAAGATTGCATTGCCTTTTTTTGCTCCTTACAGACTCATCTGCTCGGTCGTGTCCTCCTGGCGGAGCAGCGCGCCGGCTGCGGGCAGGGTGCGCACGCGGTAGCGGTGCGGGTCTTTCAGTTCCAGCCCCGCCGCCGGGCGCACTTTGGCGATTCGGGCGTTCTTTTTCAGCGTTACCATGTTGATACCGGCGGTATCGCGGGTAGCCTTTTCGGGAATCAGCGCACTGCCGACCAGGATCAAGCGTGGGCCACCGGTGCCGCCGCTGGTGAAGACGGCCAGCTCGGTTTCTTCCTCAATGTGCAGCATTGCGGCAAGTTCTTCCTTATCGCTATAGGCTTTCAGCAGCTTGCGGCGGTTCTGCTTGGTCATATAGCTGGCCAGCGGGATCTTTGCACACTTGCCGTTCTGGTAGAAGAACAGCATGTAACCACGGTAATCGACTGTGACCGTCATGAACAGCGGCACTTCGCCCTCTTCCATTTCCAGCTTGGAAGCGACATAATCACCCAGCACGCTGGCCTTGGTATCGGCAAATTCCGATGCGCGGGATTTGTACACCTGGGCATGGTTGGTAAAGAAGAGCAGCTCGGCGCTGTTGGTGGTCTCTTTGGTATAAACCACCTCGTCGCCGTCTTTCAGCTTCTGCTCGCCAGACATGCGCAGGCTCTGCGGGGTAATTTTCTTGAAGTAACCTTCCCGCGTAAAGAACACCGTGACCGGGTAATCCGGGATCTCGTTCTGCTCATCGGCAGCAGAATCGTCCGGCAGGTCGTACAGAATTTCCGTTTTGCGGGGGCTGCCATACTTTTTGGCAACATCGCCCAGCTCAGTCATAATGATCTTGCGGATGCGGGCGGGGCGTTTGAGAATATCTTCCAAGTCTGCGATCGCCTTTTCCAGTTCCTCAATTTCCTCGGTGCGTTTGAGGATATACTCACGGTTGAGGTGGCGCAGCTTGATTTCCGCCACATACTCAGCCTGCACTTCGTCAATGCCAAAACCGATCATCAAGTTGGGCACAACCTCGGATTCTTCCGCAGTGTTGCGCACAATTTCAATTGCCTTATCAATATCCAGCAGGATAGCTTCCAGGCCGCGCAACAGGTGCAGACGCTTTTGCTTGCCCTGCAGATCATAGTAGGTGCGGCGGCGCACGCATTCGGAGCGGAATGCGATCCACTCCAACAAAATCTGGCGCACACCCAACACGCGGGGCTGGCCGCCGATCAGCACATTGAAGTTGCAGGCAAAACTGTCCTCCAGCGGGGTTGCCTTGAACAGACGCGCCATCAGCTTGTCCGGGTCCTGGCCGCGCTTGAGGTCGATGGTCAGCTTCAAGCCGTTCAGGTCGGTTTCATCACGCATATCGCTGATCTCACGGATCTTGCCCAGTTTGACCAGCTCGGTGATCTTATCCATGATGGCTTCCACCGTTGTGGTCGGCGGAATGCGGGTGATGTCGATGCAGTTGTTCTCTTTATCGTAAGCCCACTGGGCGCGCACGCGGATGCTGCCGCGGCCTTTTTCCAGCACATTCTGCATCTCGGCGGCATCATACAGGATGGAACCGCCGCCGACAAAATCCGGCGCGGGCATCAGCTGGGCCAGGTCCGCCTGGTCGTCTTTCATCAGGGCGATGGTTGCATTGCAGAGCTCCACCAGGTTGAAGGAACAGATGTTGGACGCCATACCGACCGCAATGCCCAGTGTGTTGTTGGCCAGAATGGTCGGGAAGGTGACCGGCAGCATCGTCGGTTCGGTGGTGGTGCCGTCATAGTTGGGCACAAAATCCACGGTATCCTTGTCGATATCGCGGAACAGCTCTTCACACACTGGTTCCAGCTTTGCCTCAGTGTAACGAGCGGCGGCGTAAGCCATATCGCGGCTGTACGCCTTGCCAAAGTTACCCTTGGAGTCCACAAAGGGCACCAGCAGGCTTTCGTTGGAACGGCCCATACGCACCATGGTGTCGTAGATGGCGGCATCGCCGTGGGGGTTCAGGTGCATGGTGCTGCCCACGATGTTGGCGCTTTTGGTGCGGGCGCCTTTCAGCAGGCCCATGCCGTACATGGTATACAGCAGTTTGCGGTGGGCGGGCTTGAAGCCGTCAATTTCCGGCAGCGCGCGGGAAACAATAACGCTCATGGCGTAAGGCATGTAGTTTGTTTCCAGCGTATCGGTAATGGGGCTTTCAATGACCTCACCGGCAGAGAGGATCTCGACGTTATCGCCCAGCTGCGGGCGGGCAGGGGCGGCTTTCTTTTTGGTTGCTTTTTTTGCCATTTTGCTCTCTCCTCCCCTGATTAAGATACATCCAGATCGTCCAGATATTCAGCGCCGTGCTCCGCAATGTGCTCCTTACGGCCCTGCAGATTATCGCCCAGGAGCAGGTCAAACACCTCCGCCGTGCGCTGAACATCGGTGGGCAGAACTTTAATTAAGCGGCGGCTTTCGGGGCTCATGGTGGTCAGCCACATCATTTCAGGGTCGTTTTCGCCCAGACCTTTGGATCGCTGGATCGTAAACTTCTGGCCGTCGATCCGCTTCATGATATCGGCCTTTTCCGGCTCGGTATAGGCAAAGTAGGTCTTATTTTTGGTGTTGATCTCATACAGCGGGGATTCCGCGATATACACATACCCCTGATTGATGAGGGTGGGGGTCAGGCGGTAGAGCATCGTCAGCACCAAGGTGCGGATCTGATAACCGTCCACATCAGCATCGGTACAGATGACGATCTTGTTAAAGCGCAGGTTGTCCAGATTAAAGGTAGCCAGGTCCTTATTGTGGCTGCCGCCCAGCTCCACGCCGCAGCCCATCACGCGGATCAAGTCTGTGATAATGTCAGACTTGAAAATGCGGGCGTAATCGGCCTTCAGGCAGTTCAGGATCTTGCCGCGAATGGGCATGATAGCCTGGAACTCCGAATCGCGGCTCTGTTTGACCGCGCCCATAGCGGAATCGCCCTCCACGATGTACAGTTCGCGGCGGGTGGCATCCTTGGTGCGGCAGTCCACAAATTTCTGCACGCGGTTGGCCAGGTCCATCTGCTGGGTCATTGTTTTTTTGATGGACACACGCGCTTTTTCGGCGTGTTCGCGGCTTTGCTTATTGATTAGCACCTGCTTGCAGGCTTTTTCGGCTTCGTCCGGGTGCTCCACAAAGTAGACTTCCAGCTGGTGCTTGAGGAACTCCGTCATGGCCTGGGCCACAAACTTGTTGGTGATGGCCTTTTTGGTCTGGTTCTCGTAGCTGGTGCGGGTGGAGAAGCTGGAGGAAACCAGAATCAGGCAGTCCTGCACATCGTTGAAGGTGATGGAGCTTTCGTTTTTCTTGTACAGACCCTTATTTTTCAGCCAGTTGTTGATCTGGTTGACAAAGGCCAGGCGGACAGCGCGGTCCGGGCTGCCGCCGTGCTCCAGCCACGAAGAGTTGTGATAGTATTCCAGCGTTTGCACCGCGTTGGAAAAGCAGAACGCCACGTTCATTTTGACCTGATATTCCGGCTGATCATCACGGTCGCGGCCGATTGCGGAACCGGAGCAGAAATGCACCGGGGTCAGGGTTCCCTCACCGGCGATCTCATTGGCATAGTCCTGAATGCCATGCTCATAGAAATATTCGATTTTTTCGGCACGTTCGCCCGTGCGGTCGTTGAACACGAGAGTCACACCGTCATTGACAACGGCCTGGCGGCGCAGCATATCCTTGAAGGTATCCGCCGGAACATTGATGTCGGTAAACACATCGGTGTCCGGTTTCCAGCGGATGACGGAGCCGGTGCGGCGGCCGGTGAACGGCTCTTTTTTCAGCCCGCCGACATTCTCACCTTTTTTGAAATCCAGGTGATAGTGCATGCCATCGCGGTAAATATCCGCAGTCATCCATTCGCTGGAATACTGGGTGGCGCAAAGGCCAAGGCCGTTCAGGCCAAGGGAGAAGTCATAGTTGCCGCTACCCTCGCCATATTTGCCTCCCGCGTACAGTTCGCAGAACACAAGATCCCAGTTCCAGCGTTCTTCAGCTTTATTGTAATCGACGGGGATACCGCGGCCAAAGTCCTCTACTTCCACAGAGTGATCCGGGTAAAGGGTAACGTTGATTTTGTTGCCGTGGCCGTCACGCGCTTCGTCGATGGAGTTGGATACGATCTCAAAAATGGAATGGGCACAGCCTTCCACACCGTCAGAGCCAAAGATAACGGCCGGGCGCTTGCGCACACGGTCTGCACCTTTTAAGCTCTTGATGCTTTCGTTGCCGTATTCTTCCTTCTTTTTTGCCATTCGGCAGTTCCCTCCCGTTTTTGGATGCAGGGAATCACGCTGCTGCGTACCCCTGTGCGCGCAGAATTTTGCTTTTTCAGGCGCGTAAAGATAATTAAACCACAGGTTGACAGGAATTGTCAAATCCAATTTTGCGTTTTTGCTGCACAAAGTTCCCTGTTGTGGTTATTTTTTGTCTGCTTTTTTGCGTTTGCGCGGCGGCTGGGCGGAGGCTTTTTCCTCTGCGGGCGCCGGGCGTCCCGGCTCTTCCGGCACGGGGGCCGGAGCTGTGCCCTGCAGTTTCCAGGCGCGCTCCAGCACGGGTTTCAGGTACTGGCCGGTGAAAGAGTTCGGGTTCTGGGCCACCTGTTCCGGCGTACCGGTTGCCACAATGGTACCGCCGCCGCTGCCGCCCTCCGGCCCCAGGTCGATGATATAGTCGGCACGCTTGATCACATCCAGGTTATGCTCGATCACGATCACGGTGTTGCCCGCATCGGCCAGCTTATCCAGCACCTTGACCAGGCGGTGCACATCGGCAATGTGCAGGCCGGTGGTAGGCTCGTCCAGAATATAGACGGTTTTGCCGGTATCGCGGCGGGCAAGCTCGTTGGCCAGCTTGACACGCTGGGCTTCGCCACCGGAAAGTGTGGTGGCCGACTGGCCCAGCTGCACATAGCCAAGGCCGACTTCCTGCAGGGTTTGCAGTTTGCGCGCAATTTTGGGCTGGTTGGCAAAGAAATTGCAGGCTTCCTCCACCGTCATATCCAGCACATCGGAGATGTTTTTGTCTTTATATTTTACTTCCAGCGTTTCGCGGTTATAGCGCTTGCCCTTGCAGACATCGCAGGGGACGTAAATATCCGGCAGAAAGTGCATTTCGATCTGCACAATGCCGCCGCCCTCGCAGGCTTCGCAGCGGCCGCCCTTGACGTTGAAGCTGAACCGGCCGGGGCCGTAACCGCGCTGTTTGGCATCCTGGGTGTTGGAGAAGAGGGTGCGGATATCGCCGAACACACCGGTGTAGGTGGCCGGGTTGGAGCGCGGGGTGCGGCCAATGGGCGACTGGTCAATGCCGATGACCTTATCGATCCATTCCATACCCTGAACTTCGTCACACTGGCCGGGGCGGCTGCGGGCGCCGTTGAGCGCTGCAGCCAGCGACTTATACAAAATTTCATTGACCAGCGTGGACTTGCCGGAACCGGAAACACCGGTCACGCAGATCATTTTGCCAAGGGGAAAATCCACGGTAATGTTTTGCAGGTTGTTTTCCCGCGCTTTGACCACCGTGAGCATTTTACCGTTACCGGGGCGGTGGGCGGTGGGAACTTCCACAAATTTGCGGCCGGAAAGGTACTCGCCGGTCACACTGCGCGGGGCATTGCAGATGTCCTCCACACTGCCGGCGGCCACGATCTCGCCGCCATGCACACCGGCACCGGGGCCGACATCCACAATATAGTCCGCCTGGCGCATGGTGTCCTCGTCGTGCTCTACTACAATCAGGGTGTTGCCCAGGTCGCGCAGGCGCTTCATGGTGGCAATCAGCTTATCGTTATCGCGCTGGTGCAGGCCGATGCTGGGTTCATCCAGCACATACAGCACGCCGGTCAGTGCGCTGCCGATCTGGGTCGCCAGGCGGATGCGCTGGCTTTCGCCGCCGGAAAGGGACGATGCGCCGCGAGACAGGGTCAAGTACCCCAGACCCACGCTCTTCAAAAAGCCCAGACGCTCTTTGACCTCTTTGAAGATGGAGGCAGCGATGACTTCATCCCGCTCGGACACTTTTGCCGTCTGAATAAATTCCAGCTCCTCGTTCACGCTCATATCGCAGAACTGGGCAATGTTGATGCCGCCCACCGTGACGGCGAGGCTGGTGGGCTTCAGGCGTTGGCCGTGGCAGGTGGGGCACTCCTCACTGGACATGACAAGGGCGATTTCCTCCTTGACCCACTCGCTGCCTGTTTCACGGAAGCGGCGCTCCAGGTTGGGGATAATGCCCTCAAACGTGTTCATATAGGTGCCGGAGCCAAACATATTTTCGCGCTGCATCTCGATTTTTTCAGTTCCGGTGCCATACAGGATGGCGTGCACGGCTTCTTTGCTCATCTCCTTGATAGGGGTATCCAGCGTAAAGCCATAGCGCTTGCCCAGCGCTTTGTAATACATTTCAGAGATGGATCCCTCCGCATAATACCAGCCGCTGGCCTTGATGGCACTTTCGCGGATGGACTTGTGCGGATCCGGAATCACGCGGGCCGGGTCCACCTTCATAAAGGTGCCCAGGCCGGTGCAGGTTTCACAGGCGCCAAAGGGATTGTTAAAGCTGAACATGCGGGGGGAAAGTTCGTCAATGGAAACACCGTGCTCCGGGCAGGCATAGTTCTGGCTGAACTCCATCGGTTCGCCGCCGATAACATCAATGATGACAAGGCCGCCGGTCAGGGCAACGGCAGTCTCAATAGAATCGGCCAGGCGGCCGCGCACCGTATCATTGATGGACAGGCGGTCCACAACGATTTCAACGGTATGCTTGATATTCTTTTCCAGCTTGATCTCTTCGTCCAGATCATACATGTTGCCGTCAATGCGCACGCGGGCGTAACCGCCGCGGCGGGCAGCGTCCAGCTCCTTGGCCTGGGTGCCTTTGCGGCCCCGCACAACAGGGGCCAGCACCTGGAAGCGGGTGCGTTCCGGCAGTTTAAGCACCTCGTCTACCATCTCGTCCACCGTTTGCTGGCTGATGACGCGTCCGCAGACCGGGCAGTGCGGAACGCCGATGCGGGCATACATCAAACGGAGATAATCATAAATTTCCGTCACGGTGCCCACGGTGGAACGCGGGTTGTGGCTGGTGGTTTTCTGGTCAATGGAAACCGCCGGGGAAAGGCCGGTGATTTCGTCCACATCGGGCTTTTCCATCTGGCCCAGGAACATGCGGGCATAGCTGGAAAGGCTTTCCATATAGCGGCGCTGGCCGTCCGCAAAGATGGTATCAAAGGCCAGGCTGGACTTGCCGGAGCCGGAAAGGCCCGTCATAACAATCAGCTTGTTGCGCGGCAGAACCAGGTTGACATTTTTCAGGTTATGCTCCCGCGCGCCCTTGATCGTAATGCGGTTGTTGGCATCAATTTGAATGTTGCTCACTTTTTATAGCTCCTTCTCCCCTTGCCCGTTTTGCGCTGTTTTTCAGCGGCGCGGCGGGTGCTGGTATCGGCGGTAGGGTCCTCCCCGCGCTGCAGCTTTTCAATCTCATCACGCAGGAATGCGGCGTGCTCAAACTGCAGCAGGCGGGCGGCTTCTTTCATCTCGCGGGTCAGGCGGGTAATGGTCTGTTCGCGTTCAGCGCGGCTCATACGGTGCTGGCGCATCTTTTTGTTTTCTTCGCTCATGCTGATTTCCAGCCCGCCGCCGATGGCTTTCACGATAGTTTTTGGTGTAATGCCGTGTTCTTTGTTGTAGGCATCCTGGATGGCACGGCGGCGCTCGGTTTCCATGATGGCGCGCTCCATGCTGGGGGTTACTTCATCGGCGTACATCAGCACTACGCCGTTTGCGTTGCGGGCCGCGCGGCCAATGGTCTGAATCAGGCTGGTCTCGCTGCGGAGGAAGCCCTCTTTGTCGGCATCCAGAATGGCGATCAGCGAAACTTCCGGCAGGTCCAGGCCCTCGCGCAGAAGGTTGATGCCGACAATCACATCAATGGCACCGGTGCGCAGGTCCTTGATGATCTCCATGCGCTCAAAGGTATCCACCTCGTGGTGCATATACTTGGTGTGCACGCCGTGTTCTTCCAGGTAGTCGGTCAGGTCCTCGGCCATTTTGACAGTCAGGGTGGTAACTAGGGCACGCTCGCCGCGGTCGATGCGCTGCAAAATTTCGCCCAGCAGATTCTCGATCTGGCCTTCCACTGGGCGCACCATGATGACGGGGTCCAGCAGACCGGTGGGGCGGATGACCTGCTCGGCCACGCGGCTGGAATGTTCCCGTTCATAGGGGCCAGGGGTAGCGCTGACAAAGATCGTCTGTCCGACCTTGGATTCAAATTCCTCAAATTTCAGCGGGCGGTTGTCAAACGCCGAGGGCAGGCGGAAGCCATATTCCACCAGCGTTTTTTTGCGGCTGTAGTCCCCGCCGAACATGCCGCGGACCTGCGGCAGCATCACATGGCTTTCATCCACCATCAGGATAAAATCTTTGGGGAAGTAGTCCAGCAGCGTGGTGGGGGTGGAGCCGGGGGCACGGCCAGACAGCACGGCAGAGTAGTTCTCGATGCCCTTGCACATGCCAACTTCCTGTAGCATCTCCATATCGTACTGGGTGCGCTGCTGGATGCGCTGGGCTTCCAGCAGTTTGCCCTCTGCAGTAAAGGCCTGCACCTGCTGTTCCATCTCGGTCTGGATCTTGGCGAGACCTTCTTTCATTTTTTCAGGGCCGACGATATAGTGGCTGGCGGGGAAAATGGCCACATGGCGCACAATATTTTTGCGCTCGCCGGTTAGGGGATCAAACTCGGAAATGCGGTCGATTTCATCGCCGAAGAATTCGACGCGGATGGCGTATTCATCATTATAAGCAAGGTGGATATCCACAATATCGCCGTGAACGCGGAACTTATTGCGGATAAAGTTCATATCGTTGCGTTCATATTGCAGCTTGACCAGGCGGCTGCAAAGCTCGTCGCGCTCCATCTGCATAC
>OGCM01003863.1_pt1 | contig 10887 bp, 7 predicted proteins | sample 1570151 | NCBI WGS metagenome assembly OGCM01 (sample SAMEA4370582, study PRJEB24528) | human gut metagenome
GCAGCCGCAGGATCTCGCATTCAGCACCAGCTTCTAAGTGCTGTTTTGTCATCCAACTACACTTTTCCGAAGTTTTAAGGTGCCTATTTCGACACTTTTCCGGATTTTATACTCTGTCCCTCCAGATGCGCTTTACGGTGCAGGCGTTGGAAGAAGGGCCATGTGCCGCTGGCGGCCCACATGTTCTGCAGATCAAGCTGCTCGGAGACGGCTCGCGCGAGCCGTCCAGCTGGAAGCTCTTTGCCGACGGTGCGTGCGTTGCGGACGGATCCGGCGCCTTCGCCCGCGAGTGCTTCTACGAGGGGGCCGAAGTGTTCTTGGACCTGTGCCGTGACACCGTGCGCGCGGCCGAGCTGCGCCAGTGGAGCCAGAGGGAGTACGAGCTGCTGAGTGCGGCCCGCAGGATCGTAAGGGTGTAGACGGGCGGACGAGCCATCGACGATTTTGAGCTGGCAAGGGCCGGGAACTAGATTCCCGGCCTTCAACCTAGCACTGCTTTATGAGATCGAGCACCGCAGGAATGTCATCGGCATTCCGAAGCGCAACGTAAGTGGGTAAGCCCGGGCCAAATCCACCCTGCGTACGCTTGTCCTGGCACATGTCCTCTGGATCCGTTAGATCATCCACACTCTTTGCCAAGCCAACGGCAATCCAACCACCGTTGCTGGTCCTGCCTTCTAGCACGGCATGCAGTTTTCGCTTGCCCGACCTGAAGCCTACATAGTACTTAGCTATGTAGGACTCCCACGAAGGGTTACCACTCAGAACGGACTCGCGCACCTCATCGAAAAGCTTCTGATTGAGCCCACCTTCGGCAAAAGTGGGGTGGTTCTCCTGCAGAGTCCAGACAGGAGCCTCGTCAGACTCCCCACGAGAAGGACGGTACTTGTCGACGACGTCTGCCGGAAGGTCGGGATACTTCCATATCTCGCACGCTTCTTTCGCCAGCTCGTCCGCGCGCTGCCCAATCTCTTCCTCACCCCATTTTTCATGCGAGACAATCGATTTGTTTAGGTAGAGCGGGCTGCACTTAAATCCGACGTCAGGCAGATTGAGCTTGTCCGAGAACGACCGGTTTGAGTACTCCTGGTTGTAGCCCGTCAGCGTAAGATTTCCCAAGTTGTTGCACAGCCTGTCGTGGACGTCTTCCCAGTTCTCACCAAGCGATTCCTTCCAGCCGTGCTCATCATCGATCGTCTGGGGCATGATGTGCTCGATCTGGTAATCGTCGGCTGAGATGGACTCCTTCGGGTGGTGCCAGTTCTCCATGCGCTCCAGGTAATAGCGCTTTTTAGAGAAGCGGTTGTAGCAGTCACGCGTCTTAAACTCCTCGACAAAATGCTCGTCTGTCGGAAAGTATGCGGTCATACCGCTGCTGTGGATAAGGAGCATCGCCGTAACGTACTCCTCGATATCGTCCTGCTGCTCGAGATTGCGATACATGCCGGCAAAGAAATTATTTAGGCCCGTGGTAAGTCTGCCGCAAACCGCTCGCCTGAACAGAAACGACTCGATAGTCTCGCAGATACGTAAAAACGCATTGCGGTTAAGTCCATTCCCCTCGTAAACCGAATAAAGCAACATTAAGAGGGGCCTTATCTGCTTCACGTCGAGGCTTACGATTCTGCCGAACACTCGGCGCAGTCCGTCGTCCTTCTCCTTACCAAGGAACAGACTGGCGTATCTATGTGCATACCCGCGCAGCTCCTTAAGCAGGCCCTCGGTGTCACCATCGTAGTCGTCGGCGAAATAGCGCTTAAACTCGTAGTAGGCCTCGTTCTCCTTCGGCATCCTATTGGGAACTTTAAGCCACAGCCAGTACCAGATAAATGCATTGAACTCGTCCTCGCCGCCTTTTCCGAACAAGCACTCGAGTGGATGCCAATAACCCTCATAAAGCTTGGTCTGTTCGTCGTTGGGAAGCGACATTAGAACGTAGTTACGGATGAGGTCAATGGGCGTGAGCGGCTTGCCCTTGGAGTTCATGGACTCAAATATGAGCTGGGCATTATCAACGCCAGCGGTGAGCTTAGTGTCGATGACCTGCACGCGGTTTAGCCCCGCCCAAAGCCTTGCAGGGTCGAATGATTTCCCGTGCATCTTTTCGCGGAAGAACGCATGGTTCTCGACAATGCGATCCGATTTTTCATCTGGCACGGGAGCCCCAGACACGATGGAGAACAGCGTCTCTTTATCGTCCTGCGAGAGCACCAGCTTGTAGCGTGCCAGACCGTTGTAGTCGTCATCGTTAAAGAGGTAATTTTTCCTCAGCGCCGAGATTTTGAGGTCGCCAAGGAAGCCAGCCTTGTCGGGGTTGCTCTCCAAATAGTCAGCCAAAGCTGCAATCATCAACGAAAACGTCGTCATGCGCTGCTGTCCGTCAATCAGAAGCACGCGCGAAATGCTCGTGGCAGAGCTCTCGGACTCGGGGATATAAAGCATTGACCCCACGAAGTGCGATACGCCATCACGACCCGCTCGCATGACGTCATCCCAAAGCACCTCGCACTCTTTTACACTCCACGAGTAAACTCGCTGGTACACGGGAATGACGAACTGCATCTTCGCCACGCCCATAAGGTCGAGTAGATTTGCCTCGGTTGCTTTCATTTGCGTTTGCTCCCTTTTCTTGTTTTACGTCACCTACCGTCAGTCCTCCACCGAACGGAGGGCGCTAAAGACGAGAGCATCGAAGCGCAGAAGCAACCGGGATGCTCATATCACTAGATTTTACAATGCTTGTTGCGAACACAATTGAACGTCTGATCGGTTCCGATGGCTCCCCCTATGAGAAGAGGGTAGATGCCAAGGGTCGCGTGACTAGCGACAAGTGCATCGCGAACGAAGTGCCGTTTGAGGAACTGCCCGAGGGGTGGTGCTGGACAAAGCTATCGAACGTCGCCTCTATCCAGCTGGGCAAGATGCTTGACAAACAGAAAAACCAAGGTGATCTCGCGCCATACCTTGGAAATGCCAATGTTCAATGGGGCAGATTCGACCTCGCCAATGTGAAGACCATGCCCATGGGCGAAGCGGATCGTGCTAAGTATGCGCTCTCTGATGGTGACCTAATCGTCTGCGAAGGCGGCGTACCGGGGAGATGCGCAATCTGGACATCGAACGAGACGATGCATTATCAAAAGGCGCTTCACAGGATTCGCTGCAGCAAAAGGCTGCTGCTCAATACTTACTGCGAGCTGTATATTTGCTTTATAGTGCAATCGCATATATGGGATAGTTGCTTTACCGGAACCACAATCAAGCACCTTCCCGCGCAAACGTTGTCGAGCTGGCTTCTCCCCCTCCCGCCTCTCGCCGAGCAGCGCCGCATCGTCGAGCGCGTGAACGAGCTCATACCCCTGGTCGAGGAGTACGGCAGGGTCGAGAACGCCCGCGAGGAGCTCGACGCCGCGCTGCCCGGCCGCCTGCGCAAATCCGTGCTGCAGCTGGCGGTGCAGGGCGGGCTGGTGCCCCAGGACCCCGCAGACGAGCCCGCGAGCACCCTGCTTGAGCGCATCCGCGGGCAGCGCCGAAAGCTCGTCGCCGAGAAGAAGATGAAGGCCCAGAAGGGCGGCGAGTCGATCATCTTCGCCGGTTCCGATGGCCGCCGCTATGAGAAGAGAGTGGACGCCAAGGGCCGCGAGTCCGTGCCCGTCTGCATCGAGGACGAGATCCCGTTCGAGATACCCGAGAGCTGGGAGTGGCGTCGTTTAGGGTCTCTTGTCTTGAATCGCGGGCAGAAGAGGCCTGAGGCGCGTTTTGCCTATATCGACATCTCGTCGATTGACAATGTGAACCAAAAGCTCGGACAAGAAACTGTTATAAATGCAGCTGACGCGCCCTCACGAGCAAGAAAGCTAGTCGCAAAGAATGATGTGCTCTATGCGACCGTCCGCCCTTATTTGCATAATGCCTGTATCGTAGATAAGGATTTTAATATTAAGCCCATCGCAAGTACTGGGTTTGCTGTCCTTTCATGTCTTGACGGATTCCTTCCTAGTTTTCTTCTCTACTTTTTGGTTTCTCCTAGCTTTGACTCTTATGCAAATGCCAATGAGAACGCGAAGGGGGTTGCCTATCCGGCAATCAATGACAACAGGCTGTATCGCGCTCTAGTTCCTGTTCCCCCGGCCAGCGAGCAGAAACGAATTGTTTCTAGAGTCACCGAAGTATTTGCTCTTACCAATTGACTGCTTCATCAACCGCGGCGCGCTGTTCATCGGCAGTGCGCCGCAGATAGATTCGCGTTGTCTCAATGTTTTCGTGTCCCATAAGATCAGCAAGCAGTGAAATATCTGGGTTGCGGTTGATAAAGTTTTTTGCGAACAAGTGCCGAAATGAATGCGGGTATACGACGTCTTGGTCGACGCCATAGCGCAGTGCGGCACGCTTCAACCCTACGGATATGCCGCGCGAAGTAATCGCGTTGTCGTTTTTGCCTGGAAATAGAAGGCCATTCATTGGCTTGGCTTTCCATGTAAGACTTTCTTCACGCAAAGAGTCAGGTATCCAAATTCTCCTGAGCTTCTGGCCTTTTGAAACAATGTCCATATATCCAGCGGTAACGTGTTCTACTTTGAACTGTCTTAACTCACTTACTCTCGCACCCGTACAACCAAGAAAGCGAACGATGAAATACCAAAACCAATCACCGTCTTGCTTCAGGCCGCTGATTAACTGCATGTATTGTTCATTGCTGATGACATTGTCGAGAAACGGCTTCTGTTGAATTCGCACTCCTTTGAGTCGGATTCCATCGAAAGCGATGAAATCAAGGTAGGTGTTAATTGCGCCGATGCGGTTGTTAACCGTTTTCGGAGCGAATGAAGAAACCAGCCACTCTTTGTGCGCAAGAAGTGACTGGTTTGTTAGAGACTGAGTTTTATCGATAAGCTGGCATATTGCAAAGGAATAAGAATCAACAGTGTTTTCCGCATAACCCTTTTCCTGCAAGTATTGTACAAACATTCTCATGACATCTTCCTTTCGACGAGGTCATGAAAACAGTTAGACAAGTATTTTGAAAAGCCAGTCAACTTCATAAACGATGCGACGCTGCTCGGCGAGGGGCGGAACTGGGATTAGGTAGTTTCTGACCGTCTCCTGCGCAAGCTCTTTCTGCTTCGTGCTGCCGCTTGCCTGGTCTTCAATTTCAGACTGGACTGACGGCCCCGCGAAATAGGCGAAGGCAAACCGGTGATCAAGCCAATCTTCCCGCGTCCTGATCACCGTCACGTGGCTGTCGGCGACGGCCCAGCCGTATCTGTTTTTCGCCGAGTCATAGACCGCCATCCTGCCCAACGTGCCGAGGCCGGTCGAGTTCCAGAGAAGGTCACCATCCTTCAGAATCCGCTCATCCGCGTACTTGGATACGGTGGCTGGGTCGATGAACCTCGCCTTTTCCACGGAGAATCCGCTCCATTGGTTGCACTTTTGGGCGATCACGGGGTATTTCTCGACGGTCGAATACTTCGGCGACTTGCCCCTCTGGATGTAAGTGGTGACGCTCTCGAGCCTCGCCCACTCCCAGCTCTCGGGTATCTCGAACGGGATCTCGTCCTCGATGCAGACGGGCTCGGACTCGCGGCCCCTGGCGTCCACCCTCTTCTCATAGCGGCGGCCATCGGAACCGGCGAAGATGATCGACTCACCGCCCTTCGGGGCCTTCATCTCCCCCTCGGCCACGAGCTGCCGGCGCTGCCCGCGGATGCGCTCCAGCAGAACGCCGGCGGGCTCGTCTGCGGGGTCCTGCGGCACGAGCCCTCCCTGAACCGCCAGCTGCAGCACCGACTTGCGCAGGCGGCCGGGCAGCGCGGCGTCGAGCTCCTCGCGGGCGTCCTCGAGCTCACCGTACTCCTCGACCAGGGGCATGAGCTCGTTCACCCGCTCGACGATGCGGCGCTGCTCGGCGAGAGGCGGAACTGGGACCAGAATGACGTTCAATGACTTCTGATTAGTCTTTGGCATTTTGACACGCGTATCACCCTTAAGCGTCTCCTCAGTGAAGAAATTGCTGAGGAGAACCGTGAGGACATATTCAGGTTGCAGCTTGGTGTTGAGCGGATACATATCCGCACTACACAGCCCATCAAAAGGGGCGATAACCGCCTTTCGAAGAGCTGGACGAATCTTCGAATAGAGAATCTGTCCTGCAGAGAACAGGTGATTGGCGCTCTTAACCTCGTCGGCCTTAACACTATGACAGAACAAGAGCTTTCCGGTGCCTTTTTGGATGTTGTCAGGCGCGATATGAGGAAAGTCCTGATATTTCAACGGGTCGACCAAACGCGCTGCAATTCCAATGACTTCACTAAATCTCGCCCAGGCCCAGCTTTCCGGAATCCCAAACGGAACCTCGTCCGCGATGCACTTGTCGCTCAGAACGCGTCCCTTAGTGTCCACGTGCTTCTCATAGGGGGAGCCATCGGAACCGATATAGATAATGCTCTCCCCGCCCTTCGGGAATTTAGCCTTACCCTCAGCAATAAGCTTATGCTTCTCTTCACGAATACGCTCAAGCAGGACGCTTGCAGGCTCATCACTCGGGTCTTGTGGAACGAGCTTTCCCTCAATCGCCATTTGCAGGATTGAGTTCTTCAGGTCTTTTGCCTTCATCTACGCCTCAATCCCAAGAATCTCGCAAATACGAGCAAGCTTCTGGTCAATCTCGGCATCGAGCTTAGCGCGCTCTTCTTTGTAGTTCCTGATCAGTTCGTCAGGCGGTAAGATCTCCTCTTCCTCGTGAGGATAGCCGCACACGTCAAAGTTAAAACCGCCGTCTCGCAACTCGTCAACCGTATAGTACTTGGCCTTGGGATTGCCGTCTTCCTCGATATCCCGACGGTTCTCCCACCATTCCTTTACAGGTGCAAAATGTTCGATCCTAATGGGCTTGGTCTTAGAGAAGTGTTTATACCCCTCGGGCATGTCCATGCGATAGAACCAAACGCCCTCAGAGGCCCCCGTATTATCGAAGAACAGAACGTTAGTAGTGATGCTCGTGTACGGAGCGAAAACACTCTGTGGAAGGCGCAAGACAGTATGCAAGTTCATGTCCTCAAGCAGGCGACGCTTGATCTCCGTCTTTGCACTATCCTGGCCAAAGAGAAAACCATCCGGAATGATAACAGCAGCGCGGCCGCCTCGCTTAAGACGATAAAGAATGAGTCCAAGGAATAGATCTGCGGTCTCGGAGCTACGGAGTGCAACAGGGAAGTTGTTTTGCACCGATGCACTCTCGGACCCGCCATAGGGCGGGTTCATAAGTACGACGTCAAACTGGCCGTCAGGCTTGTGCTTCCACTCGCGAACATCCTTCTCGAGAGAGTTATCGTGAAAGACTTCAGGATTATCGATATCGTGCAACAGCATGTTGGTCACGCACAGCAGGTAAGGGAGCTGCTTCTTCTCGATGCCGTAGACCGATCTTGCATAGAGTTCACGATCGGCTGGAGTCTGAACCTGGGAGTCGAGAATCTTGAGGGCGCTCGTCAAAAAGCCGCCCGTGCCACACGCGAAGTCAGCCACAGTCTCGCCGAGCTTGGGCGCAAGTGCCTGGGCCATAAAGTCAGTCACCGCTCGGGGCGTGTAAAACTCGCCGGCATTACCCGCGGACTGTAAGTCTTTCAGGATGGTCTCGTAAATTTCACCGAAGGCGTGGCGCTCTTTGTACTCGGTAAAATCAACCGACTCGTCAATCTCGTTGATGACTTGACGAAGTAGAATCCCATCCTTCATGTAGTTGTTGGCGTCAGTAAAAGCAGCCTTGACGACGACGTGTCGCAAAGGCGCATCAGGTGCAAGCTCAAGACTCTCAAGAGTCTTGAATAGATCATTGTTTACAAAGTCGAGAAGCTCATCGCCAGTAAGCGCCTTGCCGTCTTTCGCATCGTGCGCCCAGCTATACCAGCGCAGGCGCTCGGGGATGATGGACTGATAGGAGTCATCGTGAAACTCCCACTCCTGCTCCTTGGCATCGTAAATCTTGAGGAAGAAAAGCCAAGTCATCTGCTCAATGCGCTGCGCATCGCCATTGATGCCGGCGTCTTTGCGCATGATGTTCTGCAGGGTCTTTACGAGAGATCCCAGTGCCATTTGCTATCGTTACCTTTCTCTATGCGATGTAGAGCTCGTCCTCGAGCATCTGCGCTGCCTGAATGTACTGTTGTTTGCCGCCGAATGCGGCGACGATCTTCATTGGGCTGCCAAACCGACGGAATTCCTCGAGGTCGAGGACGTGGGTGTCGTCCAAGTCTACGAGGTTCGACGTCGCATATTTGTCGAGAAGCGCTTCAAGGACCTCACGCGCGACGCCGGCATACTCATAGAGCACGCCCTTTTTCTTGACACTATTGGCTCTCTCGCTGCGCGTAAGAGGTCTCTGGTCGTAAGCAATGTGGCAAATGAGGTCAAAGTCGCTCATTTGCTCCTGTCCAGTCTCGAGCCGCAGCTCATCCAGGAATACGCCACGCGCGCGCAGCTCATCGATAATCGCTTGTTTCTTATGTTCAGAGTTCCACGCCGCTAGGAAGTGGTCAAGAGTGTCGTATTCGCCGAGAATGTTTTTTCGCGTATAGTCCTTAAGGCTCTCAGTTACAAGAAGGCCATCGGAGGAGTAATACTGCACCATCTCCGACACTACATAGACGTCGGTCCCATGAACGTGATATTTCACATGGGAGGACGGATCGTCCGGCGGCAATACGGGTGGGTCTACGATCGGAGACGGAGGCGGAACGGGACTGCCGCCATTGCCGCCGGGACCCGGATCCGCAATGGGGTCACCCGGATTAGGCTCAAACACAACAACAGGTTCGCCATCAAACTCGGGATCTGCAAACAAACGCGATGCGTCACGAAAATCGAGGATGGTGAAATAGAGTTTGTCGTAGTCCTCACAGATACGGGTTCCGCGGCCGATAATCTGCTTGAACTCCGTCATTCCGTGTTCACCGAACTTGTTGTCGAGCACGACTACCTTACACGTCTTGCAATTAACACCAGTGGTGAGAAGCTTCGAAGTCGTAACGATGGTCGGGTATTTCTCGTCGGGGTCGATGAAGTTATCTAACTGAGCCTTACCTTCCCTGTCGTCACCCGTAATCTTCATGATGTAGGTGGGGTGATCTCTTACGATATCGGCGTTCTCGTTTACAAGGGCACGTCGCATATTTTCGGCATGCTCGATGTCAACGCAAAAGACTATGGTCTTGGAGTAACGATCCGTCTCCTTTAGAAATTGAGTTATCCGCTTGGCAACTTCCTCGTAGCGCTCTTTGATGACAATCTCGCTGTCGAAGTCTTGCTTCTCGAAAACACGTTTGGGCAGAGCTTCGCCGCGATCATCTATGGTGCCTTCCTCAGTACGGTATCCGTAAATGTCGACGTTCAGCTTAGGACGAATAACTTTATACGGGGCGAGAAAGCCATCCTCGATTCCCTGTTTAAGGGAGTAGGTGTAGACAGGTTCGCCGAAGTAGGTAATGTTTGAAACCTCTTCAGTCTCCTTTGGCGTAGCCGTCATACCGATTTGAATTGCACAATTGAAATACTCAAGTACCTTACGCCATGCGGAGTCCGCCGCGGCGCTTCCGCGATGGCACTCGTCGACGATAATCAAATCGAAGAATTCCGAGTCGAACTCGCGGAATATTTCTTCACCGTTTTCTCCAACAAGCTGTTGGTAGAGCGAGAAATAGACCTCGTAAGCAGAATCGAGCTTTCGACCTACGACCTTGGTTGTAACCCTCTTGAGAGGCTTGAAATCGCCGTCTATGGTCTGATCGACGAGAATATTGCGGTCCGCCAGATAGAGAACCTTACGAACCTCGGTAGTCTGTCGCAAGCGATGAACGATTTGAAAAGCCGTAAAAGTCTTTCCCGTTCCCGTTGCCATAACGAGCAAGATGCGATTCTTTCCTCGCGCAATAGCTTCAAGCGTACGATTGATGGCGATGCACTGATAGTAGCGAGGATGATTGCCGCCGTGCTCCTGGTAATACGGAGCGGTCACAATCTCCTGGCTATACGGATGTTCAAGCCCCTTAGCTTTTGAGTATCGTGTCCAAAGTTCCGCCGGAGTGGGAAACTCGTCCATGGCAAGAGCGCGCTCTTTCCCGGAAAGAAAATCGTGTTCAACAAAACCCTTTCCGTTTGAGCTGTACGCAAACGGAATATCGAGCAGCTGAGCATATCCCATCCCCTGTTGGAGACCGGCATCAACGGTGTGCTCCGTATCCTTGGCCTCGACGATTGCGATAGGGATGCCCGGAGCATACATCAGAAGGTAGTCAGCCTTCTTCTTGTCTTTACGGGTGACCATGCTTCCGCGCACAACGATCTCGCCACTGGTAAAGAAATACTCAGTGAAGACTTGGGTATTACGATCCCACGACTTCATAATCGCAGGATCAATGAGTTTAAGCCGTGTGTCAGACTCGTTCATACGTCTCGGAACTCCTCGTTGCGCAAGACGGCAACTGTTGGTGTTGAACTGATTAATTTTATCATCACCATGCAATCTAGCAGCCGCTTTATACGAAATGAGGCGAAGCAAAGTCAGCGCCGCAAGAAAGCTCCAAAGAAAACAAAAGAGCCCCGGCGAATCGAGTCAGAGGTCATTCCCGGAGCCCCGCCTACCTTCCCTCCGCTTTCAACTTCAGCAGCAGATCGCTCAGCTCGGGGCACTTGCTGGAAAGGCGCGTCTGAGCTCGCTCGCCCATCCCCCATCGTTGGCGTATCTCCTGGGCGCGCGGGCTCACGCGGTAGTTCCCGTCCATCATCTGCTTGAGCAGCTTGGCGGTCACACGAGCATCGGCAAGGGCGCTGTGGGCGTGACCCGTCGACTCGTCGAACTCGATGCCAAACCACGTCGCCGCGTCACTCAAA
>OGCM01003867.1_pt1 | contig 10882 bp, 9 predicted proteins | sample 1570151 | NCBI WGS metagenome assembly OGCM01 (sample SAMEA4370582, study PRJEB24528) | human gut metagenome
GCCGCCGGAGCGGTGCTTAAGCCGTCAGGCGGGAATTGTGCGGTGTTGCCTTAAAGCTTTTCGCCCCGCTCTTTTTCAAAAAGGCGGGAAAAGCGGGAATTATTCGTACAGAGGGAAGCGAGCGGTCAGGCTGGCAACGCGGGCAGCGATGTCGTCTTTCTTGCCCTCAAAGTCAAAGATGCAGTCTGCGATGCAGTCGGCAATCTCTTTCATCTCGGCGGGGCCCATGCCGCGGGTGGTCACAGCAGGGGTGCCAAGGCGGACACCGCTGGTCACAAACGGGCTGCGCTTTTCACCGGGAACGGTGTTCTTGTTGGCAGTAATGTGTACTTCGTCCAGGTTGTGCTCCAGCTCCTTGCCGGTCATCTCGGAATCGGTCAGGTCAACCAGCAGCAGGTGGTTGTCGGTGCCGCCGGAAACCAGCTTCACGCCGCGGGCGGTCAGCTCGTCGGCCATAGCAGCGGCGTTCTCCACAATCTTGCGGGCATAATCCTTGAACTCCGGCTTCAGTGCCTCGCCAAAGCAGACAGCCTTTGCAGCAATCACGTGCTCCAGCGGGCCGCCCTGGGTGCCGGGGAAGATGGCGGAGTTGATGCGCTTGATCAGGTAAGCGTTGTTGGTCAGGATCAGGCCGCCGCGGGGACCGCGCAGGGTCTTGTGGGTGGTGGTGGTCACAACATCAGCATAGGGCACCGGGTTCTGGTGCATGCCGCCGGCAACCAGGCCGGCAATGTGAGCCATGTCCACCATCAGCATTGCGCCGTAACCGTGGGCGATCTCGGCCAGCTTTTCAAAATCGATAGCGCGCGGGTAAGCGGAAGCACCGGCAACCAGCAGCTTGGGGCGAACCTTGGCAACCTGCTTGGCCAGGGCATCGTAATCAATGCGGCCGTCCTCGGCAGAAACGCCGTAGGAAACAAAGTTGTAGTTCTTGCCGCTCATGTTGGCGGGGGAACCATGGGTCAGATGGCCGCCCTGGGAAAGATCCATGCCCATGACGGTATCGCCCAGGTTGAGCAGGGCAAAGTAAACGGCCAGGTTGGCCTGTGCGCCGGAATGGGGCTGCACGTTGGCATATTTGGCACCAAACAGCTTGCAGGCACGGTCAATCGCAATCTGCTCAACCTGATCCACAAACTGGCAGCCGCCGTAATAGCGGTGGCCGGGGTAGCCCTCGGCATATTTGTTGGTCAGCACGCTGCCCATGGCAGCCATAACGGCAGGGGAAACAATGTTTTCGCTGGCAATCAGCTCAATGTTTGCCTGCTGGCGGCCCAGCTCACGCTGCATGGCCGCACCCAGCTCCGGGTCATACCCCGAAACAAAACCAATGGTGTCCATCATGTCCTTGTACATAATACTTACTCCTTTCAGTGTTACCCTTATATACTGAAAATGGGGGCCCGCCCCGGGAAAACGAAATTAAGTTAGGAGGTAGTTAAATGCTTCCTTTCGTGGAAAGCACGCCCACAATGCGGTCGTCATGGCGGGCGGCGGCGGAAAGGGCTTTGGCGAATGCTTTGTACATGGCTTCCAGCTTGTGGTGGTCGTTTTCGCCGTACAGCACCTTCAGGTGCAGGTTCATCATGGCGCTGTAGCTGACAGCGTAAAAGAATTCCCGTGCCATCTGCACATCCATGCCGCCGCAGCTCTGCCCGGCAAAGCTGGCATCATAAACAAAATACGGCCGTCCGCCAAGGTCCACAGCGCACAGGGCCAGCGTTTCGTCCATGGGCAGCATGCAGCTGCCGTAACGCACAATGCCGGCTTTGTCGCCAAGGGCCTCACGGATGGCCGTGCCAAGCGCGATGCCGCAGTCTTCAATTGTGTGGTGACAGTCCACGTTTAGGTCGCCATCACAGTGTAATGTCAAATCAAACAGGCCGTGGCGGGCAAAGCCGTCCAGCATGTGGTCAAAAAAGCCGATGCCGGTGTGCAGGTCGGCTTTTCCGCTGCCGTCCAGGTCCAGGGTGACGGTAATGTTGGTTTCCCGCGTTTTGCGGCTCACGGTAGCAGTGCGGCTCACGGTTGCATCTCCTTTGCATGGTCCGGCCAGTGGGTGCCGGAAACAAAATAATCCGCATATTTGGTCGAAAGTTCTTCCCCCAGCCGCGTTACGCCGCCGTACAAATGGCGGGAACACTGCGCCCGGATGGCGGCGGTATCATTGCGGGCAATGGCATCCAGCAGAACATCATGTTCCGCCACAATATCGCCAAAATTGCCAACGGCCACAAGATCCAGCATGCGGAACCGCGAATAGCTGTTCTGCGAAGTCTGGATCAGCTGCCACAGCTGGTCTTTGCCGGTGGCAAGAAACCAGCTTTCGTGCAGGCGGCTGTCCAGCTCATAAAACATCCGCGGGTCCGGGTGGGGTTGGGCCGCCAGGCGGCGCAAAGCATCGTTGCGGGTTTTCAGCTGGGCCAGCTGTTCGGGGGTGCAGGCAGCGGCAAAGTCTGTCATCACGGCGGACTCCACCGCGTTGCGCAGGTAGATCTGCTGGCTGATGGTGTCAAAATCCAGCTGGGTGACCCGCGTGGATTTGTAGGGGGTGACTTCAATCAGCCCGGCAATGCGCAGCTCCTGCAAAACGCTGCGCACCGGCGTGCGGGAAACCCCGAACTGCTCGCACAATGCGTTTTCCCGCAGGGTGGAGCCGGGCTTTAATTCCAGCAACATGATCTGCTGGTACAGCGTTTGGAAAATGTCATGGCTGGAAAATGCCTGCATGTCCGGGGACCTCCTTCTCTTTAGTATACTAAAGAATATAGCACCGTTGCCCCCGTCCGTCAACGATACACCCCAACATTTGGATGATTGTCTGATAAGAGTTTACGATTTTGCAACACATTCCGGCACTTTGCGCGCTACAATAATGTTAACAAACCATAAGGTGTACCTGAAAAGTCGAAAATTCAGCCTGTTTCTACAACCACAGCTGGATTTTGCGCTAAAAACCTTGGAATCCATAAAGGATTCCTGCGGCTTTTGCCACGAGGCAATACGGAACAATTCCCGCCCTACGGGCTTAAGCACCGCTCCAGCGGCTACGGTATGCCACCTGCGTTGTAAAAATGCTCGATAATACATCTAGTATTATCTGCGCTTTTTACTTAGCAGCTGACATACCTCGCTCACTGTATCGGAGCTTAGAATTATGCCGTATCGCCTTAAATCCCGCTTGTGTTTGCGGAATAATTGTCATTTTCTTTGCTTTCAGCTACACCCTAAGGCGGAGTTTTGCGCCTTAGCGGTGCTCCCTGTGTGACAAAAGCTGGCGAACCCCTGTATCTGTTGCCGGCTTGTGTGAAAGGACCAAAAGCAACATGGGTAAAATCATCGGAATTGATTTAGGAACAACCAACAGCTGCGTGGCTGTGGTGGAAGGCGGACGCCCAACCGTTATCCCAAATGCCGAAGGCCAGCGCACCACCCCGTCGGTCGTTGCTTTTGCAAAAAGCGGCGAACGCCTTGTGGGCGATCCGGCCAAACGCCAGGCTGTCACCAACGCACCGCGCACCATTGCCAGCGTTAAGCGCAAAATGGGCAGTGATGAGCGCATTCCCATTGACGGCAAGTGCTTCTCCCCGCAGGAGATCAGCGCCATGATCCTGCAAAAGCTGAAAGCGGATGCAGAAGCTTATCTTGGTGAACCGGTGACAGAAGCCGTTATCACCGTGCCGGCTTATTTTAACGATGCCCAGCGCCAGGCTACCAAAGATGCCGGGCGCATTGCGGGCCTGAATGTAAAGCGCATTATCAACGAACCTACTGCGGCCGCTCTGGCTTATGGCCTGGATAACGGCAAGACCCAGAAAGTGATGGTGTACGACCTGGGCGGCGGTACATTCGATGTTTCGCTGATCCAGATCGGGGATGGCATTGTGCAGGTGTTGGCCACCTGCGGTGATAACCATCTGGGCGGCGATGACTTTGATGCTCGTGTGGCTGACTGGCTGGTGCGGAACTTTGCCGCTGAAAACCAGGTGGACCTGACCCGTGATCCCGTTGCCATGCAGCGCGTGCGGGAGGAAGCCGAGAAAGCCAAAAAAGAGCTTTCCGCTGCCACCCATACTGAAATCAACCTGCCGTTCATCACCGTTGGCCCCAACGGCCCGCTGCATTTGCAGGCGGAACTGACCCGCGCCAAGTTTGATGAACTGACCGCCGACCTGGTGGAGCGCACGGCACTGCCGGTGCGCAACGCCCTGCGGGATGCCCACCTGGCCGCCAACGACCTGGATCAGGTGCTGCTGGTAGGTGGTTCCACCCGCATCCCGGCGGTGCAGGCCAAGGTCATGCGGATGATCGATCTGGAACCGTCCAAAACGCTGAACCCGGACGAGTGTGTGGCCCTTGGCGCTGCGGTGCAGGGCGGACGCCTTGGCGGCGAAGGCCTGGCTGCTGGCGGGCAGGACCTGCTGCTGATGGACGTTACCCCGCTGACCCTTTCGATTGAGACGGTGGGCGGTGTGGCAACCCATCTGATCGACCGCAACTCCACCATTCCCACCCGGTATTCCAAAATCTTTACCACCGCCGCGCCGTTCCAGAGCACAGTTGAAATCAAGGTGCTGCAGGGTGAGCGGGAGTTCGCCAAGGATAATAAGCTTATCGGCAACTTTACCCTCAAGGGCATCAAACGCGCCTGGGCCGGTGTGCCGCAGATCGAAGTGACCTTTGATATTGACGCCAACGGCATTGTGACGGTGAGCGCCCGTGACCTTGGCACCGGCAAACAGCAGAGCATTACCATCACCGGGTCTTCCAACCTGAGCGAGCAGGAGATCCGCCGCGCCATGGACGATGCCGCTGCCTTTGCCGGACAGGATCAGGAGCGCAAAGCCGCCATCGAGGCCCTGAATGCCGCGGAAGCCGCCATCTACCGCGTCAATTCCGCCCTTGGCAGTAAAGAGGGCAAGGAGCTGGATAAGGACACCAAAAACCGCATTAAAGAAGCAGAAAAGAACCTGGAACGCCTGACCCGCCACAAAAAGCCCGAAAAAATGACCCCCCAGGACACCCAGGCCCTGAACGCCGCCCGCGAAGCCCTGCAAGCTCAGACCAAGGACCTGGTAGCACGGTGGGAGCGACGAGGGAAAGTGAGGAGTTAGAAAGTAGGAGTTTTTGGGGCTGCAGGTACCCAAAAATTCTGTCTGAATATTAAAACAAAAATGTAGGGAACGGTCAAGACCGTTCCCTACAATTATTTTATGGGGTTGCGGCAAACTTTCAAACCGCCACTTAACTCCTACCTTTACAGGTAGCTCAGTTCCTCCCGTCTGGTTCCTGCCAGATCGGGGCGGTCGAGGACGGCGCCGGCACCGAGGGCAACACAGTCCAGCGGGGCTTTGGCAATGTGTACCTCAATGCCGGTTTCGTTCTGGATCAGAGTATCCAGCCCGCGCAGCAGGGCACCGCCGCCCGAAAGCATGATGCCGCGGTCAATGATATCGCTGGAAAGTTCCGGCGGAGTGCATTCCAGCGTGTCCTTGATGGCTTCCACAATGCGCATCAGGTTTTCGTTCATTGCCTCGCGCACTTCTTCGGAGCGGATCAGGATATCTTTCGGCAGGCCATCCACCAGGTTACGGCCCTTGATCTCCATTGTGGTTTCGCCATGCTCGGTGTCGGTGGGGTCTGGCGGGCAGGCGGAGCCGATTTCCAGTTTAATCTGCTCAGCAGTGCGTTCGCCCACCAGCAGGTTGTATTTGCGCTTGATAAAGCTGGTAATGCTCTGGTCCAGCGCATCGCCCGCACAGCGCACGCTGCGGGATGCCACAATGCCGGAAAGGCTGATGACCGCCACTTCCGCCGTGCCGCCGCCGATATCCACAATCATGCTGCCCACCGGTTCGGCGGTCGGCAGCCCGGCACCAATGGCGGCGGCCATCGGCTCTTCGATCACCGTTACCTGGCGGGCACCGGCTTTGGCGGCGGCCTGGCGCACGGCGCGGCGTTCCACTTCGGTCACGCCGGACGGCACGCAGATGACCACGCGCGGCCGCACGAACAGGCGGCTGCCGCATGCCTGGCGGATAAAACTTTGCAGCATGGCGGCGGTGATGTCAAAGTCGGCAATCACGCCGTCTTTCAGCGGGCGTACCGCCAAAATTGAGTTGGGCGCTGCGCCGATGATGGCTTTGGCCTCGTGGCCTACGCAGCGCACACGCAGTTCGTCGGTGCGGGCATCCACCGCCACAACGCTGGGCTCGCGGATGATAATGCCACGGCCTTTCATATACACCAGCGTGTTGGCGGTGCCAAGGTCAATGCCAATATCACAGGTAAACATATTGCGCAGAGCTTCAAGCAGCTGCAAAATCGGATTTGCCATTTTTATCTCCCCATCATGTGTTTGTGCGGGTGGGCCGCACAAAGAATGCGCACGACACGCCGCAGCAGCCAGGCCGCTGCGGCACTGCCGTTACAGCGCTCCGGCCTGGCGCAGTACCTGTGCCAGGCGGTGTACGGGCAGACCCATAATATTGTAATAACATCCCACAATGCCGCTGCACCACAGCGCAGCATGGCCCTGGATGGCGTAAGCCCCGGCTTTGTCATACGGTTCCGGGGTGCGCGCATAGGCAAGCAGGTCACTTTCCTCAATGGGCGCAAACTGTACGCGGGTGGTTTCAGTGGCAAGGTACGCCTTGCCGCCGTGTACCACGCACAGCCCAGTATGTACTTTGTGTTCTCGGCCAGAGAGCGCGTGCAGCATCCGCACGGCGTCTTCCTCGCCGGAAGGTTTGCCGAACACAGCGCCGTCACAGTCCACCACGGTATCACAGCCGATCACGGTATCATCAGGGTGCTGCTGCGCCACGGCCAGGGCTTTGGCTTCCGCCAGGGCCTGGGCCAGCTGGGCAGGCGTTGCGGCGGTAATGCGGCTTTCGTCCACATCACTGGGGGCAACGGTGTAATTGGGCGTGATCAGCGCCATCAGCTCCCGCCGCCGCGGGCTACCGGAGGCTAAAATCAAGGACATAATGGGATGTTCCTTTCGTAACAGATTCTACCGCACCACCGCGGCGAAACAAAGGGAAAAGAGGAAGTTAGGAAGTAGGAGTTAGGAGCTGATTGAATTGGGAATTGGCAATGAACCATTAGCAATTTGGATATGGCAAGGTTGGCAATAGATGCCGTAACGAGATTTACCGCAAAGCGGCGGGCGCACACTGTGCGCCCCTACAAGGGCATCTTAACTCCTAACTATTTTCCTGTCGATCCAAACCCGCCTTCACCGCGTTCGGTTTCGTTCAGGGTGGCGGCGGGTACAAAGGCGGCCTGCCACACGGGAGCAATGCACAGTTGGGCTACGCGCTCGCCGGGGGCGATGGTGTAAGGCTCGGTGCCAAGGTTGATCATGGGCACTTTCAGCTCGCCGCGGTAATCGCTGTCCACAACGCCAACGCCGTTGGCCATGCACAGCCCGTGCTTGATGGAAAGCCCGCTGCGGGCATACACCAATGCCACGCACCCGGCATCCGGCAGCTCAATGGCAAGGCCGGTGGGCACCAGTACCCGCTGCATGGGGGCAATGGTCAACGGCTCTTCCAGCGCGGCGCACAAATCAGCAGCAGCCGCCCCCGCCGTTGCATATGCCGGCACCTTAGCCAGCGGGGAAAGAGCGGAATATTTGACGATTTTTTGTTCCATAGTAAAGCGATTATTTAATTAGAAATTAAGAATAAGCAATTAGAAATGAAATGAGGGGGCAAACCTTCGCAGAACTTTTTCGCTTTTGGGATATCCATTAAAAATACAGAACTCTTAAATTCCTAATTTCTAATTACTCCTTCCTAATTATTCGTATAGTACAGCCCTCTTGTAAACTCGCCGTCAAAGGGCTGCTGATGGAAAAGGTGAGTCAGAACCTCTTCCACGCGGTCGGCAGGTTCCAGGGTGAACGCGGCCACGGCAAGGTCCACCGGCATTTCGGTCAGGCGGTCCCCCATATAAAGTGGTACAGGGTTAAACACGGTGCGCATTCCGGCGCTGCCGGGGGCGGAGCACCGCACCGGGAAATCCCGCCCTTTGCGGTCCCGCAGTTTGCCCTTGTGGGTGCAGCCCGCGCAGCTGGTGCGCACATTGCGCAGCGGGCAGGCGCGGGTCAGCATCAGGGGCAGGTGGCCATAGCACAGGGCAGCGGTGGGCACCGGGGTGCCGTCTTTCTGCCGGGGTGCCACAGCACGCATGGCGGTCAGGGCGGTTTCAGGCTGCACCAGCAGGCCACGGACACCCAGGCACACATACTCTGCCGCAGACATTGGGTTGGTTACATTCAGCCCCAGCCCGCCGAACACCGGCAGGGGAGAGGCATACCCAAACTGCGCCAGATTGTTTGCAACCACACCCGCAAAGCCGGAACCTTCCAGCGCAGCCAGGTGGCGCATGGTATCCGGTTCCACAGTGCCGAAAGCAGCGCGGGGCAGCTCCAGCAGCGTTTTGCAGCGCAAGGGCTGCGGCACAGCGTCCGCTTCCCGGATGGGCAGGATCAGATAGCGCAGCTTGGCCAGGTATTCGGCACCGGGCAGCTGGGCAGCGGTTTCAAAACGGGCGGCCAGCTGGGGTATCATGCCTACTTCGTGCTCGGCGTATTCCGGCAGGGTGATTTCCTTTGTGGCCAGGGGCGCAGGTTCACTGCGCTTTTGCAGCAGCTTGTCCAGCGCTTCGCGGCGCATCTCATTCCAGGCGGAGCCGGGCAAAAATCCGGGGCCGCCCTCGCCGCAGGCAAACTCAACCCCGGCGCAGGTGAACGGCGTACCGCCGGTTTTGCCCAGGGCACGCTCAATGCCGGGGGCGGGGTCTTTTTGTGCGGGCTGCGGTTCATCGGCGCTGTACACATTGACACGGCTGCCGTTGTCGTCGAAAGCTGTCAGCTTGATGCCGCCGTCCTCCACACCGCCGCTGATGCAGAAATGCACCGGAATGCGCTCCAGTTCGCGGCGGAACAGCTCGCGGGCTTTCGGCGTGGCGGCGCGCGTAGCGGCTGCATCGGCTTCGGTGCGCACGCCAAACATGGTGCCGTCATTGCGGCCTACCAGATAGGCATCGCTGAAGCCGGAGCGGGAGAAAATATCCCGCAGCAGCGCTTCATCATAGGGCTGCCCGGCGAGGGCTGCGCGGCAGGCCGTTACCGCAGCGGCGGCATATTCCGGCGTGCGCAGGCGGCCTTCAATTTTAATGCTGGCAACCCCGGCGGCTTTCAGCTGGGCCATGTGGGGCACAAGGTCCATGTCTTTCAGGCTCAGGTGGCAGGCTTTGCCCGGCTGGCCGGGGCGCAGGCCGTTGGTAGCATCAAACGGCAGGCGGCAGGGACCCGCGCAGGCACCGCGGTTGCCGCTGCGCCCGCCCAGGAACGCGCTCATCATGCACTGGCCGCTCATGGACATGCACATCGCGCCGTGTACAAACACTTCGCATTCGATCGGGCTTGCCTTTACCACGGCTTCAATCTCCGCCAGGCTCAGCTCACGGGCCAGAATGGCGCGGGAATACCCCAGCTTTGCCAGCATCTTGGCGCCCTCTGCGGTGTGGATGCTCATCTGGGTAGAGCCGTGCAGGCGCAGGCCAGGCGCAATGCTGCGCACCAGCTGCGCGGTGGCAAGGTCATCCACAATCACGGCATCCGCCCCGGCGGCGGCAACAGCGCGCACGGCATCGGCCAGGCCGCCCAGCTCGGCGGCGTAAACCAGCGTGTTCAGGGTCACATGCACCGCAACCCCGCGGGCATGACAAAAACAGACGGCTTCGCGCAGGGCATCAGGGTCAAAGTTCCCAGCGCTGCGCCGCGCATTGTAGCCATCCAGCCCAAGATATACGGCGTCAGCCCCGGCAAACACCGCAGCCCGCAGCATATCAGCATTGCCGGCGGGGGCCAGGATCTCCGGGCGCTGCAAAACAGTCTGTTCCATCAGGCTTCGCTCGTCAGGGAACGGCGGTGCAGGTCGTCCACCTTTTTGCGCAGGGCGGCGTTTTCGCGGCGCAGCTCCTCGGCAGCCATCTTGGCGGAGGCGGCATCCTCCAGATAGTCTTTGATCTGGCGGCGCATATTATCCGCGCTGCCGCTGGCCTTTTCCAGCTCATCGCGGTAGTTCAGCGCGGTCATGATGGCAGCGGTGGTGATGGAAACCGAATTGGAAGAGCTCATCAGCTCATTCATATCAAGATTCAGGCGCTCGGCCAGATTCTGCATGTAATCTTCACTTTCGTTGGTAGAGATCACATAGCTCGAACCGCAGATGGTCAGACGTACTTTGTTAGCCATAGTTGGGGTCTCCTTTGTTTCAGTTGATGGTGGTTTTATCAGGAATACCCTGCACTTTTGTCGCCAAAAGCGGGACGGAAAGGGGCTTCTGCGCGGCAAAACCGCCCACCAGCCCCCGCAGCGCAGGGAAAATGCTTAAAATTATACCCTTATATTATAGTATAAAATGCCCGTAAGAAAAAGCCCCTTTTGTGTAAAATTGAAAAAATTGACGCGTGTGGGAAAAAAGCCTTGCACATATCGCCAATTTTGACTATAATGCTTAAGGTAAGTATTTTTATTGATTTTGAAAAATCAGTATAATCCCAGAGGGTTCTGGTATAGATAAGCCGTAAGGAGAGGGATACTTTTGATGAAACTTACTAAAAAAGAATTTGAAAAAATTCTCAAAGACAAGGTCGTCAGCGAATGCGGCGTCACGTTGGACGTTGCTTCCGCCGAGCAGATCTACCGCTGCATGGCAATGATCGTTCGTCAGATCATGTCTGACCGCCAGAAGCAGTTCCAGGCCAAGACCCTGGGCGAAGGCAAAAAACAGGTCTATTACCTCTGCATGAAGTTCCTGATGGGCCGCAGCCTGCGCACCAGCCTGTTCAACCTGGGCCTGAACGA
>OGCM01003874.1_pt1 | contig 10850 bp, 7 predicted proteins | sample 1570151 | NCBI WGS metagenome assembly OGCM01 (sample SAMEA4370582, study PRJEB24528) | human gut metagenome
TCGTTGCCGTTGTGATCGCACGGCACGGGATTGCCGAACGGCGAGTTCTCCGCCGTTGCCTTGTAGATGTTGACAGGGTACGCGCGCAGGTAGCTGGTGCCGGAGATGCGGTCCTGATAACCCTTGCCCGTAGTGACCAGGCAGTTGCAGCCGCACAGGTCGTAGCCCTTGTCGGCCTGGTTAAGCTCGGGGAACCACCACTGGTGTTCCAGGTTCACCGTGCCGGGCGCGATGCCGTGGTACAGGTCGGCCACCTGGCGGATCTTGCCGTTGTCGTTCTCGATCCACACCCAGTCGCCCTGCTCGATGCCCAAGCGCGCGGCATCCTGCGGGTTGATCTCGATACGCGGAGCCGGCCACATCTCGCGGCACCAGGGCAGCTGGCGATGCTCGGAGTGGAAGTACACCGGGATACGACGGCCGGTCGTTGCGGTGAACGGGTACTTCTCGTTCATCTCCGGGTCGGCGATCGGGCTCAGCGGCGGCTCCTTGTACGTGGGCAGGAAGTCTTCCTCGTCCTCGGGCATAAACGTCTCGATGAGCGTGTTCCAGATCTCCATCTTGCGGGTCGGCGTGCCGAAGCCTGGTTTGGCAAACTCCTCGAGCGCGTTCTTGTCGCCGTACGCCTTCAGCGGCATCATGCCCGTCTCGTAGCGGCGATACGTGCCCCATGTGTCGGGTGCGACCACCTTGGCATCCTTCCAGCCGTTCTTCTGGAAGTCCTCCTTGTACTCTTCCCACGTGATGGAATCGCCTTGACGGCCGGTGTTGAGCATGATGTCAAGGTTCTCGATGCGGCTGGGCCACTTGTTCTCGTCGGGACCCCACTGCTTGCCCATGTACTTGTAGATCATCGTGGCGATCTCGATGTCGTGCAGGGTGTCGGCAGGAGGCTCGATGGCGCGGCACGTTGCGCCCTGGGCGCCCGAGGGGCCCTGCGACATACGCGGGCAGTCGGTCTCAAGCCAGTGCTGCGCGGGCAGCAGGATGTCGGCCATGCCGGCGGTCGGCGTCTTCCACAGGTCCTCGCACACGAAGAAGTCCAGGTTGGGGAACGCCTTCCACTTCTGCAGGGAGTTCGACATGCACATGAAGTCGCCCGTGGAGCACCAACCTGCCTTCACCGGATACGGGTCGCCCGTCTCGATGGCCTTCCACACGCTGGTGTCGTCAGCCCAGCCCTGCCACCAGCCCAGAAGCGGGTAATCCTCGATGCCGAGCGTCTTGTTGAACTCCTCAGCCGAGATGTTCGGGATGCCGGGGGCCACGGCGCCAAGACCGGCCTTGAACACGAAGTCGCCCTGGGTGCCGCCGCGATGACCAGCGGGGACGTCCCAGTTGCCCGACAGGCCGATGTAGGTGTCCATGGCACGGCACATGGCGATGGCGTTGCAGCTGTGCTCGATGGCCAGCTGATACTGCACGCCGCCGTTGCCGTAACCGGTGGACGGGTCGATGCGCGTGGCGTGGATCTTCGCGGCGCGCTCGATCGATTCGGCCGGCACGCCGGTGATCTCGGAGACCTTCTCGGGCGTGTACTCGGCCACGCGCGCGGTGAAGTACTCCCACACGGGCTTGACCTTGGACTTGCGGCCGTCCTTCAGCTCCACCTCGAACTCGCCATACAGCGCCGGGTCGATAGCCGGATCGAACGGGGTCGGATCGGGAACCCAGCCCTGGCTCACGCCGGGCAGCAGGTGCTCCTGCATACCCTCATGGCCGGCCGTCGGCTTGCTCCACGTCTCGCCCTCCCACAGGCCGCTGTCGGCGTCGAAGTAGGTCATGCGGTTGTTCAGGTTGTCCCACACCATGAACTTGTGCGGATCGCCGTCTTCCTTCAAATCGCTTTCCTTGAGCAGGCGCGTCTTCATCTGGCACTTGCCGCTGGTGAAGCGGTAGACCTCGTAGCCGGAGGGCTCCACGTCGTTGCAAACCAGGAACGGCGCGTCGGTCCACTTCTTGGCGAACAGGTCGTCGTACAGGTCGTTGTTGATCAGCACGTTCAACCAGCCCATGGCCATGGCGCCGTCGGTGCCGGGGCGCAGGTTAAGCCAGATGTCGGCCTCCTTGCCCAGGTTTGTCATACGCGGATCGACCACGATGTGCGTGTCGGCCTTCTCGGCGACGTCGACCACGGTACGGCAGGAGTCGTCGTAGTTCGAAAGCTCCGGACCGGTACCCCAGGACGTGTATACCTTCGGGCGGCCGACCGTCTCCATCCACGATGCCTGCATCATGGAGTTCAGCGCGGTGGCGAAGAAGCGCGGGCCCTTGCACACCTGCCACGGGATGCACATGTTCGGGCTGCCGACCAGCTGGCCGAGCGCGCCGTATGCGAACATGCCCCAGATGCGGCTGGTGCCCGACATGCCGAAGATGGACTCTCCGCCGTAGCGGTCCATCGTCTCCTGCAGTTTCTCGGCGATGGTGCTCATCGCCTCATCCCAGCTGATGCGCACCCAACCGGGATCGTCCTCACCGCGTGCGTTCGTGCGCTTCATGGGGTGGTACAGACGGTCGGGGTGGTACGCCGCCTGCAGCGACGCCTGGCCCTTGCTGCAATGGTTGCCCATGGAATGGAACGCGCTCTCGTCGCCTTCCGTGCGGATAGCGCGGCCGTTCTCGACGATGACCCACACGCCGCATTCCATCTTGCCGCAGCCACGGCAGCAGGAACGCACGCGCTTGGTCTCGCCAGCCTTGCTTTGGGTAACGCTGCTCGACTCGGCCAGCGCGGCACCCGCAGGCGCAACCACGGCAGCGGCAGCCGCGGTGGCGGCGGCCAGCTTCGTGAACGCGCGGCGCGTCATATTCAGCTTGCCCATGCTCTCCTCCTTCTCTCGTCCTCTCGCTCCCGCGAACACGCTGCAGCAGCATCGCGTCGCGGGGAGGAAAACGCTCCCTCGGGCGCTTCCCCGAGCATCAAGCGACTTCGCCTGCATTGCCGCCGACGTGTTGCGCTCAACCCTTGCGTTTTCACAACGCATCCGAAGATAGCGGGTGCTATAGGGCTTCGAAATCGGGCACGAGAGTCGATTTCGCAATATCGTGCGATATATATGAGACGTTTGACCTGGGGTTTTGCGAACTACAGAAATCAAGGTTCCGGCAAACGCCTCCTAAGCCCTCCAGCATTCGTATAATGAAAGCAAGTTGATATGGGGTTACCGGGGGAGCAGGTTTTGGGGAACTTGAAGACGAGCAAGGATGACATGGGGGCGCGGCGTCAAGCCGCAGGGCTCATCACACCCGCCATCGTCGGCATCGGCGTGGCCCTGGGGTGCACGCTGGCTTGGCCGCTTATGGCGTTTCAGAGCATGAATCTCTACGTGGGGCTTGCGCACTGCGAATGGATCCTCGATCGGGCCTACTTGCTGTCCATCGTGGCAACCACCGTCACGTTGGCGCTCTGCGGCATCTTCCACAAGCAGTTCGACCGGCTGCTGGGCTCGGTGCCGGCGCGCTACCTGTTCCCCATCGGCATGGCCGTATGCACGCTGCTGGTGCTGGGCGCAGGCAACGAGGGGACGGTCGGCACGGCGCTCGTCACCGTGTACGGCATAGGCACCGGCGTGTTCTCCGCGCTGTTCCTTATGAACTTCGGCGCGGTGCTGGGCGTGCTGTCGCTCAAGCAATCGGCCGCGGCCATCGCCATCGGGTACCTGGCATCCACCGTGCTGTTCTTCGCCTTCCTGTTCTTCGGGCGCTTCGAGTCCATGCTGTTCTGCGCCAGCATGGGCCCGGTGGCCGCGGCGTTTCTGTTCTACGGGGTTTCCAGCTTGCAGATCGACAAGAAGCAGGCCAACGCATTGCCGCGCCAAGCCGATCCGGAAGACCCAGCCGAGCATCGCCAGCTGCTCCGCTTGATTTGCGCGTTCGGCCTGACGATGCTCGTGTGCGGCGTATCCTACGAGCTGTCGCGAACGCTGTACGTGCAGATGGGGCAGTTCGCCAGCAGCGATGTGGCGCCTTACGCCCTCGCGCAGGCCTGCATCACCACGCTGACCGCCATCGGATCCATCGGCGTGGCGCTCGTGCTCATCACCTCGAAGGGCGTCCGCGGCCCCGAGGCGTGCTACCGCCTCATCACCACGTTTTTGCTTGCCGGTGCGTTGCTTCTGCCTGCGCCGATGCTGTTTCCCAACGTACCCGCCTACCTGCCGTTGGCCATCGACGTCGCCGCGTTCCAATGTCTGGGCATGGGCATGTGGATTCTCGTCGCCGGTCTATGCCGCCGCTATCAGACCTCGTGCCTGTTCGCGTTCGGGCTTATCCGGGCCGCATGGTCGGCAGGCCCGCTCGTGGGCATGCTGATCGGGCGGTGGCTGTGGTACGGCATCGGGCTCGATATCGCCGGCGCGTTCACTGCAGCCTGCATGTGCGTGCTGCTCATCGCGCTTGTGAACAACTTCGTGTTCACCGAGAACACGCTGGCCCGGGCGCTCAGCATCATGCCGACCGATCGCAAGCAGCGCTTCCAGGACCGCTGCCGCGCCGTCATCGAGCGTTACGGCCTGACCGAGCGCGAGGGCGAGATCATGATCATGTTCGCGAAGGGCCGCAACCTGCCTTACGTGCAAGAGGAGCTTTGCCTGTCGAAAAGCACCGTGAGCACCCACCGCCAGCACATCTACCAAAAGCTCGGCGTCCACTCCGCTCAAGAGATGATCGACCTGATCCAAAAGGAGAAGGGGTAGAGAGCGGCTGGGACATCCGCGATGCGTTATGCTGGTGGGCAAACACTTGGGAAAGGATGGTCTTATGCGGGCTTTGGTGCAGCGCGTGACGCATGCGCAGGTGGATATCGATGGCGAAACGGTTGGCTCGTGCGAACGCGGCTGCCTGGTCTTGCTGGGCGTGGGCGCGGACGACGGCCCCGACCAGATTGAGCGGCTGTGGAGCAAAATCTTCAAGCTGCGCATCTTCGAGGATGAGAACGGCAAGACAAACCGTTCGCTTGCCGACGTGAACGGCCAGGTGCTCATCGTTTCGCAGTTCACCCTGTACGCTAACTGCAAGAAGGGCAACCGACCCTCGTTCACCGGCGCCGGTGCACCCGACCAGGCCGAACGGCTTTACGAGCAGTTCGTCGAACGTGCCCGCCAAGATGTGCCGCACGTGGAAACCGGCCGCTTCGGTGCCATGATGCAGGTCAGCCTGGTCAACGACGGCCCCTTCACCATCTGGCTGGATACCGATCAGCTATAAGGGCTCGAGAAAAAGGAAGCCGCCCGAGGGCGGCTTCCTTCGCATTCCGGTTGAATCCCGTTTGCTAGCAGTAGAACAGGATGTCGTTATACGTGGGGACGGGCCACAGGTCGTGCGCAACCACGATCTCCATGGCGTCCACGCCCGCACGCAGGCGCTCCATCATCGGGACGATCTCGTGCGCGTACTTGTTCGCCTTCTCCTGCTCGTCGGTCAAATCACGGATGGCCAGGTGCGCGGCGTGCAGCTCGTTCAAGGCGTCGTTGATTTCCTTGATGCCATCGACCACCGTGTTGAGCAGCTGATCCTGCACCGAGGTGTCGATACCGGCGCAAGCGGCCTTCATCTCGTTGATCTCGTTGGCGACGAGCGTGGCGTACTTGTTGATGGCCGGCAGGAACGTACGGCGCGTCATGCGCTTCATCGTGCGGACCTCGATGTTCATGAGCTTCGTGTACTTCTCCAGCTTCACCTCGTAGCGGCTGCGAGCCTCCACCTCGGTGAGCACGTTGAACTCCTCGAACAGTTTGATGCTCTTCTCCGCAACATAAGCCGGCAGCGCGTCGGCGGTGGTGCGGTTGTTGGCCAGGCCGCGGCGCTCGGCCTCGGCGGGCCACTCGTCGGAGTAACCGTTGCCGTTGAAGATGATGCGCTGGTGCTTCTTCAGCGTCTCCTTGATGTAGGCGATGGCGGCGGACTCGAACTCGTCGCCGGACTTGCCCTCCATGGCGTCGGCGAAGTCCTTCAGCGACTTGGCCATGGCGGTGTTGAGCACCATGTTGCAGTCGGCCAGGTTCACCGCAGAGCCCGGCATGCGGAACTCGAACTTGTTGCCGGTGAAGGCGAAGGGGCTGGTGCGGTTGCGGTCGGTGTTGTCCTTGAGGAAGTTCGGCAGCACCGCAACGCCCAGGTCAACGGCCACCTTTTCAGCAGAGGTGTACTCATGGTCATCAACCAGCGCGTCCACGATGGCGCCCAGCTCGTCGCCCAGGAAGATGGACACGATAGCCGGCGGGGCCTCGTTGGCGCCCAAACGATGGTCGTTGCCGCAGGAGGCCACGGTCATGCGCAGCAGCTCCTGGTAGTCGTCGACGGCCTGGATGACGCCGGTGAGGAACACCAGGAATCGCAGGTTGTCCATGGGGGTCTCGCCAGGATCCAGGAAGTTGGTCTTGCCGGCGGAAATGGACCAGTTGTTGTGCTTGCCGGAACCGTTGATGCCCTCGAACGGCTTCTCATGCTGCAGGCACACCAGGCCGTAATGGCTTGCCAGCAGGCGCATCTTCTCCATGGTCAAGAGGTTCTCGTCGATGGCGCGGTTGCCGTTGGTGTAGAGCGGGGCCAGCTCATGCTGCGCGGGGGCGACCTCGTTGTGCTTGGTCTTCGCCGACACGCCCAGCTTCCACAGCTCGCTGTCCAGCTCCTTCATGAACTCGTTGACGGTGGGGCGGATGGCGCCGAAGTAATGCTCCTCGAGCTCCTGGCCCTTCAGCGGGGAGTAGCCGAACAGCGTGCGGCCCGTCATGATGAGGTCGGAGCGCTTTGCGTAATCCTTCTCGCTGATCAGGAAGTACTCCTGCTCGGCACCGACGGTGGTGATCACGCGGTCAGCGGTTTCGCCGAACAGCGCCAGCACGCGCTTGGCCTGCTCGTCGATGGCGCTCATGGAGCGCAACAAAGGGGTTTTCTTGTCAAGCGCCTCGCCGGTGTAGCTGCAGAAGGCGGTGGGGATGCACAGCACCTCGTCCTTGATGAACGCGTAGCTGGTGGGGTCCCATGCCGTGTAGCCGCGGGCCTCGAAGGTTGCGCGCAGGCCGCCGGATGGGAAGCTGGAGGCGTCGGGCTCGCCCTGGATAAGCTCCTTGCCGGAGAAGCTCATGATGGCGCGGCCGTCGCCGGTGGGATCGAGGAAGCTGTCGTGCTTCTCGGAGGTGATGCCGGAAAGGGGCTGGAACCAATGCGTGTAGTGCGTGGCTCCCTTTTCAATGGCCCATTCCTTCATGGCATGGGCGACGACGTTGGCGACCTCAAGGTTCAAAGGTTCGCCCTTCTTGATGGTCTTCATCAAGTCTTTGTACGTTGCAGATGGCAGTCGCTCCTGCATCGTGTGCTCGTTGAACACCATCGAGCCGTAGATCTCAGGAATTTTCGACATAGGCGTGAGCTCCTTCATAGTTACCTTTCAGACGCGCGTTTCCCTTGCCACTGCAAGCTATAGGCTAGCGAACTAGTCAACTCTCGTAGCTTAGCATCTTGCACCGGCGAGCAGCACGTCAACTTGCTGTAACTTACGGTACCGGCGCTGTGTTTCCGGCAGTTTTCAGCACATGGAACGTTTCGTTACGGAAGGGGCGAACGCACCGGCGGCTTTTGCGCCCCAACAACGCGGAAAGCCCGCCCCGCTTTCGCGGAACGGGCTTTCCAGGCTTGCACGGCCACGCCTGGCGCGGCCAAAAGAAACAAACCTTAGCGCTTGCTGAACTGCGGGCGCTTGCGGGCCTTCTTCAGACCGTACTTCTTGCGCTCGACCATACGAGCGTCGCGCGTCAGGAAGCCAGCCTTCTTCAGCTCGGCACGGTAGTCGCCAGCTGCCAGCAGGGCACGGGAGATGCCGTGACGCAGAGCGCCGGCCTGACCCGAGATGCCGCCGCCGTCGATGCGGGCGAGCACGTCGAAGTGATCCTGGGTATCCGTGACCTTGAACGGGGTCTTGGCATAGTCGAGCAGAGCCTCGCGGCCGAAGTACTCCTTGCCATCGCGACCGTTGACGGTCACCTTGCCGGTGCCGGGAACGAGGCGCACGCGAGCGACAGCGTTCTTACGACGACCGGTGCCGTAGTACAATGCTTCATTCGCCATGGTTTAGCCCTCCATCTTGATCTCGGTCGGCTTCTGAGCCATATGCGGGTGCTCGGCACCAGCGTAAACCTTCAGCTTCAAGCCCTGCTTGCGGCCCAGCGTGTTCTTCGGCAGCATGCCCTTGACGGCATGCTCGATGACGCGCTCGGGGTGCTTGGCCATAGCCTCAGCGAAGGTCTCGGACTTCAGTCCGCCCGGATGACCGGTGTGATGGTAGTAGACCTTGTTCAGCTCCTTCGTGCCGGTCACGCGAATCTTGTCCGCGTTGATGATGATCACGAAGTCGCCGGTGTCCACGTGCGGCGTGTACTGCGGCTTGTGCTTGCCCTTCAGAAGGGTAGCGGCCTTGGTGGCAACACGGCCGAGGACCTGATCCTCAGCGTCGATGATGTACCATTTGCGCTCAACTTCATGAGGCTTAGCGTGATACGTCTTCACTGTTTTTCCTCCATGTCCTTCCTGTTACGCTGTGCGACCACAGCGCACAGGGTGTCGTTTTTCAAAAGTGCAAGTCTGTTTGCTGCCGGTTTCCTACGCCGGCGCGCTTCGTCGGGTCTGGACTTCCCTTCTTGGCGCTGCCTCCACCTTGCGTTTACGGGGCTTTTGAAAGCGAACTTTTATAGTCTACGGTTTCAGCCGCTTCGAAGTCAATGGGGCATGTGTGCCCATCTGGGGTTACTTCGCGATTTTCACACGGACTGCACGAATGCGGAAAGCAAGCCGCCACGACACTGCCCGCCTGCCCGCCGCTGGCCCAGCCGACGCCGATGCGCCGCGGCGGGCGAACGACACCGCCCCCCTGCCCGCCTGCTCGTCTGCTGCGTTTGCTTGCGGCGATAACTTGCTTTCTGGTTTACCAATAACCCGGTATTCTGAGGCTTTGATATTATGGTGCAGGCGGTAAGTTTCATCAGGTGAACGGCGCTAACTCCGCCGCACCACCGCACATACCCGTCCCGCCCGCGCGCGGGACGCTCAATCCGGAAAGGACCGATCCATGCCAATCAGGATCCCCAACCAGCTGCCCGCAACCGAGCAGCTGGAAAGCGAGAACATCTTCGTCATGACCGAGCATCGAGCCATGCATCAGGACATCCGCCCGCTGCGCGTGCTGCTGCTCAACCTCATGCCGAAGAAGATCGAGACCGAGACGCAGATCATGCGCAAGCTGTCCAACACCCCGCTGCAGATCGAGGTGGAGCTGCTGCACACCATCTCGCATGAGTCGCGCAACGTCTCCCAGGAGCACCTGAAGACGTTCTATCGCTCGTTCGACCAGGTCAAAGATAACCGCTACGACGGCATGATCATCACCGGCGCGCCCGTCGAGCTGCACGATTTCGAGGACGTCGACTACTGGGACGAGCTGTGCCGCATCATGAAGTGGTCCACCACCAACGTGCACTCCACGCTGCACATCTGCTGGGGCGCGCAGGCCGGCATCTTCTACCACTACGGCATCCAGAAGCACGAGCTGCCGAAGAAGCTCTCCGGCGTGTTCAACCATGACGTGCTCAAACCCTCCAGCCCGCTGGTGCGCGGGTTCGACGACCGCTTCTGGGCGCCGCATTCCCGCCACACCACCGTGTATGCCGAGGACATCGAAGCGGACCCGCGCCTGGAGATCGTCGCGCAGTCCGATGAAGCCGGCGTCTACATCGCCAAGAGCACCGACAGCCGCCACTTCTTCGTGTTCGGCCACCCCGAGTACGATACCGGCACGCTGCGCGCCGAATATGAGCGCGACGTGAACAAGGGCATGGACGTCCCCGTTCCGGCCCACTACTTCCCCAACGACGACCCCACGCAGGAGCCGGTCAGCACGTGGCGCGCGCACGCGCAGCTGCTGTACACGAACTGGCTGAACTACTACGTGTACCAGACCACGCCTTACGACCTGAGCGACTTGGGCGCTGGCGAATAGGGAAACGCCATGCCGAAGCACTACACCATCAAACCGCAGGTCACTCCCCTGCCCGGCAAAGCCGGCAAGGGGCCTTCGGCTGAAGCGGGGCGACGTTCGGCGAAGGAGGGCGCGGCACCCGGGTCCGCATCCGAACAGCCCGCGAACGACCCTTTCATCCGCGCCGAGAACGAGGACGACGACGGCTACGACCCCTATTCGGACCGCCCGCCCACACCCGAGCCCTTGTTCCAGGAAAACCCCTGGGATTAGGGAAGGCGACCTCCTCTAGGGAAAATCCAGCCGGCCAATAAATAGCGATGGACCCGGAACGAATGATCGTTCCGGGTCCATCAGTTTTACGCCGCGAATCAGGGCGGATGGCGAGACATCCCGCAAGGAGCGCAGACCAGCGCCCCCTCACGCATTGGAAGCCGCCCTGCCGACTTCCCCGCTTAATCAGAGGACGCACCCTCTTGTCGACGCCCGTTTCGCGTCAGCATCTGCACGGCAAGCGAAAGTCAGCGCCAATCCCCTTGTTGCCCCTACTTGTTCGCCGTGCCGACGAAGAGCGGCTGCTCGTTCCAGGCGAGGAACTCCTCGACCGTGAGGTCCTCGAAGCTGCGGATTGCGTGCTCTGCGGAAGCCTGCAGGGCATCCCACGTGCCGGCGTCATCGCTGTCGTATATGGCCAGCGTGCGATAGCCAGCGCCGCCAAGCGTGCCGATAGCGTATACGGAATCCTCAACGCCCCAGGTCAGCTGCTTGGACGTCCCCATGATCTCACAGGCACGGTCCCACACGTCGGGCTCACGCTTCGTGGAATGCACGTCCTCGACCGACAGCACGCGCTCAAGATACGGGGCGAACCCGCAGCGTT
>OGCM01003876.1_pt1 | contig 10847 bp, 6 predicted proteins | sample 1570151 | NCBI WGS metagenome assembly OGCM01 (sample SAMEA4370582, study PRJEB24528) | human gut metagenome
CCCGCAAGTGGGACGACAGCTTTTCGGCTTTTAACGGGGTGGTGCAGCAGAGCGGCATGGACCTGACCCGCTACAAGGGCAAGACCGTGGAAAAATGGACGGCCCTGCTGCCCGCCGTGAGCAAGGGCGACACCATGAGCTATGGCGTGCTGCTGGTGTACAAGAAAAAGGCCATCGGGGCCTACCTGCTGGAGAAGCCCTCCGGCGTCGTCACCGGCCTGAAAGACGCCCAGACCGCTATGGCCATGCAGGAGGCCACGGAAGTCTCGGGGGAAGATTTCAGCGGCGATTGGGGCGAGCGCCATGACGAGGAGCTCGGCGCCTCCGGGCAGGCCATGGAGACCTCGGGCGAGGATTTCAGCGGGGACTGGGGCGAGCGCCATGACGAGGAGCTGAACGCCTCCGGGCAGAGCCAGCAGACCTCCGGCGAACCCGAGACGCCTCTGCCGGAAGCGGCCCGCTATACGGACCTCCCGCTGGACGCCGAGGGGTACCCTGTCGAGTGAGTGGGAAAGTGAACAAAAGTCTTTCCCAAAAGCAGAAAATTGTGCAATGATGGTACTTTTGATAAAAGATTATGTTCAATTATACCAAAATTTTCGCGGAAAAATCGGCAATATGAAAGGGTGCAAAAAGAACGACTAAGGTTTATAATAAGAGTAGTAACATCCCGCAATAAACCAGGGTTTTTATTGCAGACGGGGCCGCGCGGCTGGCCCGTTCCGCGGATGGATAAGTAAGGAGAAAATGATTATGAAAGAATTCCAGTATACCGTTAAGGATGCATGCGGCATCCACGCACGTCCCGCCGGCCTGCTCGTGAAGCTGGTCAAGGGCTACGCAAGCACCGCCACCCTTGAAAAGGGCGGCAAGACCTGCGACCTGCGCAAGCTGATGGCTCTGATGGGCATGGGCGTCAAGCAGGGCGATACCGTTACCGTCAAGGTGGAGGGCGACGATGAGGCCGCTGCCGCAGAGGCGATCCAGAAGTTCCTGAGCGAGAACGTCTGATCGCGTGTAATGTCGTGATGAGAAGCCCTCGCGGGAGACTGCGGGGGCTTTTTCGTTCCCAGACGCAAGAGATTTGAGTGATAAGGAGAAATGAACGATGCAGGTGGGTACCGGTAAAAGCATTCTGAACGGCATTGCCATTGGCAAGCTGAAACTCTACAAGAAAAAGAACACGACCATCTCGGCGGCCGAAGTGGCCGACACCGCCGCGGAGATCGAGCGTTTTGAGGACGCCCGGGCCAAGGCCATCGACCAGCAGACCGCCCTGTACGAGAAAGCCCTTGCCGAGGCAGGCGAGGACATTGCCGAAGTGTTCAACATCCACGCCATGATGCTGGATGATGACGACTTCGTGGACGCCATCAAGGAGATCATCAACGGCCAGCGCCGCTGCGCCGAGTATGCCGTCAAGACGGCAGGCGACAACCAGGCCGCCGTGTTTGCCGCCATGGACGACCCCTATCTGCAGGCCCGCAGCGCCGATGTCATCGACATCGCGCAGGCCATGCTGGACATTTTGCAGGGGGTGGACAACGCCAGCCTGCAGGGCACCGAGCCCAGTATCCTTGTGGCGGACGACCTGTCCCCCTCGGAGACGGTGCGGATGGACAAGAGCCTGCTGCTGGGCTTCATCACCCGGGAGGGCAGCTCCAACAGCCACACCGCCATCCTGGCCCGCAGCATGAACATCCCCGCCCTGATCCAGTGCAAGGATATCCAGGACGACTGGGACGGCAAGATGGCCGTGGTGGACGGCTACAACGCCTGCGTGTATGTGGACCCCACCCCCGACCTGCTCCAGAGCCTCCGCGCCCGCCAGAAAGAGGATCAGAAAAAGCAGGTCCTGCTGCAGGAGCTCAAGGGCAAGCCCAACACCACGCTGGACGGCAAGACCATCAACGTGTATGCAAACATCGGCGGCATGGGCGATGTGGGTGCCGTGCAGCAGAACGACGCCGGCGGCGTCGGCCTGTTCCGGACAGAATTCGTCTACCTCAACTGCAAGGACTATCCCACCGAGGATTACCAGTTTGAGGCGTACAAGCAGGTGGTGGAGAGCCTGGCCCCCAAAAAAGTCGTCGTCCGCACCTGTGACATCGGCGCGGACAAGACCGTGGACTATATGCAGCTGGACCACGAGGATAACCCCGCTCTGGGCTACCGCGCCATCCGCATCTGCCTGACCCGGAAGGACTTCTTCAAGACCCAGCTGCGGGCCTTGCTGCGGGCTTCCGCTTACGGCAACATGAGCATCATGTTCCCCATGATCACCAGCCTGCGGGAGCTGCAGGACGCCAAGGCCGTGCTGAACGAGTGCCGCGCGGAGCTCACCGCCGAGGGCGTCAAGTTTGACCAGAACCTCGAAGTGGGTACCATGATCGAGACCCCCGCCGCCGTCCTCATTGCGGACGATCTGGCCGAGGAGTGCGATTTCTTCTCCATCGGCACCAACGACCTCACCCAGTACACCTGCGCGCTGGACCGCCAGAACGCAAAGCTGGAGCCGTTCTTTGACCCGCATCACCCCGCCGTGCTCAAGGCCATCAAGATGACCATTGACGCCGGCCACCGCCACAATATCTGGGTGGGCATCTGCGGCGAGCTGGGCGCGGACACCGCCCTGACCGAAACATTCCTCCGCATGGGCGTGGATGAGCTCTCGATGAACGCCAAGAGCATCCTGCCCGTCCGCAAGATCGTCCGCAGCCTCGATCTGAGCAAGCCCTCGGCCAAGCAGGTCTGAGCCCCCCTGAAACCAGAAACTTCCACCCCCCGGTGAGGCATTCCCGCCCCGCCGGGGGGATTGTTATCTGGGGGATCTGGCTTAGGGAGAAGAAAATTCACAAAAATACTTTAAAACCGTGAAGTGCTGTGCTATACTGAACAAGACGTGGCTGCCGCGGCAGCCGGGAGGTACGATATGACTCAATTTCTGATCCGCTGCTTCATCAAGCGCCCGGATGATGTGAAAGACGCCGCTGTCCGCACGGCCTACGGCAATCTGGCCAGTCTGGTGGGCATGGCCTGCAATATCCTGCTCTGTATCGGCAAGCTGCTGGCAGGCACCCTGTTTGGCTCCATCGCCATCATGGCGGACGCCCTGAACAACCTGTCGGATGCCTCGTCCAATGTGGTCAGCCTCATTGGCTTCCGGCTGGCGGCCAAGGCCCCGGATGCGGAGCACCCCTACGGCCACGCCCGGTACGAGTATCTGGCGGGCCTGGTGGTCAGCGTCACCATTCTGGCCATCGGCCTCTCGCTGCTGAAAGAATCGGCTCTGAAAGTACTCCACCCCACGCCGGTGGCGTTCAGCTGGCTCAGCATCGGGGTGCTGGCGGCGTCCATCCTCGTCAAGCTCTGGCTGAGCGGCTTCAACCGCGCCGTGGGCAAAAAGATCAACTCGGAGACCCTGATGGCTACCGCCGCCGACAGCCGCAACGATGTGCTGACCACCGGAGCGGTCCTCCTTTCCACCATCCTGTGCAGCCTGACGGGCTACGGCATCATTGATGGCATTATGGGCGTGGGCGTGGCGGCGTTCATCCTCTGGTCCGGATGGGGCCTGGTAATGGATACCCTGAGCCCGCTGCTGGGCGAGAGCCCCAGCCCGGAGCTGGTGGAGCACATTGAGCGGACCGTCATGAGCTATCCCGGGGTACTGGGCGTGCATGACCTCATGGTCCACGATTACGGCCCCGGGCACCAGTTCGCCTCCCTGCATGTGGAGTTCCCGGCCGAGACCGACCCGCTGACGGCCCATGACGTCATCGACAACATCGAGAACGACTTTCTCAAAAAAGACCGGCTGCAGGTCACCATCCATTACGACCCCATCGTCACGGCGGACGCGTCGGTGGGGGTGCTGCGGGCCCGTTTGCAGGAACATGCCCGCCAGCTGGACCCGCAGCTCTCCATCCACGATCTGCGGATCGTGCCGGGGGACAGCCATACCAATGTTCTGTTTGATCTGGTGTTCCCGGCGGGATACACCGGGGATATCGACCAGATGCTGGCAAAGATGTGCCAGTTCGTCAAAGAGCAGGACCCGAAATACTGCTGCGTCGTCAAGGTAGAGCAGAGCTATGCGTCTGCACTGCCGGACAAGAAATAAAAGAGATCCGAAAAGCGAGAGGGGAATGATGATGCTGAACGAAACCTACCGCGCGATGCTGGCCCATAAGAGCGTGATCCGTGAGACCTTTATGTACGGCAAACAGCGGGCTGCCGAGATCGGCTATGAGAACGTGTTTGACTACTCGCTGGGCAACCCCAGCGTGCCCTGCCCGCCGCGGTTTACGGCGGCCATGCAGGACCTGCTGGCCACGGAGGAGCCCATTGCCCTCCACGGCTACTGCCCCAGCCAGGGCGACCCGGGGTTCCGCACCGCCGCGGCAGCTCATCTGGCCAAAACGTTCGGCCTGCCCTATGAGCAGAAGCATATTTTCCCCACTACGGGTGCCGCGGGCGCCATTGCCCACGCCATCCGCGCCGTGACCAAGCCCGGCGACGAGGTGCTGACGTTCGCGCCCTATTTTTCGGAGTACGGGCCCTACGTCCGGGGAACGGGTGCCGTGCTGAAAGTGGTGCCGCCCCAGCCGCCCACGTTCCAGCCCAATCTGGACGCCTTTGAGGAGATGCTGACCGAGAATGTCACCTGCATCCTCATCAATACCCCCAACAACCCCACGGGCGTGGTTTACTCGGCGGAGACCTTGACCCGGCTGGCCGAGATCCTGACCGCCAAGAGCAAGGAGTACGGCCACAACATCTTCCTCGTCAGCGACGAGCCTTACCGGGACATCGTTTTTGACGGCAAGACCGTGCCTTACCCGGCGGCATTCTACCCCCACACCCTGACCTGCCTCTCGTTCTCCAAGACGCTGAGCCTGCCTGGCGAGCGCTTGGGCTATGTGGCGGTCAACCCGGCCTGCGAGGGGGCGGACATCCTGGTGGACATTCTGGCCCAGATCTCCCGCTTTACCGGCCACAACTGCCCGCCCAGCATCATCCAGAAAGCCGTCAGCCGCTGCCTGGATGCCACCAGCGACCTCTCCGTCTACGAGACCAACAGGAACCTGTTGTACGACAAACTCACCGAGCTGGGCTTTGAGGTGGAGCGCCCCGGCGGCACGTTCTACATCTTCCCCAAGGCGCTGGAAGAAGACGCCAACGCGTTCTGCATGAAAGCCCGGGAGTTTGACCTGTTGCTGGTGCCCAGCGATACGTTTGGTGTCAAGGGCTATGTGCGCTTTGCCTACTGCATCGACACCGAGAAAGTCAAGCGGAGCCTGCCCGCCCTCGAAAAGCTGGCGGCAGCATACCGCAAGTAACTGCAAACGCTTTGATCCAAAATAAAACCTCTCAGGCCGCGCTTTGGCGCGTCCAGCTCTCCAATCAGGGGAGCCCAATAGAGGAAACAGGAGGGCAAAATGCAGCACCTACTTTCCGAATACCCCCGCCCGGCGCTGCGGCGGGACAGCTTTGAGTCCCTGAACGGCCCGTGGCAATACGCGTTTACCAAGGCGGCACAGTTCCCCACGGCGTGGGATGGGACCATCCGGGTGCCCTACTCGCCCGAGGCTCCGGCTTCCGGAGTGGGGCGGACGCTGCAGCCCGGGGAGTGGCTCCACTACCACCGCGGCTTTACGCCCCCGGCGGGGCAGGGCGGACGGGTGCTGCTCCACTTCGGAGCGGTGGACTACGCCTGCGCCGTGGAGGTCAACGGCCATCTGGCCGGCGGCCACAGGGGCGGCTACTGGCCCTTTACGCTGGACATCACCGATTCTTTGCGGCCGGGCCGCAACACCCTCTGGGTGGCCGTGCAGGACCCCACCGGGAATGGCACCCAGGCCCGGGGCAAGCAGACCCTGACCCCCGGCGGGATGTTCTACCATGCCCAGAGCGGCATCTGGCAGACCGTCTGGCTGGAGCGGGTGCCGGACAATTACATTACGGAGCTGACGGTCACCCCGGACTACGATGCCCGGACCGTGACGGTAAAAGCCCACACGGCCCAGCCCGGCGGGGCAAAAAACCTCTGGGCTGTGGTGCGGGCCGGGGGCGTGACCATTGCCGAGGACTGGGGCGGCGACGAGGCCGACCAGGACGGCGAGGTGACGCTGAACATCCCGGAGAAACATTTCTTTCCGTGGAGTCCGGACAGCCCGTTCCTCTACGACCTGACCGTGGGTACCACCCAGGGGGACGAAGACGGTTTTGATACCGTGCACAGTTATTTTGCCCTCCGCAAATGGAGCTGTGAGCCGGACGCGAAAGGCATCCTGCGCTTCTGCCTCAACGGAAAGCCCATCCTCCTCAACGGCCTGCTGGACCAGGGCTACTGGCCGGAGGGGCTGTATACCCCGCCCTCGGACGCGGCGGTGGTGCACGAGCTGGAGCAGGTCAAGGAGCTGGGCTTCAACCTGCTGCGCAAGCACGCCAAGATCGAGCCGCAGCGGTGGTACTACCACTGCGATAAGCTGGGCCTCATCGTCTGGCAGGACATGGTGAACGGCGGCGGGAAGATGAACCAGTGGTATGTCACCTACCTGACCAACGCCCTGCTGCCCCTGCTCCGCCATACACCCGACGCAAAGCCCCTGTGGGGGCTGCTGGGGCGCGAGACGGAAGCCAGCCGGGAAAGTTATCAGACCGAATTAAAAGCCACTGTAGAGGCTCTGCGGTGCCACCCCTGCATCGGGTGCTGGGTGCCGTTCAACGAGGGATGGGGGCAGTTTGATGCCCGCGCCGCCACGGCGGCCCTCCGGGCGCTGGATGACACCCGCCTGATCGACGAAGCCAGCGGCTGGTACGACCAGGGAGGGGGAGATGTGGACTCCCGCCACAATTACTTCTACCCGCTCCGCATCCGGCCCGGCGGGCGGACGGTGGCCCTGAGCGAGTACGGCGGCATTGCCTGGCCCATGCCCGGCCACGAGCCGCCCGGCAAGACCTACGGCTACGGCACCGCCAAAGACAAAGCCGACCTGACCAAACGCTATAAAATGCTGCAATGGAAGACCATTCTGCCCCAGCTGGGGCGGGGCCTCTCGGCGCTGGTGTACACCCAGCTGACCGACGTGGAGGACGAGGTGAACGGCCTGTTTACCTACGACCGCGCGGCCCTCAAGCCGGAGGCCGCTGCCGTCCGCTCCTGCAATGCGGCGCTGGCGGCGGAGTTTGCAAAGGTGACTGCAAAATAAGAGAGCAAAAACAGCGCCCTGCTCTGGAGAAGCTTCTCCGGGCAGGGCGCTGTTGTGCTTTTACGGAACTTATTTGTTGACGATCTTGGTCATGGGCAGTTTGTTCATGGCCGAGGTGTCGAGGTGGTTCTCCAGGGAGGCACCGTAATCACTCAGTGCGGTCTTCAGCTCACTGGTCTTCATGTCGGTGATGACCTGATCCCGCAGGTCGTCCAGCGAGGCAACGCTCAGCGGGTCCACTCGCAGGGCCAGCATCATGGCATAGCTGGAATACTGCACGGCGGCCGCCTGCCCGTAGGCAAGGTTCCGGATGGTATCGGTGGAACCGCTCTGGGTGAACGTGGAGTCCAGCGTGGAGGAGCCCAGCAGCTCGGTCTGGGGGCTGGTGTTGTCGGCTGTGCCGCCCAGCACAGTGTAGATGTCCGGCAGCGCGGAAGAGACAGCCTGAGTGAACGCGGACAGCTGCAGGTCCGTGTTGTCGGTGGGGGCATTGGCGGTATAAGTGTCCACTGCGGTCTGTGCCAGAGAGAGCATCTGGGCTTTCTGGTCGTCATCCGCAAAGGCATAGGTGCTGGTGTTGTAGAGCGGGACAACGTAATAAGCCAGTTCCACCATGTTGTTTTCCAGATGCTCCGTCAGGTCGGCGTCCGAGACGGGGGTCTCGCCGCCGTTGCCATAAACGAGGGTCAGCAGGTCGTTGCTCTTGAGCAGGATGCGCTCAAAGTGCTGCACGGTCTCCAGCCCGATGCCGTTGGCCTTGTAGGTGTCGCCGTACTGGTCCATCAGCTGCTGGGCGTAGCTGTCGGCCTGCTGCTCCTCTTCGGCGGTCAGCTGGCCGCCCAGCTCGTCAAAGCGCAGCTCAGTGGCGGCGTAGGTCTGCAGGTTCTCCAGCGTTTTCCGGGCGACATAATCGCTGACGGTGGCCGTCTCGCCGCTGTCGCTGTCCACGGTGATGGTCTGCTTCAAAAAAGCTTTCACGTTGGCGGCGTCCTGGTCGGAGGAAGCGAGGTCAGCGGCTTTCTGGTAGGCGTCGTACTGGGCCAGCAGATACAGGCCGGAGGAGATCTCGTAATCGCCGAGGGAACCCACGGTGTCCGGGGTGGAGATGACACAGCCTGCCAGGCTGACCACCAGGGCCAGCGCGCAGACCAGTGCAAGAAGTTTCTGTTTCATAGTTGGTTGCTCCTGAAATTTATTTTTGGCTTTTCACAGGCTTGGGCTCGTTTAAAATCTCGCCCATGGCCTTGAGGATACTTTGCAGCAGCTCCAGCGGCTTTTCGTCGGGCTGGAGGGTGACAGAGAGGTAAGGCTTGGCCCCGGCCCCTGCCGTGACCCGGCCGTTGAACGCGATGAGCAGGCCCCGGATCATGCCAAGATCCAGCTCCTCCACCTGCAGCAGCAGGGTGTCTTTCTTCTGGGTGACCTCGTACACGCCCACGGCGGCGGCCTGCACCCGGACGAGGGAGACATTGACCAGATCGCTGACCGAGGGAGGCGGGTCGCCGTAGCGGTCAATGAGCTCGTCCAGCACATCGGCGGCGTCCTCGGGGGTCTGGATGGCGGCAATGCGTTTGTAGGCTTCGATGCGGCCCGGCCCATCCGCGATATACTTTTCGGGGATGAACGCGTCCACCCGCAGGTCCACAAGGCACTCGCTCTTGTCCCGCTGGAGCGGTTCGCCCTTGGCCCGGGCGATGGCCTGATTCAGCATTTTGACATAGAGGTCATAGCCCACGGCCTCCATGTGGCCGTGCTGGCTGTGGCCCAGCAGGCTGCCCGCACCGCGAATTTGCAGATCGCGCATGGCGATGCGGAAACCGGAGCCGAACGCGGTGAACTCCCGGATGGCGGAGAGCCGCTTCTGAGCAATGTCCGAGAGGGTCTTGTCCCGGCGGAACGTGAAGTAGGCGTAGGCTTTGCGGCCGGAACGGCCCACGCGGCCTCTTATCTGGTACAGCTGGGCCAGGCCCATCCGGTCGGCATCCTCAATGATGAGGGTGTTGCAGTTGCGCACGTCGATGCCCGTTTCAATGAGAGTGGTGCAGACGAGGATGTCGATCTCGCCGTTGAGCAGATGCTGCCAGACGGGGTTGAGCTCGTCCTCGGTCATCTTGCCGTGGGCGATGCCCACCCGGGCGCCGGGCACCATCTGGCTGACATGGGTGGCGGTGGACTCAATGTTGTCCACCCGGTTGTGCAGATAGTAGACCTGCCCGCCCCGGGCCAGCTCTTTCTTCATGGCCTCGGCCAGGATGACATCGTTGTACTCGAGGACGAATGTCTCCACGGGCTGGCGCTCAAAGGGCGGCTGCTCAATGGTGGAGAGGTCGCGGATGCCGCTCATGGCCATGTTCAGGGTGCGGGGGATCGGTGTGGCCGAGAGGGTGAGCATATCCACCCCGATGAAGTTTTCTTTCAGCTTCTCCTTGTGTTTGACGCCGAACCGCTGCTCCTCATCAATGATGACAAGGCCCAGGTCGTGGAAGCGGACGTCTTTGGAGAGGAGCCGGTGGGTGCCCACCACGATGTCCACACTGCCGGCCTGCAGGCCCCGCAGGGTCTCTTTCTGCTGTTTGGCGGTGCGGAAGCGGGACATCATCTCCACTTTGACCGGGAACGCCTCCATCCGGGAGAGGATGGTGTTGTAGTGCTGCCAGGCCAGCAGGGTGGTGGGGGCCAGAATGGCGCACTGCTTGCCGCCCATCACGCACTTGAACGCGGCCCGCAGGGCCACTTCCGTTTTGCCCACGCCCACGTCGCCGCAGAGCAGGCGGTCCATGGGGTAGGTTTTTTCCATATCCTTTTTGATCTCCGCCGTGGCGTTGAGCTGGTCGTCGGTCTCGTCGTACTCAAAGCGGGTCTCAAAATCGCTCTGCCAGTCGCCGTCCGGCGGGAACGCGTAGCCCTGTGCCTGTCGGCGGCGGGCGTAGAGCTCAATGAGCTCCTGGGCCATCTCCTCGGTGGCCTTTTTGACCTTGGCGCGGGTGCGCTGCCACTCGGCACCGCCCAGCTTGGCCAGCTTGACTTTTTCTTCATCGCCGGGGGCGGTGTAGCGGGAAAGCAGGTCCAGCTGGGTGACGGGCACATACAGCACGTCGGAGCCGGAATACTGCACTTTGAGGTAATCTTTGGTGGCACCCTGCACTTCCAGCCGCTGGATGCCTGCGTACATGCCGATGCCGTGGCTCTGGTGCACCACATAATCGCCGGGCTTGATGTCCGAAAGGCTGGACAGGGCGTTTTTGTTCTTTTTGCGTTTCTTGGCGGCTTCGCTGGCTTCATCCAGACCATGGCGGCGGGAAGAGAGGACCGCCACACGGGCAAAGGGAAACGTGCACCCGGCCGTCAGGTGGCCGGGCAGGATCTGCACCAGCCCTTTGGCGGGGCGGACGTCCCGGCTCATGCTGACCGCGTAGCCTTTGTCGGCCAGGTCCCGGGTGAGGGCGGCAGCGCCCTTGGGGGTGCCTGCGAACAGCGCGATGGCATAGCCCTGCTCCACCAGCGGGTCCAGATCTTCCCGCAGGGAGGCCAGGTCGCCGCCCCAGTTGGGGGCCGCGAAAGCCTCCGCGTTGATGAGGTCTTTCAGCTTGAACTCGTTCATGCCGCGCAGGAAGTTCTCGCACAGCAGGGTGC
>OGCM01003886.1_pt1 | contig 10822 bp, 10 predicted proteins | sample 1570151 | NCBI WGS metagenome assembly OGCM01 (sample SAMEA4370582, study PRJEB24528) | human gut metagenome
AGATCTTCCCGGTGGTCAACGCCATGTTTGAGCTGATCGCGGGCAAGAGCCCCTACCACTCTCCCACCGACATGGGCGTGAACATGGCCGGCAACTGCATTGTGGACGATGCTGTCTGCCGCGAGGCTTCCCGCAATGAGATCGTCCGCCGCTACTTCAAGGCCCTGTGTGACCAGAAAGTCAGCGGAAACGCCAGCAGTGAGCTGTTCAAGCTGGAACTGCTCCTCAATCAGGCAGGCCTCACCGTGGGCAGCCGCCCGGTAGAGCAGCAGTCTCACGCTGTCTCCGAGAAGACCGGCGGTGCTCCCGCTGCCGCCATCCAGCTGCCGGACGGTACCGTTGTCACCGGCAAGACCGGCCCTCTGCTGGGTGCTGCTTCCTCTGCCCTGCTGAATGCCCTCAAGAAGCTGGCCGGCATCGACCAGGAAGAAGACCTCGTCTCCTGCCGCGCCATTGAGCCCATCCAGACCCTGAAAACCAATTATCTGGGCAGCAAGAACCCCCGCCTGCATACCGACGAGATCCTGATTGCCCTTTCCAGCTCGGCTGCCGAGAACGAGACTGCCGCCAAGGCCCTGCGCCAGCTCTCCATGCTGAAAGGCTGCGACATGCACTCGACCGTCATCCTGTCCAGTGTGGACACCGATACCATCAAACGGCTGGGCATGTACCTGACCTGTGAGCCGGTTTATGAGGAAGAGGACCGCAAGTACCACAAGCGCTGATTTTCCTCCCCTATGACACAAAAAGCCCGTTCCGCGAAGCTTTCACGGAACGGGCTTTTCTGATGCGTTTTATTCGGAATAGTGTGCCAGGAACTGTTTGGTGCGCTCCTCCTTGGGATGGTCGATGAGCTCTTTGGCAGGGCCCTCTTCCACCACCACGCCGCCATCCATAAAGAGGATGCGGTCTGCCACGTCGCGGGCAAAGTGCATCTCGTGGGTGACGATGATCATCGTGGTCTTCCGATCGGCCAGGTCTCGCAGCACCCGGAGGACTTCGCCGGTCAGCTCCGGGTCCAGCGCGGAAGTGGGCTCGTCAAAACAGAGGATGTCCGGGTGGAGAGCCAGCGCGCGGGCAATGGCCACGCGCTGCTGCTGGCCGCCGGAGAGCTGGTGCGGGTAGTGGTTTGCCCGCTCCGAGAGGCCCATCTGGGCCAGCAGCTCTCTGGCCTGTGCTTCCAGCTCGGCGTGGATGGCCTTTTTGTTGGCCTTATAATCCAGCCGCTCCTTTGCCAGCAGCTCTCCGGCCAGCATGACATTCTGCAGGGCCGTGTACTGCGGGAAGAGGTTAAAGTTCTGGAACACGAGGCCGAAGTGGAGCCGCTTTTTGCGGATCTCGCTCTCCCGCTGGGTGGCGGGGTCGGCGGCATCCCACATGGTCTCACCGTTGACCTTGATGACGCCGGTATCCGGCCGCTCCAGAAAGTTCAGGCAGCGCAGCAGCGTGGTTTTGCCAGAACCAGAGGAACCAATGATCGCCAGCGCCTCGCCTTTTTCCAAAGTCAGTGAAATGTCCTTGAGGACCTTGGTGTCCTCAAAATTTTTCCCGATGCCGGAGGCTTCGAGTAATGCCATAATGTTTCGCCCTCCTCAGCAGCGGAAATAGTCCATCTTCTTCTCGGCCCAGTTGAGCAGGAGCGTGAGGGCTCCCACAAAAACGAGGAAGAAGATCGCGGTGGAAAACAGCGGCCAGATGAGGCCCTTTGCGCTGTATTCCTTTGCCATCATGATGATCTCTTTGTTTGCAATGGTGTTGGCCAGCGAGGTATCCTTGACCAGGGTAATGATCTCATTGCCCATGGGAGGCAGGATACGTTTGACCACCTGCAGCAGTGTGACCTTGAAGAAGATCTGGGTCTTGGTCATGCCCAGCACCTGCCCGGCCTCCGTCTGGCCCTTGGGCACCGCCTCGATGCCGCCGCGGTAGATCTCCGAGAAGTAGCAGGCGTAGTTGATGGCAAAAGCCACCACCGCCGCCACCAGACGGCCATTGGAGCCGGAGGGCCAGGGGTTATTGAAGCCCATCAGGCCCGGGCCTAAATAGATGACGATGATCTGAAGCATCAGCGGGGTGCCGCGGATGATCCAGACGAACGTCTTGACCGCGCCGCGCAGGGGGGCGCAGCGGCTCATGGAGCCAAACGCCACCACCAGCCCCAGCGGCAGGGAGAACACCAGTGTCCAGAAAAAGAGCTCACAGTTGAGCAGAAACGCGCCGGAAAGGCGCTCAAAAATCACAGCCACAAATACACACCCATCAATTCAAACGTACGTTCGGTTTTTACTCCGCCAGAGTCAGATTATATTTCTCGGCCAGAGCGCCCATGGTGCCATCGGCCTTGAGCTCGTCAAAGGCGGTGTCCACAGCGGCGGCCACATCGCTGCCCTTGCGGAATGCCACGCCGTACTCTTCCACGTTCAGCTCGTCCACCATTTTCAGGTTGGCGTAATCGGTGCCCTCGCCGATCATGGCCGAAGCCAGGGTCAGGTCCAGCACAGCAGCGTCGGCGGTGCCGGCGGCAACTTCCATCAGGCAGTCCGTCTGGACGCTCTTGGAAACGTAATCAGCCTGTGCCAGGTTCTCGTCCTCCTGGATGGTGGTCTCACCGGCGGAACCGGCCTCGGCGACCACGGTCTTACCCACGAGGTCCGCGGTGGAGGTGTACTCGGTGCCATCCTTGACCACAACGACCTGTGCGTTCTTGACGTAGGGCTTGGTGCAGGCCATGTTCTCCTCACGGTCATCCGTCAGGGTCAGGCCGTTCCAGATGCAGTCGATGCTCTTGGCGGCCAGCTCGGTCTCCTTGGTGTCCCAGTTGATCTCCACGAACTCCGGCTCCACGCCCAGCTTCTCGCAGACGGCGGTTGCCAGCTCGGTGTCAAAGCCTGTAAAGTTGCCGTCAGCATCGGTGTAGTTCATGGGCTCATACACGGTGTAGCCAATGACCATCTTGCCGTTGGACTGGATGTAGGCCAGGTCGCTGTCCGCGTCCGAGACAGCGGAAGCAGCGGCAGAACCAGCCGCCGCGCTGGAAGCCGTGGAAGAAGCAGCCGTGCTGGAAGCACCTCCACAGGCAGCCAGGCTCAGTGCCATGGCACCGGCCAAAAATGCAGATACGATTCGTTTCATAAGATATTCCCCTCTCATTGTCCCATGGTACCAGCTCCGTACCGATCGGGGCGGGCGGCTTCGTTTCACCGCTTTACCATGCTAAATTGTTAAACTGTGACTATAGAATAACGCGTTTGCCTCCGTTTTGCAAGAGGCAAACGCGTTTTTTCGCAGTTTGACGGTTTGAGAGGGACATTCCGCCCTTATGGCGGTGAATCTGCACAAGAACCGCGGGGTTACTCTGCCAGCGCCGCCTCAATGTTGGCCAGCACTTTCTGGCTCAGCAGCACAAAGGCCTGCTTGGTGCGGCCTGCCGAGACATTGGCGCAGTGGACATTGGGCCGCTCAAAAAAGCTTTCGGCCACCGGGCCGGCTGCGGCGCGGGTGTCACAGAAATAATAGGTACCGGGCTGGTCCAGCCATGCTTCCAGGGCAGCGGAATCAAAGCCGGGGCCGATGGAAGTGTTGAACAGCACCTTTCCCGCACCCAGCCGGGCAAACTCTTCCCTGCCCAGCAACAGGACATTTTTGTTCAGGCAGGTGAACACCACCTCGCTCTCGGCCAGCAGCCGAGCCAACGGCTTGTACTGCATCCCCTGCTGCTCGGCCTCCGGTTTGCGGGTGCGGCTGTAGTAGGAGATGTCGGCCCCCAGATAGGCCAGTGCATCGGCGATCATTTTACCGGAAACGCCCAGGCCCACGATGCCCACTTTCAGGCCGGTGATCTCCACCGGCTCGTCCCGCAGCATGGGCATTCCAAAGCCGTGGAGCAGACCAGTCAGCTCGTGGAGTACATACTCCACCACGCCCTTATCGCCGTAATCCCGGATACCCAGCACTTTGATGCCGTGCTGGCGGGCATATGCGATGTCCACATTGGCGCTTTCCTCCGAGTAGAGGCTGCAGCACATGCCAATGTACTTGAGGTTGGGGCAGCGCTCAATGACATTTTTGCCCATGCGGGAGGTATAGCTCAACAGGGCGGCATCCGCGTCCCCGATGCGGCGGACGATCTCTTCGTCATCCGCCGGAATATCCCGGTAAAGGACAACTTCCTTCGCGTAATCATGCAGTTTTTCTTCAGCGGACGGGATGAGGCTGACGGGCTCAATGGCAACCAGTTTTTCAAACATGGCAAAGTTCCTCCTTTTTAATAGAAGCAGACAGGCGAAGCCAGATTGCGCAGCAGGGAGACAACGCTCCAGCCTGCAATGGCGCTGGTGCTGGAGCAGATGTCCACCACTGCCTTGACACCCTCGATCTCGGCCGTAATGCGGTGGTCATCGCCCACCCAGCCCGGCACCGAGTGCATGGTCACGCCGGTGATCTCCGGGCCCGTGGTGGCCAGCGAGGTAGCGACCGCCACATTGACCCGGCGCGGGAATGTGGCAATGGCCTGCTTGGCGTTGCCGGTAAACACCGTTGTCTTCTCGGTATCCGTCAGCAGATGGTCGGCCCACACCGGCGTGTTGCGGAAGCCCTTGGCTCCCGTGTGCGTCTCGATGCCTGCCGTCTCGCTCAGCTGCCGGGCCCGCGCCATCAGGGTAACAGTCTGCAGCACATCAAAGCCGCCGATGGCACCGCTGGCCAGATGCACCTTTGCCCCGCCCTCCCGGGCGGCCTGCTGCACCTGTGCGTAGAAATCCAGATCCGCAAAGGCTCCAATGGAAATGATCACAAGGTTGACTCCCCGGCGCAGCACCGGGAGGGCCATGGCACGGACCGCCTCCACCGAAGCCGTCTCTACAATGTACTCCGGCTCCAATGCCAGCAGCTCTTCCACATCCGCACAGGCCTTGCAGCCTACGTTGGAAGCGGTTTTCTCGCTGGAAGCAGGGGTACGGCTGGTAACGCCCACCAGCTCATAATCCTCCAACAGACCGTTTTTCCAGGCGTCTGCCACGATATTGCCCAGGAAACCGCAGCCCACGATGCCAAATTTCGTTTTCATGTTCGTTTCTCCTTTTCCGTTCCGGCCCAATGGCCGTATCATATTTAGTATCCCATTTCTTTGACTGGCATTCTATCCAAAGAACACGCCGCAACTTCGAGCATTCTGCCAAAGTTTCCTCCAAAACATCGCAAAAAGCCGCCCTTTGCAGAGCGGCTTCAAAAATCATCCTTTATTTTGCTTCTTCCAGCGCTTTGGCGGCGGCTTTTTGCAGCTCGGTCACATCAATGGTGCACAGGGCAGCCAGGTCCGCATCCGAGCCATTCGCCGGGAGCTTTGCGATTTCTGCAGCGGTCTTTCCCTTGAGGTAAGAGCAGAAGCCCTCGCTGTGCTCGTACCACTCCTTGCCCAGAGAGGAAGCACCCCGCATCCCGTAGCTGTCGCCCTGCTCCAGCTTGGTTTTCACGGCGTCCGGAGCCATAACATTGCCGTCCGACATCACGGTCAGGGCGGGCTCCGCCATATCCCCGATGGCACTGGTCACCCGGCCATCGGAATCGGTGGTCAGGGCCACAATCGTCACATCCACCTGCGCGTTGACATCTTTGTCATCGGTGGCCGTCACGTCCGAAGAAGCGTTGGCTGCCTCAATCCCCAGCGAGACCCGGTCGCCTTTGGCGGCACCCAGCGCCTCGGCGTTGGCGCAGGCCTTCGCAACGGCGTCCCGGTAACCGTCAATGGCAATGGTGCAGCTGGAAAGCAGGTCGGCATCCTTGGGCTTTCCGTCTTCCTCCGTCTCCAGCTTGGCAACTTTTTCGGCTGTCATCCCTTTGAGGTAGTCGGCAAAGGCATCCGCCTGCTCCGTCCACCCTTTTTTGATGCCGGAGGCCGCCGCCAGCGGGTAATCGTCCCCTTTCTGGCGCTTGGTGCGATAATCCGTAGGCATGGAGAGCACCCCGCTGCCATCGGCAGAGATGGTGCTCTCCAGCTCATCAAAGGTCACGTCGATGATCTTCCCCTCACCGTCCAGCAGAACAGCCGCCGCCACAAGGTCGATCTTGCCTGTGCGGCGGTCGTCCGTTGTCTCGGTCAGGACTCCCAGACCGGTTTTCCAGCCCCCATTTTGAGCCGTACTGGCGGTGCTGCTGCTCATGCCGGATGAGCTCATACTGCCGGAGCCGGAATTCGATTTGCCGCAGGCCGTCAGCAGCAGTGCCGCTGCCACCACTCCGCTCCAAAGCGCCGTGTGTTTCAGTTTCATTTGTTACGCTCCCCTTTCCATCCGCCCGGATCAGGCGGAGGCTTTTGGGGAAAGTTTACCCGGAGGCTCCCAAGAATATTCATGGTTCAGAATCCAACCGAATCACATCAGGGGGCTGAGCAGGCGGAGCACACTGTCCAGCAGGGTGCCCAGCAGGTTGGTGCGGCAGTCCGAGAGCTGCACTTCCCGGCATTTGCGCAGGGTGTTGAGGGCATCATCCCGCAGGGCCAGGATCTGGCTGTTGCGGTAAAGCAGGGTGCCGCACTCAAAGTGGAGGAACAAACTGCGGTAATCCATATTGATGCTGCCCACCACGGCCACATGGTCGTCACTGACATAGCACTTGGCGTGGAGGAAACCGGGCGTGTACTCGTATATTTTCACCCCGGCCCGGAGGAGAGGCACATAGTAGGAGCGGGTCAGCCGGAAGACCAGCTTTTTGTCCGGGATGCCGGGCAGGATGAGCCGGACGTCCACGCCCCGCTTGGCCGCGCCTTTCATGGCCCCCAGCAGCTCCTGCCCCACGGAAAAGTAGGGCGTATAGAGATAGACATAGCGCTTGGCCTGGGCCAGAATGTTCAGGTAAACCGTCTCAGCCACGTTTTCCTCGTCCAGCGGGCTGTCCGCGTAGGGCTGCACCAGCCCGTCCGAAGTCTCGGGCAGCTGCTCCGGCGTTGGGGCAAAGGGGGTATAATCCGTCTCACTGGGGCGGAACGCGTTCCAGACGTTGAGGAATGTGACCGTAAAATTCCAGGCGGCGGCTCCTTCCAGCCGGATGGCGGCATCTTTCCAGTAGCCAAAGCGTTTTTCCGCGTTGATATATTCATCCGCCAGGTTGACGCCGCCCGTGTAGGCCACACTGCCATCCACCACCACGATCTTGCGGTGATCCCGGTGGTTCATCACCACGGAGACCAGCGGCACCACCGGGTTGAACGGGATGCAGCGGATGTGATGCCGCTCCATCCGGACCACGAAATCCTTGGGCAGGCCCAGAAGACTGCCAAAATCATCGTAGATCAGGCGGACATCCACCCCCTGCGCGGCCTTGCGCATCAAAATCTCTTCCACGCCACTCCACATTTTGCCGGAGCGGACAATGAAGTATTCCAGAAAGATGAATTTCTCGGCTTTTTCCAGATCGGCCAGCAGCTTCGGGTACATGGCCTCTCCGCAGGAAAAATACCGCGCCTGTGTCTTATCCCATACCGGGAACGGACCGTACCGGGCCACATAGCGGCTCAGGCCGGAAAAATGATCCCCCGCCAGCTGCCGCGCCGGCCCGGGCTGCTGGGCCAGATTTCCCGTGTGGGCCTGCTCCACGCTCTGCATCCGGCGGCGCATCCCTTTGGAGGGTGCTTTGTTGCCAAACACCAGATACAGGGCTCCGCCCAGCAGCGGCAGCAGACCGATCAGAACGATCCAGATGATCTTATAAGAGCTGTCCTCATCCTTGCGGACCAGATACAGCACGATGAACAGGCTGAGCAGCCGGAGTGCCGCATTGACCCATATCCGGCCTGTGGTCAGGTAGCTGAACGCCCAGAGCAGCCAGCCCGCCTGCAACAGAACAAGGGCCACCGTAATGGTAGCCCTGTTGAGAAGTCTGCTGAAAAATTTTACGATCGGCAGTCGAAAGAACATCCGCGCCACCTCTCTCCCCGGTCAGTTTCTCTGGATTGAAGATAGTATAGCGCGTTTTTCCGGTTTTATCAAGCTCAGGCTTCGCCGTCCTCATAGCCCACCAGCAGGCCGCCCAGCTCTGCATAGTAGCTGCACAGGCCGCCGCAGGGCGTCACCGTCACCTTAGCCCCGTCAAAGACCGCCTGCACCATGTGCTTGAGGCGCTCGGCCGCCGCAGGGTTGTCGCAGTGAGAGATCTGCAGTTTTCCGCCGTTGTAGCCGTGGTCCTTGAGCTCCAGCACGATGCGCTCCAGAGCACCGTGCTCCCCGCGGGTCTTGCAGAGAACATCCAGCTCGCCGATCTCGCTCGCCTGCCCGATGACCCGGATGCCCAGCATCCGTGCCACAGCGGCCACGGCGGGCTTCACCCGGCCATTGCGGGCCAGATTGGCCAGCGACTCCAGCGAAAAGAGCAGATGGGTGTGCTTGTGGTAGCGCAGCATCTCCTCACAGACGGCGTCAAACTCGTGCCCGGCGGCAAGCTCGCTCTGCAGGTGCTCCGCCAGCAGGTACTGCTCCGGGCCGGTGGAAAGGCTGTCCAGCACGAACACCCGCTTGCCGGGGTTCTCCTGCTGGTACTCCTCCGCCGCCAGCTGGGCGGCATTGTAGCTGCCCGAGAGAGTGCCCGTGATGGTGATGGCATAGACCTCATCGGCCCCCTCATAGGCGGCCAGCCAATCGCTGACATTGGGGCAGGAAGTAGACGTTTTGCCCTTATAGGTACGCAGGGTCCGGGCCATGCCCACAGCATCCAGCGTGCCATCGTCCAGATATTCGGCATCGTCGGTGATGATCTTGAGCGGGACGCAGGCAAAGTCCACACCTTTCAATGCGTACAGGCTGGAAGCCGAGTCCACAACGATCTTGGTTTTCATAGCAATTCTCCCTATCTTACAAGCGGACGTCTGCCGCGTTTTTCTCTGGTTGTAAAAACACTATATCAGTTTTTCAAAAACCTGTCAACAGATTTCAAAAATTATTTAAAAAGTTTTTGTTTTCCCGTTGACCCTCATTTTAAAATGCGCTATACTGACAGCATGAAACAGGAATTGAACCGCCGCGTTGCGGCCTGTGCCGCAGGCTTTGCCCTGCCCCGGTACAGTGACCTGCCCCAGGTGGGGCTGTATCTGGACCAGACCGTCCAGTTCATCAACGGCTATTTCCGGGATTTCCCCGGGGTGGAGCTCACCCCCTCCATGGTGAGCAACTATGTGAAGAAAGGCATCATCAGTCACCCCGTCAAAAAGAAGTATACCCGGGAGCAGCTTGCTTCTCTCATGTATATTGCGGTTTCCAAGACCGTGCTCTCGATGGAAAACATCGACGCGCTGTTCCAGATGCAGCGCGCGCACTGCACCGCCGAGGAAGCCTACAACTACTTCTGCGACGAGATGGAAAACTGCCTGCCCTTTGTGTTCGGGGCGCGCAATACCATCCGGGACCTCGCCGTGGATGCCGCCACCGAGAAACGGCTCCTCCGCAGCACCATTCTGGCCGCTGCCAACAAAATGTATCTGGACTGTTTCTTCGCGGCCCAGCGGCAGGAAGAAGCTCTCTGGCCGGATATTCTGGCAGACCTAGCCTAAAGGAGTTTTGCTCATGCGTGAATTGCAGATCGGGCGGGTATACCGCCACTTTAAAGGGGACTATTATCTGGTGGAGGGGGTCGCCAACGACTCCGAGACTGGGGTCCCGTTTGTCATTTACCGCAAGCTTTACGGTGACGGCGGGCTCTGGCTCCGCCCGCTGGAGATGTTTTTGAGCAAGGTGGACAAAGAAAAGTACCCGGATTGCCCGCAGGAGTACCGTTTTGAGTTGCAGGAGATTCCCAGCAAAGCGGGACACTAAAAAATCAAACGCACTCGTGTGATGGAGTAATTCTCCCACACGAGTGCGTTTTCCGTTTTTTCTATTTTCTTACAGGTCGCAGGCAATCCTCTCAGACGGCCACGCGGCCCTCAGCCCTGCCCGAAGAAATGAAATGCTCGTAATATTTCACGTTGTCGTCACCGAACATAGCAACCAAATCAGGGTTATTCGCTTTATAGGCATTCAGATTGAACTCTGCGCTTCCCTGCCGGCCCTCTTTCATGCCCTGCGTTACAAAATGCTCAAACAGCGCTTTCTGGTTTGCGCCAAACTGCGTCGCCAAATCCGGGTTACAATTGAGGTAGTCCTGATAGTTGTACACTGCCTGATACTGTGCCAACTGCTGGACGAAGGGCGGGTTTTGGAGGGTCATGCCACGGTATATGGAGCCTACGCTAGTAATCGTCTCTGAGCTCCCATCCATATAAGTTACAACCGCTCCATCCATAGATATATGATCAATTACATCACTCCACCAACTGATATTATTAAAATTGCACCAAGCATCGAACATTGCGTTCTCAATTTCATCTTCTGTTAAATAAACACAGCTATTCGCATCAAGAATATTAGGCTGAATAAAGAAATTATTGTATGCATCCTGATAGACCCTTTGAAAGTTATCTCCAATAGCCACATAATAGCCCGTATTTTTGTAATACTTGAACGCACTATCATCTGGTGCAAGCCACCGCGTATTAAGCGAAGCATTCGTATCTCTCACAATCTTAAAAGGATAAACCGGACCAATCGTCGTCAGCTTCTTCGTTGCGTATCCTGTGCTCCAATCTGCAGTTCCGTCGCCCACGCGATTGTACGCTGTGGCATACCAATCAATATATTTGATTACTTTATCCGTATTATTGCGATAGTATACCGTCGGTGAAGCGCCTTGATTTGGAGCATCTATATACCATGTTCCAATAGAATACATCATCTCCACATTCGGCTTCGCCGCCATCGCCGAAAGCCCAAGACACCCGCACAGCATCACCGCCGTAACC
>OGCM01003887.1_pt1 | contig 10821 bp, 9 predicted proteins | sample 1570151 | NCBI WGS metagenome assembly OGCM01 (sample SAMEA4370582, study PRJEB24528) | human gut metagenome
ACGAAGACCGCCGAGGCCCGCGAACCGCCCTTGCCCGTGAAGGTCACGGCCTTGGATCCGGAGGGAACTTTGGCCGGGATGCGGAACGAACCGTCCAGCGTGCCGTTGCCGTCCGCGGTGCCGGAAACGGCCAGCGCGATGCCGTCGAACGTGGCCGAGGCAAGCTGTTCGCCCGCGCCGAACCCTTCGATACTGTAGGCCACGTCGATCTGGCGCAGGTACTCCAGCGCATTGGTCGTGGAACCCAACCGCTCGGTACGGGTCGCGGTGTCTTCCCCCACGACCCACGAGACGCCCGGCACGTAATGCCCGGTGTTGAACCGTTCGGTCACGGCGCTGGTCCATCGGGTCCGGCTTTCGGTCCAGCGGTCCAAGGCGGGTTTCAGGCTGGCGCTCCCGGGGAGCGGGGCGAACGCCATGTACGGGTTGACCTTCATGGAGCCCGTGCGCAGGGGCTGGGCCAGCAGCGGCACCGGCGTCCAGGGGTTGGCCGTGGGCGCGGCCACGTCGTTGGGCAGGGCCGTTGCCGTGGCTTCGATGGGCAGCGTCAGGACGCCATTGACCACGGCGGCGGTCTGGGAAAGCCCCTGATCGCGCATGTCGTCGTTCAGCAGCGGGTCGACGAAGATGCCCGCCCGTGCCCCGGATTCGCGGGTGAACACGTCGGCCTCGAGGCGCTGCCGGGCCACTTCCTGCTGCACCGCGTCGATGCGGCGGTTGATGGTTTCGATTTCCGAGAAGGGGACCACGCGCACACCGTCGGAGCGCACGCTGCGGGTGTCGCGCCATGTCTGGGCGACGGTGGCGATGGGCAGGAGCGGCGCGGGCACGCTGGGGCTGCGGGGGTTGCTTTCCGAGGCCACGCCCTGCAGCCAGACGAACTGCCCTTCCTGATTCAGCGCCAGCCGGTCGAGGCGGGGCAGGGCCTGCCGGTAGGTGATGAGGATGGAGGTGCCGCTGGACGCGCCTTCAATGCGGAAGCCGTCGGCGTCCAGCCCCTTGGGTTCGGCGCTGGTCACGCACTCGTAGGTGCAGGAATAGGTCGAGCCGGTGGCGGGCTCGTTGCCCGTGGGGGACCAGTCCACGGTGTCGCCGTTCTTTTTGTAGTCCGCGCCCGCCGCATACACGGTATCACCCTGACGGCACTCGACGATGGAGACGATGGAGGTATCCGGCAGGGTGTCGGCGGCCCCGGAGTAGCTGCCGTGCACCACGCTGACGGTCTTGCGCGTGGTGATGCGCACGGCCTCGACGTCGTGCAGCGGGGGATGGGCAACCGTGATGCGCTGCCCGCCGGACTGCGTGGATGCGGCGTCGGCGGTATGCACTTCCGTATCGATGCGGCGCAGGTCGGGCACGGCGGTGTAGGTCAGGCGGCGGGAGGTGGGCATGTCCACGCCGTAGCCGTTGACGCGGGCGCGGCCTTCCGAAACCGTGTACACCTGATACCCGTCGGCGTCGTCCCCGGCCATGAGCACGGTCAGGCCGTCCACGATGTACGAGCCGCCCGCTGTTGAATCGCGGTCGTATCTGGCGATGCTCTGGGTGAACGTGTCCAGCGTGGGCGGGGCTTCCTTGGCCCGCAGTTCGCCGTCGTCCACGGTATAGACGACGTAGAACTCCCCGTCGCCGTTGTCGCCGTCAAAGCCCCACGCGGCGTTGGCCTGAAGCCGCCAAGCGCCCGGCTCGCCCTCGCCGCGTGAGCCGATGGCGGGGTTGTACAGGGTGGGATCGTCAAGCTCGGACACCACGCGCTGCGTGAGCCGGATGCCCACGGCTACGGTGCCGACCACGGGGATGGTGAAGGTGGCCTCGGGCACGCCGCGCACCGCGCCCCGGAGATAGACGGCCCCGGACTGGGCCCGGACTTCGCCGGTCTCCTTGTTCACGATGATCCCGGCGTCGCGGATGATGTCGCCGTCCTTGAACAGCGCGTCGGCCACACCCTGCAGGCGGTGCATGGCGGCGGACTGCGCCTCGTTCAGCTCCGCGCCTTGCAGCGTGTAGCCGTCGCGGTAAAGGATTTTCTCGTAGTTTTTCGATGCGTTGAAGTTGTCGTAATAGCTGTCGGGCATGTTGGGCATGAAAGCCTCCTAGGGGCCGCAGGGTACGGTGCCGAGACCCGGCCCCGGGAAAGGGGCTCGGAACGCGGCGCGGGCGGCGGCTGGCTGATGGCGTAAAGGGGGGACCGAAACGGTGTCGCGGGGGCGGGAATGGCCCTAGATCGGGAGGACGAACTCGACGGTCTGGCGGACGGAAGGGCTGCGGTTGATGCGCGGCAGGATGATCTGCGCCGCCAGCAGCAGGCCAGGGCTTTTGAGGTCGGCGGGCGTGAAGTAGCGCTGGCCCTCGGGCAGGCCCTCGATGAACTCGGTGTCCATGAACAGCCCCATTTCCCTGATGATCGCGTTGGAGGCGTCGCTGTAGGCGTAGGCCGTCTGGACGTAGAGGTAGGGGGTCGGTTCCGTCACGAGCCGGTAGCGGGCTTCCTGCACCGCGCCCTCGGAGCCGGTGGCCACGGGGATGACGATGCCGCCCGCCTCGTCGGGCTCCACGAAGCCGATGTGCGAGGGGGTCCGGCGGCCCAGCTCGTTGAGCAGCGCGGTGCTGTCCACGAGGGAGGGCAGGGTTGCGCCGTCGGCGTCCCATGCGGGGTCGCCGGAGCCCCAAGCCAGATGCAGGGGGCGGGACGAAATCGCCAGCGCGATGGCGGCGCGTCCGGTTTTGGTCAGTGTTGCGAGTGCCATGTGGTTCTCCTTATTGGATGGTGATGTGCGAGGGGGTTTTCCAGTCCTGCCCCGTTTGGGTCCATGCCCCGGCCCACTGCGGCGCGAACAGCGTGAGCAGGCCGGATGCGGGCGGGGCGGGGGCAAGGGCTGGCGTGCCTGTGCCGAGGGCGGACAGCCCGGCGCTTTCGGGCGCTGCCCATGCGTTGGGCTTCATGCTCAGGGCCTGCGCGCTCAGGATGCCGTGTTCCGGCTCTACTTCGGGCAGCGGGCTGCCGGATGCGGAGAGCAGGCCGGTCCCGGCGGCGAACGGCGGGGCCGGGTCAAGGGCTTCAGCGGGCAGGGCCAGCGAGGACGGCAAGGCCGCCTCCGGGGGCGTCCATGCGTTTTCGGCCAGTTTCATGGCCAGATCGCATTGGGAGGCTTGCTGTCCCCGTTCCGGGTCCGGGATGCCTCCGGCCGAGGCCAGCCATGCCGTGCCCGCCGCTTGCGGGGCGGGCGGGTCGAGCCGGGGCGTTTCCGTGCCTTGGGTCACGATGGCCATTTCGTGCAGCCGCCGTTCCTGACGTTTGCAGTCGTGCCCGGACAGGGCGAAGGAGCCGAGCCGGGGCGGGCTGTCGATGACCACCGCGAACGTCGCGCCGAGCCGCGAGTTGGTGTCGGCCAGCGCGGATTCCGTGGGCACGAGCTGCGAGCGGGAAAGGCTGCGGCGGCCCATGCGCCAGCGCGGGAGCTTGCGGTCGAAGCCGGTATAGTCGAGCCAGCTCCGGGCGTCCCATTCCCCGCGCCACGAGCGGCCCAGCGTCTGGCGGTCGGCCCACAGGATGCTGAACAGCGCGCCCATGACGAACGGATGGTTGCGGGGCAGGGGCCCGGAGAGCCGCGAGCGTCCGACAATGAAACGGTCGAGGTACGGCGCGGTGTGGCCGGACACGCACTCCGTCCCGAACGAGGCCGCATGGAGCGACGGCAGGTAGGTTTCCGCCTGAAAGCTCCTTTTTGTCCCGAACGAGACGACGATGTCACCGTCCGGGCCTTCGACGGAGACGCCGGAATGGAAGGACAGCCAGCCGTCGCCAAGGGCCGGGCCTTCCGAGAGCACGATGGGCCGCCGGTCGTAGGCGTCGGTGTACAGGCGCCACAGGCGGCAGCGGGCCGGGGCCATCTCGGTGCAGATGGTGACGATGCGGCGCACGTCGTCCATGTCCGCAATCTGCGGCAGGCCAAGCTGGTACGTCGCCCAGTAGGCCCCGGGGCCGTTCTCCTCAATGGAGGCGGCATACCCGAACCGGCGCAGCGCCGCGTAGAGGCTCGCGGGCGTGCCCTTGATGCTGTGCCATGCGATGGCGTCGAGGATGAGGCCCGCCAGTTCCGCGTCCGTCCGGGCCGTTTCCCGGAAGTCGACGTGCAGCTGCCACGCGAGCAGTTCCAGTTCCGCCGTGCTCAGGGGCGTCAGCCCGCCGGACGCCTCGGCCACCCGCCCGATGGGGGCGAGCATGCCGGGGACGGGACGCCCCGCGGTGAGCGCCAGCCGGTGCCACAGGAGCAGGTTGGGGACGCTGCGGACGACCCGGCGCAGGAGCGTTTCCAGGGCCGAGCCTGCCGCGCCGAACGCGGGGTCGTCCGCGAGGGCGGGCGTGAGCAGGCCCCGGACCTGCGGGTCTCCGAGCCTAATCATGGGGCCGCCCGCCACGGCTCGCGGCTGCCGTGGGCTTTACGGTGTCTGCCCGGCAAGAAAGGGTGCGCTTAGTCATCTTCAATCCCCATGAATTGCAGGTCGAGGGACGTTTCGCGGGCGATCTGGCGCTGTTCCAGCTTTTGGTAGCGTGGGCTTTCCAGTTCCACGCGCTTGGCCCCGGCGCGTTCGAGCAGGCTGACGAGCCGGGTGGGGTTGATGTCGCGGCCCGGGGCGCTGCGCTGCCAGATCCGGTATTCTTCAAGTGCCGCTTCAACTTTTTTCGTCACGCTGGCGGCCAGCGGGCCGTTGTCGCGGTGCAGCCACCAGCCGCCGGAGACGGCGTATTCGACGGGCTCAGGCGCGGCCACGATGACCGTGTCCGTGAGCGGGCGCACGCTGTCAGCGTTCAGGCGTTCCCGCACCAGTTCCAGCACGCTTTCCGGGGGCAGTTCGCCGCCGGCCATGACCGGGCGCACGTCCACGGTTCCGGGCACGGGCGCGTATACGGCAACGTCGGCGATGCCTTGGTGGGCGGACAGGGCGTGGTAGCGGTAGGAGCCGGAAGGCCCGGCCACGGAAAAGCGTTCCGGGGCAAGCCGGATGCGGGCGCGGTAGCTGGCGTCGTCCTCGACGTCGGCCCCGAGGCGGGTGGTTTCGGTGTTGCGGACGGCGTCCACATAGGCCAGCGGGTCGACCAGCCTGTTGATCTGGCCGGGGACCAGCCCGTTGGCGTGCGCCCCGGCCCGCAGGCAGGTTGCCGCCACGTCGACGGAACGTTCCCCGGCGGGGATGGTTGCCGTCTCGTCCGTGGCGAAGGTCAGCCCCGTGTCGCCGTCCCCGGCGTTGGCCCGGGTGCCTTGGGGGATGAGCACGGGCCAGCCCAGCGTTTCCGCCGTGCTGAACCGCAGCACGGTGCGGGACGGGCTGGCGGGCAGCCGGGCCGTGTCCACCAGCGCGCCGATGAGGTCCTGATGCGGCCCCCGGGCGTGGGCCAGATACTGCTGGTTCCCGGTTTCGTTGATGAAGGCCGCCAGCAGGCTGATGATGTAGGCGTTGGACTGGAGGAACAGCCGCACCGGGTCGCCGGGATAGACGGTCTGGCCCGAGGCTTCCTCGTAGGCGGTGATGACCATCCCTTCGATGCCGGAGGGCGTCAGTTCCGAAAAATCCACGGCGGTGAAGTCGTCAAGCAGGCTCACAATGCCACCCCTTCCCTGAGCTTGAAGGTCACGACGGGCCGGAGCTGCCCGTCGAGGGTTTCAGCCCGCAAAAGCCGGATGCTCACCACCTCGGCGCGGGGTTCCTTTTCTTCGATGGCGTCCGTCAGTTCCGCGATCCGGAGCGCGGCCATCACCGGGGCCGGGGCGTCGATAGCGCCGCCGTGCGAGGCGAAACGCCGGTCCAGCGGGACGGAATAGGCGAACGTGGTCAGGATCATCCGGATGTTCTGGACAACGGCGTCCAGCCCCGTGGCCCCGATGACGAGCGGGGCCGCCTCGCGCATGTCGACGACGGGCATCAGTGGTACTCCTTCAGGGCCAGCGTCAGGCCGATGGTGTGGACGCCGCCGGGGCCGCTGTTGCGCCAGTCCTGCGTCACGCTTTCGATGATGACCTTGCCCCAGTTGAGCCCCCCGAGGATGAGCCGGTTGACCTCGCCGCGCTTGCACATGGCCCCGAGGCTGTCTGCTTCCCGCATGGGATTGACGCCGAGGGCGGCGCTGAGGGTCATGGAAATGGAGAAGGTCCCCAGCTCCGGGGCGATGAATTCGACGCAGGGGAGCGCGCCCTGCACCTGATGCTCCTCGATGCGGGCCTTGCGTTCCCGGGTGACCTGCGACGGGGTGAACACCCGCGTGTCGGACACTTCAAAGACGACGTTGCCGAGGGTGCCTACGCGCATAAAGCCTCCGGGAAGGATACAGGATGCACTCGGAGGCCCCCGGCGCGGAAGGTGCGGGAGGAGGAAGCCTTATCGGAGAGGCAGAGTTGAGAAGAAGGAATGGAAGGCAGTGGGAAGGGCGGCTCTGCAGCATCCCGTCTCAGGGCATGGGATATGTTTCTCAGGATTTCATGTAGAGCGGCATATGGGAAAAGCCGACAGGCTGCCGACAGGCTACAGGCGCATGTCCTCAGCGCGTGCCGAAGGAATGGAGCAACAGCAGACAAAAACCGGGAACACCCAGCAATACCGCCCCGGAAAAGACGAGAAGGATCAAGGAATACCAGCGTGGCTTCGTGAGCCAGAGCAGACAGGAAAGGAGTGTCAGGATTCCAGAAATTATCGTATAGGTGATGTATTGTGGGAGAAAGAAAATATCGTATGCGACGATAAGCATACTTGCGGATTCCTGTATCGAACGTCCTGAAAAAAGAACAGGTATACCGATGAAGTATGCAATTGGCCCGGCCAGCAGGATGAAAAACATCCAAAAGAAGCGGCGAAATATACTCATGGCCATACATAGCTTTGTTCCTCAAAAGTATCAACAGGCATAGGCATAGAGAGAACGAGAAAATCATTTCCGGTATTATATTTATCTCTAAATGATCTGAAGTCTTTGTTAGTTAGTAATATGCCTATTGGAATATATCCATTGAAATTTTTTGTTTCGCAATCCCAAAATCCGAGATTTGCTTCATCTTTGAAATTAAAAACGTCATAAACATATAAGCTGATACCTTCCACGACGATGACATGTCCGGGACCTTCTTCATTGGGATAAGTGTATCCGTGTGCCAGAGCCCGCAAAACAAAAGTGCCCATTGCGGCGGTAAGCCCATCGACAGGAATCATGGCGCTTTCACCGACAGCCACATATGTATGATAACCCCGTTGCCATTGAGTCCATTTTTCTTTTTCGTAATTAAAAAGTTCAAGTTTATCTGTTAACTTTTTATCCCGTTTAAGATTTTCTCCAAGTTGTTCCTTTGCCGCATCATTCAGAATTTTTTCTCTCGCTTCCATCAAATAACGATATATGCGATCAAAACTTAGCAACCACTCCCAATCTACCCAGTAAGGATCGGGATTTTTGAGCGCATCATCATTTGCAGTCCCCCCGAACCATTTGTAAAACATGTTTTGGAGGTGCAACCAGCCTTGCGTATCCTGCCAAGTGGTTTGGCCTAATGCTTCAGCTCCAGCAATAGCTGGCAAGCAAAGAAGCAATGAATCTGTAGGGGTAAGCGACTCAGGTAAACTGTTTTGCACGATATCGAACATGAGTTCCCAGAAACCGCTTCCGTTATCGTCGGTTGTGCCAGAACTTCCCCCACCCTCGGGCTTTCCGCTGGTGTCCGGGCCGCTCTCCACGCCTTCGTGCTGGTGCCCGCGCAGGGAAACGTCCCCGGCGCTCACGTCGCCGCCCGGCACGGACAGGGAGCCGTTGCAGATGGTCTGGTTGCCGCACAGGATGCTTGAGGCCGCCCCGCCCGCGTAGCCTTGCTGGGAGAGGTTGCCTTCCAGCCGGATATGGGGGGCGCGCAGGGTGATGCCGGTCTTGGATTCGGTGACGATGGCTTTTTGGGCCGTGGCCGTGATGCCGCCTTCGGTTTCGATGTCCGCGTCGCCCATGACCCTGGCGGTCAGCTTGTGGCCCTTGCGGTCGTACCAGAGTTCCGTGCCGTCCTCGTAGCGCACGTAGTCGACCTGCGCCTCTTGGTTGGGGGAAGGCGTCTTCGCCGTGTAATGCGCGCCGAGGATGACGCCCTGTTCCAGCCCTTGCCCGGAGAACAGGCAGGCCACGGGTTCCCCGATGTCGGGCAGGGCCTGCGCCTTGTCCTTCAGCGTGCGGCGCCCAAGGACGCGCAGGGGCATGGTCACCATGCCGTCCCCGTCCGGGAGCTGGACGCGGGCCGTCCCCGTCGCCGTATCCACCCCGGTCACGGTGCCGAAACGCAGGGATGCGCCCCGGTTGCTTTCCAGCGACGCGATCCGCCGTTCCTGTTGCGCGTAGTCGAATCCGCTCATGTTGCCCTCAATAGTCCAGCGTCCGGCGCAGTTCCACGCCGGTCGTGTATTGGCCTTCGATTCTGTGGGTTGCCGTGGTGACGAAATACTTGCCGTCGAATTTACCGAAACCGTCCAGCGTCAGCGTGCACCCGGCCACCACGCCGGGGTGCCCCATGATGTCGAGCGAGCCGGTGTTTTCGGCTTCGTTTTTGTTCCGCAGGGCGCTTTGGGCGAAGGTTTCCGCTTCGGCCTTTGACTCGACCTTCTGGTTGATGAGCGTTATTTTTTCCCGTTGCCCGTCAGCGCCGGGCTCGCCGAAGGAATAGGAGTGCATTTCCCCTGATTCCGGGTCCATGTACTGGACGTCGCAGCCGCTGTAGGCCGTCCCTTCCGATTTTTCCTTGAACGACCACCGCGACGGCGAAAACTGCCCTCCGGTTCTGGAGATGGCGACGGCGGCTGCGCGTGCGTCGCCGCGTTTCGCGGCCTCGCAGACGAGCTTGCCGTCATGGACTTTGACGTTCACCCCCCGGGCGGAGGCCAGCCGCTGCAGGAAGGGCAGGTCGGATTCCTCGCGCTGGTCCTGCCGGTTGAACGGGAAGGCGTCGGCATTGTAGAGCAGCTCAAGCCCGTTGCGCTGGGCGATTTCTCCGGCTACGGCCCGCAGGGAATAGCTTTCCCATGCCTGCGTTTTTTTCGTTTCCCGCAGCCCGTCCGTGAGGGCGGCGGACACGGCCTTGATGCTGACCTTGGTCGGCGGGCCGGAATATTCCACCTCATCGACCTTGAACGAGCCGCAGTTCAGGGAGGCGTCCTGCCCGGGGCCGAACCAGTCCGTGCACAGGATGCGCATGGACACCTCGGTCCCTTTCTTGGGAGCCCACTCCCCGAGCCACTTGCCGTCCCGGTCGTGCAGATCGAGGCGCACCTCGTCGGCCTTGCCCGCGGCGTTGTCGGTGTAGGTTGCGGACAGGAGCGAGGGGGCGAGCGCGTCCGTGGCGTCATGGCCGCCGATGGTGACGGCGAGCCTCACGCGCCGGGCGTGCTCCTGCTCTTGTTTCCCGTTGGTTACATCCACGGCGGAAGCTCCATGTTGATTTCTGGTTTCTTAACGCCGTCGGGCACGTTCAGCCGGACCCCGGCGGGGAACTCAAGCATATCCATGTGTTCGATGTTGGCGGCGATGAGCCTGTCCATAAGGTGCTCGTCGCCCCACAGCCGGAGAGCGATGGCGTCCCAGCAGTCGCCTTGTTGCGTTATGTACTCAGTTGCCATAAGCCAACCTCCTCTGGTCTCCGACGATGTTGCCGAGCATGCGGGCAATCCGTTCCTCAATGGCGGCAGCGCGGCTGTCGATGCTGCGCAGCAGCGCGTCGCCCATGTCCGCGGCGGGGATGCCGTTGAGGGTAACGGGCATGGAAAAGTTCAGGCTGACGGGCTGGCGGGCGGACGGGGACGCCGTGTTCCCGGCGGGAGGCGTCCTTCGTGCCTCCCCAGACGCGGCATATTCCGGGATGCGGGAAGAGGCGGGGGCTGTCCGGGGCTGCCCGGGGAGTTTGGCTTGTGCCGGTTGGACTGCGGCTTCCGAGAGGGCGGGTTTCGTCGGCCCGGCAAAAGGCTCTGCGATGGTTGGGGGCTGGACTGCGGCCTGTGCCGGTTCCGTCTTTGATCCAAACCAGTCATCCCAGAACGAGGTTTCCCGCTTGGGAAGGTCGCCCATGCCGGGGTAGGCGGCATAACCGTCATCAGCCACTCCAGATTCGTCATGAAATTCGACACCGTTGTCGACGATGCCCATCCATTGAGCCACGGTCTTGAGCTTATCCAGAACCGGAGTAAATAGTCCGCTTACCCATTGAAGTTTTTCACCAATCCATGCGGTACACTTGTCGACGGCAATTCTCAGCGGTTCCCATTTGCTGGATAAGGCATAAACGGCGGTACCGAGTGTAATGACGGACATAATGATGAAGCCAATGGGGTTGGATGCAAACGCCAAACCAAGCAGGCGAACGGCCCCTGTCAGCAGTGCAGTACCTCCGGCAAGGGCGGCTGAAACACCTTTTTGGACAACCAGTGCCGCTGTAAACACCCTTGTCTTGGCGGCGCTGGCCAGAGCGACCGCCGCGTGGGCCTTTTGCGCCACGGTTGCCGCGATGACGGACGGGCGCAGTGCGGCGAAGATGCCCTTGGCGATCTGCCAGCCGTCCGAGAGGACGGTCGCCGCGTAGCCGCCCGCCAGCGCGGATACCTTGAGCCCAACCAGTGCGATGCCGACGAACATGACCCCCTGCGTGACGCCGGGGAATGCTTCCGCCAAGGCCCGGACAGGCTTGATGACGGAGGTGACATGCTCGGCGGCTGAGGCAAGGGGCGGCAGGAGCACGCTGCCGACGGTGATGGCGAGGATTTGCCCGGAGGCCGCCAGCCGATCCAGAGCGCCCTGCGTCGTCTCCGAGCGGG
>OGCM01003888.1_pt1 | contig 10819 bp, 8 predicted proteins | sample 1570151 | NCBI WGS metagenome assembly OGCM01 (sample SAMEA4370582, study PRJEB24528) | human gut metagenome
GCCAGCAAAAAAGATGACTATACTTATAAGCTGTTAGTGGGACAGGGGCCGGAGGTCATCCAGCAGGTGTCGGACAAGACCACAGAGCTGGGCGTCCTCTTTATCAGTGACCGCAGCCGCAAGCACATGAACCGTGTTTTTGGGGACAACCATTTGGAATTTCACCCGCTGGTCAACAGCAAGCCATATGTGTTCATCCACGAAACCCATCCGCTGGCAAAAAAGTCCGTGCTGACGCTGGAGGAGCTGCAGCCCTATCCCTGCATCATGTATGAGCTGGACTCCGATTCTCCCTCCGTTTTGCAGGAGGAAATGCTGCTGCCGGACTTTTATCCCCGGAAGGTGAACATCATCAGCGGCCTTTACCAAAGCATGATGGTCATGAAAGAGTGTCAGGGCTATGATTTGGGGACCGGCACGGTCTCTGCCGGAAACCGAGAGCTGGGCGTTGTAAAGCGGCCCATCGTGGGCTATGATGATGTGATAACCATCGGCTGGATTTGCCAGAAGGGCCATACGCTGTCCCGGCCGGCGGAGGAGCTTGTCAAGCTGCTCCAGCGCCACTGCTGCGATGTGCCGGAGACCTGAATGGAAAAATAATTGGTTATGACCGGCAATAACATCACGGTATTTCCGTAACCCCTGTGATTTGTGCTATGCTTTTCTCAACCAAAATATGTACGGCGCTTTAATTCCTCCCATCTACCAGACGTCCACCTTCTATTTTGACTCCACGGACGATGCTGTGAAGGCCTGTGACGATTACGCCGAGAGCTTCGCCTACAGCCGCATCACCAACCCCTCTGTGGATTATCTGGAGCAGAAGCTGGCCGCGCTGGAGCATGGCAAGGGCGCTGTGGCCTACGCTTCCGGCATGGGCGCTGTTTCCGGCGCGATTTTCGCACTGCTGAAAAGCGGCGACCACGCCATCTTCACCAAGGCCAAGTATTCCGGCACCGAGGACGTCACCAGCGATTGGTTGCCCCGCTTCGGCATCGAGCCCTACCGCGAGGATGCGCACAGCGGCTTCCTGCGCCACGCCGTGGTGCGCGTGGGGCACACGAGCGGCGAGATGCTGGTGACGCTGGTGACGAACGGCCGGGAGTTCCCCGGCTCGCGCGCGTTCTGCCGCGAGCTGGTTAAGCGCTGCGCCGGCATCACCACCATCGTGCAGAACGTGAACGCGCGCCAGACCAATGTCATCTTGGGCGACAAGGAGCGCGTGCTCTTCGGCCCCGGATTCATCTTGGACACGCTGTGCGGACTCACGTTCCGCATCTCGTCGCAGTCGTTCTACCAGGTGAACAGCGCGCAGACCGAGGTGCTGTACCGCCAGGCCATCGAGCTGGCGGGCTTCACCGGCGCCGAGCACGCCATCGACGCGTACTGCGGCACGGGCACCATCGGCCTGGTGGCGGCCTCCATGGGCGCGGCGCAGGTCACGGGCGTGGACTGCGTGGAATCCTCCATCCGCGACGCGCGGCAGAACGCGCGCCACAACGGCGTGGACAACGCGCGCTTCGCGGTGGCAGACGCCGGTGCGTTCATGCGCGATATGGCGGCGCAGGCCGCGGCGGCGGGGCGCGCGGGCACCGACGAGGAGGGCCGCCCGCTCGTGCTGCTCATGGATCCGCCGCGCGCCGGCTCCACCGAGGAGTTTCTGCGTGCCGCGGTGCAGCTGGCGCCCGAGCGCATCGCCTACATCTCGTGCAATCCGGAAACACAGGTCCGCGACCTGGGCTTTCTCAAGCAATTCGGCTACGGCGTGCGAACGGTGCAGCCCGTGGACATGTTCCCGCACACCGACCACATCGAGACCATCGCGCTCATCGAGCGCATGTAGCGGCAACCATATATATAGGTAGGGAAGGAAATGGCAGAGCAACAGCGAACGGGGAACGGGGGAGCCGCGGCGGGCGATGCCAGGCTCGGCGCCGATGCGGTCGCGCGTCCCAAGGACGTGCTCGCGGCGGCGCGTCGCTGCATCGAGCAGCGCGGGCTGGCGAACGCCGAGACGCCCGTGCTGCTCATGGTGTCGGGCGGCTCGGACTCCACGGCGCTGGCGTACGTTGCGCGGCAACTGGCCGATGAGGGGGCCATCGGGCCCATCGCCATGCTGCACGTGAACCATCGGCTTCGTCCCGGCGCCGCCGATCAAGACGAGGCGTTCACGGCGCAGTTGGCGGAGCTTCTGGGAATCCCCCTGTTCAGCTGCCAGATCGACGTCGCCGGCCAGGCGCAGCGCGAGGGCGGCAACGTGGAGGCCGTCGCCCGCCGCGAACGCTACCTCGCCGCCAACGAGGCGCTTGCAAGCCTGTGCCGCCATGCCGCCGCGCCTCTGTCCGAGGGCCGCATCTTCACCGCCCACACCGCCGACGATCGCGTGGAGAACTTCTACATGCGCTCCATGGTGGGCACCGGGCCGGGCGGCTTCCGCGCCATGAAGTACGCCAACGGCCCCGTCGTCCGCCCGCTGCTCGACGTCGGCCGCCAGGACCTGCGCGACTACGTGCAGCAGCGCGAGCGCGAGGGCCTGCCGTGCGCATGCGACGCCGATGGCTGCCTGTGGCGCGAGGACGCCACCAATGCGCACACCGACCGCTTCCGCGCCTACGTGCGCCACGAGGTCATCCCGCACGTGAAGGAGCGCAGCCCGCAGCTGCTCGAGGTGCTCGGGCGCACCATGAACCTGATCGCCGACGAGGACGACATGCTTGAGGAAATGGCATCCGACCTGGTGAAACGTCATATGGCATGGACCGAGGCGCTGCCCGACCGACCGCCGGCGTACGAGGAGGGCGGCGTGCTCGCCCCCGAGCTGGGCACCCAACCCGTGCCGCTGCAGCGTCGCGCGGCGGTGCAGGTGCTGCAGGCCATGCTGGGTCCCGACGCACGCGTCGAGACCGCATCGGTCGATGCGGTGCTGGCGGCGTGGGACGAGCCCGGCACCCCGCAGGCCGCCCCGCACGGCGGGTATGTGGCCAACATCCAGGGAAACCTGGCAATCAGCGCGAACAAGCGCGGCGTGAGGCTCGAGCCCATGGCCGCATTCAGAGCAAGGAGAAGGAAATGAGCGAACAGCCCATGCCGCAAGACGCGGCGCAGGAGAACGAGCAGGCCGCAGCCGAGCAGGCGCAGGCCGCCGAGCAGCCGATGACCGTCGACGTGATCCTTGCCAGCGGCAGCCCGCGCCGCAAGGAGCTTCTGGAGCGCGAGGGCGTGAGCTTCACCATCCGCGTGTCCGAGGTTGACGAGTCGCTGGAGCCCGACCTTGAGGCCAACCCGCCCGAGGCGGTGAAGAAGCTGGCCGAGCGCAAGGCCGGCGCGGTCATTCAGGAGGTGCTGGCCGAGAACTACACCGGCATGCTCATCGTCATCGGCGCCGACACCATGGTGGTGTGCGACGGCGAGATCTTCGGCAAACCGGCTAGCATCTCCGACGCCAAGCGCATGCTGCGTCGTCTGCAGGGCAACACGCACGAGGTGCTCACCGGCGTGTCGGTGTGGCTGGTGTCCGCGCCCAACGCCGAGGACGTGTCGCTGGGCTTCCGCACGTTCGTGGACCGCGCGGCGGTCACGTTCCATCCGCAGACCGATGAGCAGCTGGCCGAGTACCTGAAGTGCGGCGAATCGTTCGACAAGGCGGGCGCATATGCCGCCCAGGGCAACGGCGCCAAGCTCATCAAGCATATCGAGGGCGACCTGGACACCGTCATCGGCCTTCCGGTGACGCGCCTGCTCAAGGAGTTTCCCGATCTGAAGTAGCCGGCCCTGCCGTTTTCGCAAGCGGCAGACCATCGGCATCCCGGGGCGCTGCGGCGCCCCGGTTCGCGTTTCGGGCCGCTTGCGCCCTGCGCGGCGTCGTTCGCCGCCCCGTGCGGCGGGTTTGCGCCGCACGTCCGCTTCCGTGGTTTCGGCAGGTCCACGGGCGCTCGTATTTATGTGGCGTTACGGTATTGTCATGTGCCCGGTCGGGCCGAATGGTACACTTGTGCTCGTTCATATAAGGGCGCTCAGGGCGCTCTTCAGGCGAAATGCATCGAAGAGGTAATCATCGTGCACGAAAACATCGATCGCATCCTGTTCACCGAGGATGAAATCAAGCAGCGCGTCGCCGAGATCGGCGCGGGCATCACGCAGGACTATAAGGACGACCCCGACGGCGTTATCCTCATCTCCGTCCTGCGCGGCGCGGCCATCTTCATGGCCGACCTGGCACGTCAGATCCAGCTGCCGTGCGAGATGGACTACATGGCCGTTTCGTCCTACGGCAACGGCGTGAAAAGCTCCGGCGTGGTCCGCATCCTGAAGGACCTGTCCTCCGAGGATGTCCTGGACTCCGGCCTCACGCTCACCTACCTGCTGAAAACGCTGAAGGCGCGCAACCCGAAGTCCATCGAGGTCGCCACGCTGCTGCGTAAGAAAACCCGCGCGCAGGCCAAGATCGACTGCGCATACGTGGGCTTCGAGTGCCCCGACGAGTTCATCGTGGGCTACGGCCTGGACTACGCCGAGCGCTACCGCAACCTGCCGTACATCGGCGTCCTGAAGCCCGAGCTCTACAACTAGGAAAGCAAGGCCTATGCCGCAAAACAACAAACCCCAGATCCAACAGCCCAACCCCCGGACAACCATCATCTCGGTTGTCCTTTTCCTGCTGGTGGCCTTCTTCGTGGGCCAGCAGTTCATGAGCATGTCGGAGTCTTCGCAGGGCACCACCGATAAGCTGGTGGCGTCCGAGTTCCTGCAGGCGGTCGACCAGAACCGCGTCACGGAGGTCACGTACAGCGCCGGTGACTACACCGTGTCCGGCACGTATTACCCCGCCGTCACGGCCGGCGATTCCGCCGCCGACGCGTTCAACAGCGCCATCGACGCCATGAACGCCGGCATGGCAACGCTGAAGGACCCGAACACGGGCAAGCCGCTCTCGGGCGTGGGCACGCAAGACATCGAATCCCAAACGCTCGGCCAGGAGCACAAGTTCACGTGCACCTGGGCCGGCAGCTCGCTGTCCGACCTGATGGCCCAGCACCCCGAGATCAAGTACGAGGTGAAGACCCCCAGCCCGTGGGGCGACATCCTCACCACGCTGCTGCCCATCATCCTCATCGGCGCAATGTTGTTCTTCCTGTTCAACCAAATGGCGAAGGCCAATAACTCGCAGATGAACTTCGGCAAGGCCAAGGCCAAGCAGAGCATCGAGGAGCGCCCCGACGTGCGCTTCGCCGATGTCGCCGGCGTGGACGAGGCCGTCGAGGAGATGCAGGAGATCAAGGACTTCCTGGCCAACCCCGCCAAGTACCAGTCCATGGGCGCGAAGATCCCGCGCGGCTGCCTGCTGGTGGGCCCTCCGGGCACCGGCAAGACGCTGCTGGCCCGCGCCGTGGCCGGTGAGGCGGGCGTGCCGTTCTTCAGCATCTCCGGCTCCGACTTCGTGGAGATGTTCGTGGGCGTGGGCGCCTCCCGCGTGCGCGACTTGTTCAAGCAGGCTAAGGAGGCAAGCCCCTCCATCGTATTCATCGACGAGATCGACGCCGTCGGCCGCCAGCGCGGCACGGGCCTGGGCGGCGGCCACGACGAGCGCGAGCAGACGCTCAACCAGCTGCTCGTCGAGATGGACGGCTTCGAGGCCAACGATTCCGTGGTGCTCATCGCCGCCACGAACCGCGCCGACGTTCTCGACCCCGCGCTGCTGCGCCCCGGCCGCTTCGACCGCCAGATCGTGGTGGACGTGCCCGACGTGAAGGGCCGCGAGCGCATCCTGAACGTGCATGCGAAGAACAAGCCGCTCGGCAGCGACGTGGACCTGTCCTCCGTGGCCAAGCTCACGCCGGGCTTCTCGGGCGCCGACCTGGCCAACCTGCTCAACGAGGCTGCGCTTCTGACCGCTCGCCGCAACAAGAAGATCATCACGCAGCAAGAGGTCAGCGAGTCCATGGAGCGCGTCATCGCCGGTCCCGAGCGCAAGGGCCGCGTGATGGACGACCAGACCAAGCACACCATCGCGTACCACGAAAGCGGTCATGCCCTGGTGGGTCACCTGCTGCCGAAGGCCGATCCGGTGCACAAGATCAGCATTATCAGCCGCGGCCGCGCGCTGGGCTACACCCTGTCCATCCCCAAGGAGGACAAGGTTCTCAACACGGTGGGCGAGATGCGCGACGAGCTGGCGGTGTTCATGGGCGGCCGCGTCGCCGAGGAGATCTTCTGCGACGATGTGACCACCGGCGCCAGCAACGACCTGGAGCGCGCCACCAAGATGGCCCGCGCCATGGTCACGCAGTACGGCATGTCCGCTGAGCTGGGCACGCAGGTGTTCGGCCAGCCCAACCACGAGGTGTTCCTGGGCCGCGACATGGGCAACACGCAGGACTACTCCGAGGAAACGGCTCGCCGCATCGACGACGAGGTCGCGCGCATCATGAAGGAAGCGCACGACCGCGCCTACGAGATCCTCAGCGCGCACCGCGAGCAGATGGACCTCATGGCAAGTGTGCTGCTTGAGCGCGAAACCGTCGAGGGCGAGGCCTGCAAGGCGCTGCTGGACAACACTTGGAACGATTATCTGCAGCGTGAAGGCGACATCATCGCCGCGAAGGAGGCCGAGGAGGCGGCGGCGCGTGCTCGCGACGAGCAGCTTGCCGACCCGAACTGGAACGGTGAGCAGGGCGGTCAGGTGCCGCCGGCGCAGCCGGGTTCGCCCGTGCAGCCGGCCGGCGTGCAGCAGCCGCAGGCTCCTGCGAACGGCGGTCAGCCGCCGGTTCCCCCCACGGGCGGTCAGCAGCCCCCGTACCCGCCGGCAGAGTAAGCCGGCGTGGTGCCGCGCCGCACCTTCGCGGTGGGCGGCGGGATCATTCGCGCGCGATGCGCCGGGCTTTTCGGCCTGGGGCGGCGGGCGCGATGTGAAAACGTCAAGGTATAGCAAGAAGGCGGGCCGTCAGGCTCGCCTTCTTTTGAAAGAAAGGCATTCAGCATGATGTGGAAATGCGGCTCGTTCGAGTTCGATACGCGCAAACCGGTGATCATGGGCATCCTCAACGTCACGCCCGACAGCTTCAGCGACGGCGGCACGCACAACACGCCCGAGGCTGCGCTGGCTTGGGCGCAGCAGATGCTCGATGAGGGCGCGCATATGATCGACGTGGGCGGCGAGTCCACGCGTCCGGGGTCGGCCGAGGTGGGCGTCGAGGAGGAGACGGACCGCGTGCTCCCCGTGGTGCGCGCCCTTGCCGAGCAGGGCGTCTGCGTGAGCGTGGACACCCGTCATGCCGCTGTGGCGAAGGCGTGCGTGGAGGCCGGCGCCGCCATCATCAACGACGTGTCGGGCTTCCGCGATCCGGCCATGGTGCAGGTTGCCGCCGAAAGCGATTGCGGCGTGGTGGTCATGCATATGAAGGGCGAGCCGGGCACCATGCAGCAGAACCCGCAATACGACGATGTGGTCGCCGAGGTGCGCGATTACCTGCGCGACCAGGCGGCCATGCTCGAGGCCGCCGGCGTGGCGCCTGAGCGCATCTGCGTCGACCCGGGCCCGGGCTTCGGCAAAACGGCTTCGCAGACCCTCGAGCTCGTACGCAACTTCCAGGAGCTTGCGCGCTTGGGCTACCCGGTCATGGTTGCCGTTTCCCGCAAAAGCTATCTGGGCTTCGCCTACGGCATCGACGACCCGGTCGAGCGCGATCATGTGAGCGCCACCGAGGCGCTTATGGCGTGCGAGCTGGGCGCCGGCGTTGTGCGTGCGCACAACGTGGCGGAAACCGTGAAGGCGCTGTCCGACATGCGCCCGTACGCGTTCTTGGGCCTGGGCTGCAACGTGCCGCTGGTGGCGGAGCCCGGCGAGGAGCTTGAGGGCAAGATCGCCATGCTCAACCAGGCCATCACCGAGCTGTGCAGCCTTCCTGATTCGCAGATCATCGACATCTCCAGCTTCTACGAGAGCGAACCGGCCTACTACGAGGACCAGGACACGTTCGTCAATGCCGTGGTGCTGCTGCGCACGGGTATCGCGCCGAAGGAGCTGCTGGGATACCTGCACGCCATCGAGAACAGCCTGGGCCGCGTGCGCGAAATCGAGAACGGGCCGCGCACGTGCGACCTGGATATCCTGGACTACCAGCTCTACGTCACGGACAACGATGTGCTCACGTTGCCACATCCGCGCATCCTCGAGCGCGACTTCGTGCTGAAGCCGCTGCTGGAGCTGCGCCCGAACCGCGTGCTGGCCGACGGCGTGCGCGTCGCGCAGGCGGCCAAGCCGGAATCTGAGCGCTACGGGAAAGCCGAGCGCATCAGCCGCTAAGCTGCGGAAAGCGGCAGGGCCTGCGGTTGGCCGATGGGTGCCGGGGTGCAGGCTCTGATATCGGGCTTGCGGGGTCCGGGGTCGGGTTGTCGGCTTGGGCGATGGGCTGCGGTTTGCGGTGTCGCGGCGCTGGCTCAATGCGACTTTCCGTTGCTTTGCAACGGCTTTGCGCCGCGCCGTCATATGAGAAGGGGAAAGGTGCCGGGTATGCAATTCCGCGTGGAATCGTTTGAGACCGTAACGTCCACGAACGACCTGATCAAACGTGCTATCGAGGAAGGCCAGCCCGAGGGGTTGGCCGTGCGCGGCCTGCGGCAGACCGCCGGCTACGGCAGGCAAGGACGCGCATGGGAAAGCCCGATCGGCGGCATGTACCAGTCGTTCTTGCTGCGCCCTGAAGTCCCGCCGGCGCAGCTCCCTACGCTCAGCCTGCTGGTGGGCCTGGCCGTTCGCCGCGCGATCGCGAGCCTCGTCCCCGAGCTCGAGGGTCGCGTGCAGGTGAAGTGGCCGAACGACATTGTGGTGGCCGAAGCGGGCGCTTCATTGGACGAAGCCGCGCCCTCGGCAGGCGAAGGCTCCGCTTGCGGGGAGGGGTCTTCGGCTCTTTGCGACGCGGCTCCTGGTGACGATTCCCGGCCCAAGCGCCCCTTCCATAAGCTGTGCGGCATCTCGACGGAGATGCATGCGCGGGCGCTGTGCGTGGGCGTGGGCGTCAACGTGGCCCGCCCGGCCGATACCGCATCCGTGCCGGCGGGGAAGAACATCCCGGTATACCTGGATGAACTGGGATTTTGCGAAGGCCCCGTGGAAGACCGCATCAACGCTGTGGCCGGTGCGCTGTGCGACCAGCTTGCCATCGTGTATCCGCTGTGGTGCGAGCAGGGCTTCGAGCCCTTCCAGGCCGAGTTCGACGCGTGCTCCGCGCTGTCCGGGCGCTTCGTGCGCATGGAGGACCTTTCGGGCAACGTGTTGGCGGCGGGCACGGTGACGCGCGTGGCCCCGGACGGCAGGCTGGTGCTGCGCACGCCGGAAGGCGCGGAGGTGTTCGCAAGCTCGGGCGAAGCTCATATCCGCTAGGCGTTCTTGCGGGTCGGTACGTCGCGTGTGCGCCGACCGCGGCGCCCGCGCGCTGGATGCACGCGTTGCTTCGGCATTTGCGTGGATGCGGTTCGGACGCATGCCCTCGACATGCGCGCGGTAGCGAAGCCGGCGGCGTTTCGAAGGCGTCCAGCTTCGCCTTCTTCCCTTTCTTGTCCAATATGCATGAATGATGGAATCCCGGCATGGGGGCTCTCTTGCGTGTGCTCTCTGCAGGTCGCCGGTCATATATAATAGAGCGCTGGCAAAATTTTAGATAGTTAAAGGTTTCGAAAGGCAGCATGCAAGCATGACGCAAGAGCAAGAAGCAAAGGGCACGTCCGCGGCGCCGTCCCATCCGGCGGATGCCCATGGCAAGCCCGCAGCGCCTGGCCGCCAAGGCAAGCCCAGGCAGCACGATAAGGTCACGCGCATGGGCACGGAATCCATTCCGCGCCTTATCACCGAGTTCGCCGTCCCCTCCATCTTGGGCATGCTGGTCAACGGCGCATACAACGTCATAGACTCCATCTTCCTGGGCCAGGCCATGGGCGAGATCGGCTTGTCCACCGCCACGGTGGCCATGCCCATCATGATGGTGTTCATGGCCATCGCCATGCTGGTGGGCAACGGCGGCAACGCCCTTGCCGCGTTGCGCATGGGCGAGGGCAAGCCCGAGGAGGCCGAGCGCAGCCTGGGCAACACGGTCACGCTCTCCCTTATCGCCTCGGTGGTGGTTGCCATCGTCATGTTCGTCCCAGCTTGCATCGATGGGCTGCTCAGCGTGTCCGGCGCCACTCCCGAGGACTGGGACTACGCCATGCAGTTCATCCGCATCATCAGCCTGGGCTTCATCTTCCAGTGAATCGGCATGGGCGTGAACAACTTCATCCGCACCGCCGGCGCCCCGAACCGCGCGCTGGGCACCATGATCATCGGCGCCGTTGCGTGCACCGTGTTCAACGCGCTGTTCGTGCTGATCATGGGCATGGGTGTCGTGGGCAGCGCACTTGCCACCGTGTGCGGCCAGGCCATCTCGTGCGCCACGGTGCTGTGGTACTTCTGCCTGACGAAGGGCGTCCCCATGCGCCTGCGCCTGCGCATGATGCCGCTGCACGGCGAGACCGTGCGCCTGATCTTGTCGCTGGGCCTTGCGAGCTTTGCCGTGCAGGCAGGCATGGCCGCGGTGAACTTCGTGCTGAACAACCTGCTGAACATGTATGGCGCGCAAAGCCCCATCGGCGCGGAGGGCGCGCTGGCATCCATCGGCGTGGTGCAGCGCGTTGCCTCGTTCGTGGTGCTGCCGCTTATCGGCATGTCGATCGCCATCCAGCCGCTGCTCGGCTTCAACTACGGTGCGCATCTGTTCAAACGCGTGAAGATGACGCTGGCCTGGGGCATCGTGGGCAACACGATCATCGCCGTGGTGCTGTGGGCGCT
>OGCM01003890.1_pt1 | contig 10815 bp, 10 predicted proteins | sample 1570151 | NCBI WGS metagenome assembly OGCM01 (sample SAMEA4370582, study PRJEB24528) | human gut metagenome
GGACGACTTTGGAACGGCCCACGGTCCGTTCCTGCTTGTCGGCGAAACTGTAGTTCTAATACGAAAAAAACAGAGCCTATTTTCTCCACGCATACTATTTTTTTGATTAAGAACCAAATTACCACTCAAAGACCGCACAATAAGAAATTTTTAACCATTCTAAAAACGATGCACTGCAAAATGCCCCAAGTGTTAATGGTTCCATTATCGTCTGATAATGTTCATCTGGTGTTAAATACTTTGGTACATTTTCTGGTGCAAACACCCTGCGGAAGATGGTTCAGTCAGCAACAACAAAGTCAATCACAAACGAACAAACCAAGACGGAAAACCGTCCTTTGAAGTTACATTCAGAGGGCGGTTTTTGTTTACTCCGAAACAGGCCATACCAGCCTGTCACAGCACCCGACCGGCAAGCTGCGGCGTGCAGCGCGTAAGCCGCAAGCGAAGTCGGGCGTGGTGCTGTTGGGACGCGGTGCAGCCGCGTCCCTTGCCTTGAACCCCCTGTATCTAACAGGGGGGTGGAACTACAACATGAAACTACAAAAAACTAAGACCCCATGCCGGAAACCTCGCAATCAGCGATTCGGCAGTGTCCGAAACTTCCGGTTTAGGGTATTTGACATAGAAAAGGAGCGATTTATTATGAACAGCACTATCAGTGAATATATTAAAACCTCGCGTCTGGAACTCGGTTTAACACAAGACGAACTCGCCCAGCGTGCCGGTATCAGTGTGCGCTACCTGTGCGATATTGAGAATGACCATGGTATTCCGTCAGATTGGGTATACGAAAGTTTGCAGCAGGCACTCTCCAATCACGAACAGAACCGCATGAAGTGGAGCGCACAGCTTCGCAAAACGCGCCGCGCTTACGGTGTCGAACAGGAATGGTTCGCGCTTCAACTCGGCATGACAACAAAGCAGCTTCGTGCTCTGGAAACCGGCAAGACTGAATTGCCCTATCAGAAGCGTTTTGAAATCATGTCCGCGATTGAGCGATTCAATCCTGAGAATGAACCGTTGTCTATCATGTTTGACTATATGCGAATCCGATTCAAGACAACGGACGCGCGATATGTACTTGAAAAAATCCTGCGACTGAATATGAAATATGTAATCTCCGAGGACGGCGGCGTGTACGGCTATTCATACCGCTTTACGCACGGAAACATTCTTGTTCTGTCCTCGCCCGATGAAGAAAAGGGTGTGCTGCTGGAACTGCGCGGGCGCGGCTGCCGTGAGTTTGAGTGCTACCTGCGCGGACAGAAGCGGTCGTGGTATGAGTTTATGCGCGACTGTGCCGCCGAGGGCTGCGTATTCAAGCGTATTGACCTTGCAATCAACGACCATGCAGGACTGCTCCATGTGCCGACGCTGTACCGCAAGCGCGTTACTGGCGAGTGTGTCACGCGGCTGCGGAATGTAGAATACTTTGCGTCCGGTCGGGAAAATTCGTGGGAAACCGACGAGGACTTAAAGATGGAGATGGGTCACACGCTCTATCTTGGCTCTAAGGATTCCGATGTGTACTTCTGTATCTATGAGAAAGCACAGGAGCAAAAGGCTAAGTTTGGCAAGTCGATTGAGGACGCGGACATTCTCAACCGCTTTGAACTGCGGCTGACGAACAACGCTGCGGAAAATTCCGCAGACGCGCTCATGGACAGCGAGGACGCGGCAGGAACGGCGTTTTCCATCATCAACAACTATGTGCGCTTCATCGAGCCGCAAGCCGACAAGCGGCGTTATGACTGCCCTACGGACAAGCACTGGGAACAGTTTATGCAGGGCGAGGAACGCAAGCTAAAGCTGACAATGAAGCCGAAGCCGTTCGACTTGGAACGCACGGAAAACTGGATTAACACACAGGTCGCAAAGTCCATCAAAATGTTGCAGGAGATTGAGAAAATGAAAGGTCGGAATTTTGTGCAGCAGCTTTTGGACGGCACGGTGCTGAACGAAAAGCATAGGAAGATTGTTGCACAGGTGACGAATGAATGGGAAGATAATAAAAGAAGCTGCGGATAAGCCGCAGCTTCTTTCTCTTCAAATTATAGTAAATTCCGAATTTAGGCCCAAAGCTTGGAACGATCTACACCGACAACACCTTGAGGGTTACGGTAGGTAATATAAAAATAGTACCAATCTCCATAGTCTTTCCGCTCATAAGTAATGTTAGTGATAGTATATCCTTTGGGAACATATGTTTTTTCGATTTTGTTAATTCCTGCAATCTTATCCTGGCCATCATAATAGCCATAAGTAACGGTCAATTTGAAGCCAATATCTTCGGAAGATATAACTTCTTTCAAGGTGAGAATAGCTTGTGGTACTACAGCGTTAGAGGTCGCAGAAGTATCGTCATATGCCAGTGCGTTAATAGCGGTAGTGCCACCAAGGCACATTACGGTGCTCAATGCAAGACTAAGAAATCTCTTTCCGAAAGTATGATTCATATTATTCTCCTTATCAATTAAATTACGAGGGTTGTACTTGAATTATCGACGCGGTTTGCGTATCCTCTGGGGTAGAATTCTTTTCCGCGGTAACTTGCAATTTCATGCCATCTTTCAAAGCATAAATAGTTGAATTTTCTCCAGTTACATCTTTGATAATTGTATTATCGTCTGTTTTAATGATATAAAACGGACTTTCTTCATCAGGAATGGAACTTGAATCGTTTTTTAGCACAAGGCAACGATAAGTAGTATTGCTATCAATCATTGTACCATATAAATAATATTCTCCCTCTGCGACATGAGAAGTATGAGAAGATACATAATAGAAAGTAATGAGTGCTCCTACAATAATAACTGTAGCAATTCCTAATAATATTTTGTTGGTATTTGATAGTTTAAGATTCATGGCTATTTCCTTTACGCACTATCTAATAGAACGCTTGCATCAATCTTCAAAATCGACTATACTATTCATATCCACATAAGTTCGATGCACCGCTAACGCGGTGAGGTGTCCAGCCTTTCGGTTTATGTGGATTTTTTAATAAATCATTGGAATCACTACCTTTCTCGTCATTATCTTAGCGAGTAAGTACCCGCATATGGTGGCTATCAGATATGATTCTGTAATTTTGAATCAGATTCTTAGGAAAGGAAAATAGTACCTTTCGCGTAGGTTCCGGTGTTACCTTTACTTAATTTGATATAGTACTTTTCTTTTTCAGCGATACGCGGAAATACTAAATGGACCTTTTGTCCATATGCAACATCAATTCCCTCAACATAAGTATTGCCGCTTTTTTTGTAAAGAGCAACGGTATAGCTTTTATCTTTCGAATTTCCGGTTGTTGCGGATACCTCTACATTAAGATAGCCATACGGATTAAGGAAACAATAATTTGTGTATGTATAGTCCTTGAAATTAAATGTTCCCGTATAGGTGGTTTTACCTAAATCGTAAACAGATCTTGGAATACTGGAGCCACGCGCTTTTACATCGGTGAGAAAATTCTCGCTGTACTTTTTCATTTCTTGCTCGATTTCCGAATCCGTAATCGGTTCAGAAGAAACAATAAACGGTGCGCTGTCGTTCTCAGACGAATCGAGAGATTGTGTATCAATAGTGGTATCGTCCAACGCGAAAGCGCCGTTTCGCTGATATTCATTGTATTTGTCCATAATTTCTTCATCAGACATAGGGACAGACGAAACGATTACCGGCGCAGATGAAAGTTCAGTACTCTTAAGAGTAGTCTTCTCTTGTGGCATTGCTCCTGCACCGACCATAAGCGCCGACGCAAGCATGCAGCCAGCTAATGTCGCGCCTACTATCTTTTTGCACTTGTTCATGTTAACCTCCTTGTATCGGTCTTTCCGGAATTGTTGCAGTGTACCTGTAACAATCGTTGTGAGATTTATAGGAAAGTAGATTGTATTGTTTTGTCAAGTCAGATTCTATCCACATGAATCCGATGCACCGCTAACGCGGTGAGGTGTCCAGCCTTTCGGTTTTATGTGGATTTTTTAATAAACCATTGGAACCACCACCTTTCATAAGTTTATAAATTACGATCCCGGAACAGGAAGCCATTCTGGGTCTACCCAATATCCACGGGTTTCATTCCAGCGACGATACTGCTGCTTGCCTTTATATATGCGTGTTTTATAAACAATCACATCAGCATACGGTGCAATTATGCTATCACCACTGGTTTGGTATGCGGGTATTGGCGGAATATCTGCTGCCATTGCAATTGGTGCATTCGCAGATAAAATAGTCGCTATACCCAGTGCACAAAATAGTTGTTTCTTCATTTTTGTTCACTCTCTATCAACTTAAATCCTATTTGCTGATAAAAGTCAGCTTCTTCTTTTTTTAATTGAATTGGCTGTTCGTTTTGAATACACAGCCAATATTCCCCCACACGGTCTTGTTTGATATACGCCGTGTCACTGTTAAAGTCAATGGTCTGCGGCTCTGTACTTTTAGGTGCCTCAAATTGCGGTTGCGGCAGAACCGTATAGGACGCAATCAACAGAACGGTAAATACGCTGGTGAATACCGCATTGGCTACGCGATTGCGCCGATTGGCCGAGTAGGCCATAACCGTTTCAAACCGTTCCTTGATTGCGGCGTCTGCGTCCGTTCTGAATAACGCTGCTGCCGCGAACGGTATACGGTGTTTGCGGTCGCTCTGCTTCATCAGCGAAAGAATTGTCCGCAAGTATGCGGCGCGTTCCTTGCCGCACAATGTTCGTGCAACGGACAGGTCACATTTGATTTCTAAGTTCTGCTCCAAGTCCTTTTGCAGCAGATATACAACCGGATTCCACCAGAAGATTATGCAGAACAGTGTGACCAATAGTTTAACAACGGTGTCGTGATTGAGAAAGTGCGTGTACTCATGCAGCAGAACATAGCGCAGTTCCGCTTCGGTGTAGTTCTTGTTCGGCAGAATGATTCGCTTGTGAATCACGCCGATACCGAACGCGGATTCAACGCTTGTAGTGATGTAACCATGCACCTTGATTGTGCGACGGGTCTGTTGCTGCACTTGTCTGAACAGAACATTTATTTGTTCGTCCCATGGTTCGGCGTAATGCTCCACACTGCGTATCGCTTTACGATACTGCCGAGCATACCGAAACAGCAGCACGCAAAATCCAAGCAGCCATACAGCGCAAAGAATAAGTGCAAGTGTCTTATTTGCCAATATAGTATGTTCTCGCGTCAGCAGGTTGTAGATGTACGGATAAATAACATCATCTGCCGCAATCAGCGTGTGCGGAAATTCCAACGGCAGGAATAACCGGACTGTGCAGAACAGATACAACAGAACCATAGACAGCACGCCGAAGTGCTGTTTGAACCGTGTATGCCGTAACAGGTAAATTGCTACGATTAGCAAACTGCTCCATAGTAACGCAGATAAAAATGAGAATATGGTAATTTGCATTATTTCTCTTTGCTCTTTTCCTCAATCTGTGCTTCGTACTCATCTACCATCTTTTCGAGTTCCGCAATCAGCTTTTCGTCCTGTTCCGGCGTGCGCTGTTTGCGGTCTTTTTTGAACAACGCAACGGCGATTCGAGCGAATAGTGCGTTGTTTACGCCCTGTTCTTCCAGCATATTGGCTAGAAATTCGTCCTTTGTCAGACAAGAAACAAATTGCTGTGACCGATAAAATCTGTCCTGCTGGATACCATCAGCCTTTATCATGCCCTTTTTGACAAGCTGCTTCACGAGTTTGTCAACATAATTCGGTTTCCAGTCGGCTTCTGTGATTTTCTCTGAAAGTTGGGCAACGGTTAATGGAGCGTTCTCTTTCCAGAGCGTGTTCATCAGAATTTCTTCTGAATTGGAGAGATTGTATTTTCTCATTGTGTTCACCTCCTCGCCCAATCACCTGTTGGGTGAAGTTCTTGTAGATAGGATAAACACTTATTGGGTGATTGTCAATAGAGAAAGTTACATTTTGTGTAAATGCCCAAAATGTGACTTTATTTATTGTGAGAAAATACAACGAAATAGCAAGTGGTTTTGTATCAAAATAAGAAAAAATAAAGATTTATTCTCTCGGCGCTCGCCGCCGCGAGAATGGTGAGGGGGTGCTGCGGCTGTGGGTAACTGCCGCAAGGGAGTTATCCATCAACCGCAGCAGGGGGAGAGGAAAGACGCGGGCGGCGCGGATTTCGTTCCTCTCCCCCTTAACGCGCCGTTGTACATCTGTTCTGTACAGGTGCGTTTCGGAATTTATTTGTCCGAATTGTTGAGAAAACCAAAATATTTTTACGGAAAGTGGTCAATTTATTGACCACTTTTGCTTTGCCGAAACTTCTGTTTAGAAACTATGCAACAAATGTTCGATGACAATGTGTTGCGACAACAAGAATACTGTGTTTTCGTAACTTTTCTGTGTGCCAAAGTTTAATTATGAATCAAATGTGAACAATTCCTACCCCGATTGACTTTGTTTCATATATACGGTATGATAGAATCCCAATCAAAGATGAAAGCCTAAACTCCATACTTATCTTAGCTTTCTTTAATTTTGGTTTCGGTGATACATGGCTTGTCAGCAAATATGCATAGTAACGCAATGCACAGACAGGCCGAACAGCAAAAAAACAGGAGGTTAATTGGACTTTGACAACTGAATAAAGCTCCATCTGTAACGAATTTTCCGTATCGGGTAACCGATAAGCCGCTTTGATAAAACAGCCGGTCAGCAACCGGCGAGGCGAGAACAGCGGAAAAGGATACTCCCCACCAGCAGAACAGGATTCGGGTGAGAGGTGTCGTAAGTCAATCGGCAAGTGTAAGAATACGAGCGTGAATAAACTGTTCACGACAGCATGGAGTGTAAATATGCCGCTTACAAATTTATGATTGTTATGATATAATAATAGCGTTGTTGGCTGTGCCATCACCGTTACAAACACAAGGAGTAAACGATGATTACAGCAATACAGAAACCAAAAAGAAAGTATGGAGAAGGCAGTATATACCAGCGAAACGACGGCCGCTGGGTAGCAAAGTATAAGAGCGTGAATATGCTCAAACCGTGTGTTGTGTACGCTAAGAGCGAATCCGAAGCAAAGCGCAAGCTGCGCGAACTCAAAAAGGACGCTGCAAAAGGTCTTGTCAAAAGCACAAGCAGGCGTTTCGGTGATTACGCCGACCAGTGGTTATACACTTTCAAGCTGCACTCGATTGAGGACAGCAGCTTCGACAAATACGAAAGTGCTTATTTGACGCATATTAAGCCTGCGTTTGGCAAAATGCAGCTTGCGTCTATTCACAGTGAGCAGTTGCAAAAACTGCTTGTTGAAAAGAGTCAGACGCTTTCGCTCACTGTTGTCAAAATCATTTATATCATTCTTTCCGAAATTTTTTCTTATGCTCATTCTGAGGGCGATCTCTCACGGAATCCTATGCACAATGTCAAGATGCCGAAGAAAGCGACCTTTAAACCGGAACGCGAAATTGTTGCGCTGGAAAGCGACGAAGTGCGGGCAGTCGAACGGATTGCAGAAATGAAAAATAAAAATGGTAGACCCTGTATCATGCAGGCACACGCATTGGTCTTTCTGGTGCATACCGGTTTGCGGTGCGGTGAGTTTTTAGCACTCAAATGGTCTGACATTGATTTTGAAAGCAGAATCGTTACGGTGAACAAAAATCTGTCGATGGTCTACGACCGCGACAAGGACGGCGTGCGTATCAAGCATAAGAAAGCACGGATTAAGTGTACCAAAACGGCAAGCGGCAACCGCATTGTGCCGTTGAACACAAAAGCGATTGCCGCTTTGAACAGTCTGAAAGCTGTCTATCGTGAAATGGATATTGTCAGCGATTCCGTTGCGGTAACGCGCAAGGGTACAACACTGAGCAGCGACCAGCTTCGCCGTGTTCTGCGTCGCGTATTGGCGTATGCCGGTATCGACAAGCCGTTCACACTTCACCAGCTTCGTCACACCTTTGCTACACAGGCACTTAACGCCGGTATTCCGATTACCGTAGTAAGCAAGTGGCTCGGACACGCGAATATATCTGTTACTTATAACACCTATATTCATGTGTTGGAATCCGCAGAAGCTGCAGCAGTAGAGCTTCTTGAAGCCATTTGAAAAATCTAAAATCCGTTTGGTTTCATTTTGGTGTCACGACCAAATCAAAATGTTGAAATCGGTAGATATACTGTGGATATTTCGGAAAGTGTTAAGAAAACTGTAGTTTCGCGACAGCCTCGAAAGAACCTGTCAATCGACAGGTTCTTTTGCGTATTCCGGCGTTTTGTGGTATGCTATACGGAGCAAAGGAGGCGAGCGGCCGTGTCAGCCAAAGCATACTATCATCTGCCCGGATTGTTTGAATTTTACGAGTTTTACCGCGCATTTCTGCCGTTATACCGCGCAAATCGTGACTGGTTTTATGACTGGTGTGAGATTGGGTCCATTTACGGCGCACCGGCGGACTGCCTCTGGGGAGGCGGACGAGCGGGTTTCGGTGAGTGCGGCGCACGCGAAGCGCTGGCTCTGGCGCAGGAATACGGCATTTCCGCGCGGCTGACATTCAGCAATTCGCTTCTGCGCGAGGAACACCTGTCCGACCGCAAATGCAATGCACTATGCGAGCTGTTTGCGCGGGCAAACGGCGTGCAGAACGGCGTAATCGTGCATTCCGAGCTGCTGACCGACTACCTGCGGACGCGGTATCCGGCGCTGTACCTCGTGTCGTCTACGACCAAGGTGCTGACCGATTTTGAAGATTTCCGGCACGAGCTGGACAGGGAAGAATTTCGGTATGTCGTGCCGGATTTTCGATTGAATAAACGGTTTGAGGAATTAAACGCCTTGTCGCAGGTGCACAAAGATAAGGTGGAATTTTTGTGCAATGAGTGCTGCTGGTTCGGGTGCAATGACCGCAAACGCTGTTACGAGGTTGTCAGCCGCAAAAATCTCGGCGAGGACTGCGAGCACCGGTGTAAAGCACCGAATGCACAGGGCGGCTATCGGTTCTCCAAGGCGATGGAAAATCCGGGGTTCATCGGCGTTGATGCTGTTCTGCGGACGTATCTGCCAATGGGATTTTCGCAGTTCAAGATCGAGGGCAGAGGACTGGGAAGCGCGCTGATCCTCGAGTTTTTGCTGTATTATATGACAAAACCGGCGTATCAGCTGCGCGTGAGAGAAGAAATTTATCTGGATAATATGTTAGACCTGTTTTAACGCATAAGAAAAGAACCTGTCGTAAGACAGGTTCTTTCAGTCTGTCGATAAAGTCAATCTATCGTTTTTACCTTTCGTGCGGCAGCACGCATAAAATAGAATTTGCACAGCAAATTCATAATTCCCGGGGGCGTGTACCTCGGGAATTATACAAGGGACGAAAAATTGTGCCCGTAGGGCGCGGCTTTTCGTCAAGATTCGATTGAAAGCGTGGTTTCAATCGAGAGGCTGCTCGAAAAACGGAGTTTTTCGACAGCCTCAAAGAACCTGCCGTAAGACAGGTTCTTTTTCGCATAAGCAAGCAAGAATTACTTGTTTTTATTCTTAATGTACTCGTCCATCGCAGCTGCAGCGCGCTTGCCAGCGCCCATTGCGAGGATAACGGTAGCCGCACCGGTAACAGCATCGCCGCCGGCGAATACGCCGTCCTTGGAGGTGATGCCGTGCTCGTCATCAGCAACAATGCAGCCCTTGCGGTTGGTATCCAGACCCGGAGTCGTGTGACGGATCAGCGGGTTCGGGCTGGTGCCAATCGCCGCGATGACGCAATCGAGGTCGAGCACAAACTCGCTGCCTTCGACCGGAATCGGACGGCGGCGGCCGGATGCGTCAGGCTCGCCCAGCTCCATCTTCTGGCACTTGAGGCCGGTGACGTTGAAGTTCTCGTCAGACAGCACCTCGAGCGGCGCGGTCAGGAACTTGAACACAACGCCCTCTTCCTTCGCGTGGTGAATCTCCTCGAGACGAGCCGGAAGCTCCTTCTCAGAACGGCGGTATACGATGTAAACTTCCTCGGCGCCCATGCGCTTAGCGCAGCGAGCGGCGTCCATTGCAACGTTGCCGCCGCCGACTACTGCGACCTTCTTGGCATGGTAGATCGGGGTGTCGGCGTTTTCCTTGTACGCCTTCATCAGATTGATGCGGGTCAGGTACTCATTCGCAGAGTAAACGCCGTTTGCGTTCTCGCCCGGAACGCCGATAAAGGTCGGCAGACCCGCGCCGGAGCCAACGAAGATGGCCTCGTAACCGTCGCCGAACAGCTCGTCGATGGTCTCAGAACGGCCTACAACGAAGTTCAGAACAAACTCAACACCGAGGTCCTTCAGCGTGTCGATCTCCTTCTGCACGATAGTCTTCGGCAGACGGAACTCCGGAATACCGTACATAAGAACGCCGCCGGCGGTGTGCAGAGCCTCGAAAACAGTAACCTCGTAGCCCATGCGTGCCAGATCGCCTGCACAGGTCAGGCCGGCCGGGCCTGCACCAACGATGGCAACCTTGTGACCGTTGGATTCCGGCTTTACTGCCTTCTCGGTGCTGTTTTCGCGCGCGTAGTCGGCAACGAAACGCTCCAGACGGCCGATTGCTACAGGCTCGCCCTTGATGCCGCGTACGCAGTGGCACTCGCACTGGCTCTCCTGCGGGCAGACACGGCCGCAGACAGCGGGCAGTGCGGAAGTCTCCTTGATCTTGGCAGCCGCTTCGAGGAACTTACCCTCTGCAACCAGAGAGATGAACTCCGGAATCTTAACCTGTACCGGGCAGCCGGTCATGCAGGGCTTGTTTTTGCAGTTCAGGCAGCGCTGTGCTTCCTCGATCGCCATTTCGGCGGTGTAGCCGA
>OGCM01003892.1_pt1 | contig 10813 bp, 6 predicted proteins | sample 1570151 | NCBI WGS metagenome assembly OGCM01 (sample SAMEA4370582, study PRJEB24528) | human gut metagenome
AATTATCTGCCATCAATCCAGGATGCTCTGTATCAGCCCCATCAAGATAGTACCATACTCCTCGGATATATCTCCAACCAATTGCACATGCTCCGCTGTTATCTGCATAATACCAGCCTTCCGGTCGAAGCACCCAGCCTGTCTGCATTGCTCCACTACCATCAAATGCATAATAACTATCACCTATTTTTTTCATCTCATTACAAGCCATAATTCCTGCATTTTCCCCATCAAGATAATACCATTTTGAATTCAGATAAATCCAACCAAAATATAATGTATTCTCTTCTTTGGCATAATACCAATTTCCTTCATAAAAATTCCATCCCCTTGTCCACTCTGATGATGGAACCTCCGGTTCTTGCGGAAAATCTACGTTTCCCGAATCGTCAATATTTTCTCCTTTTACTGATTCTGTTGGAACTTGTAAATCTTCATTTTCAGATTTTTCTTCTTTTTGCGAATCCTCCTGTAACGATATACTTTGAACTTCTTTTGAGTGTCCATTCGTTCCTTCTGCAAACACCGTGTTCATCGGAACACATAATGTCAATACTAGAAATCCCATCAAAATCTTTTGTACTTTTTGAATCATTTCTCACTTTCCTCTCCTAACAAATTATCTTTACTATTATTGTATCAACATATTTTCAAACTTTCCATACTATTTCATTATAAATCAAAAAAGAGACATCCCTTCGCGTCATGCAAGAAACGTCTCTTTGCAACTAATTATATTTATTAATATTTTCCATGATACCTTTTATCAAATCAGCATATGTAGCAGATCCTGCCCATCCTGTTCCATATGGGTTATTAGGAATACTAAGCCATTCTACATACGGTGCTTTACCTCTAAGCCACTCTCCCCATCTCGGATCAACACAATCTCCATTCAGTTTGTCCGTTGACGCATAACATTTCAAATGCTGAACCTGCGCACGTATACCAAGACGAACTGTACTGAACGAATTACCCTTCACTCCATTTCCAGTAGCACCCATACCAGCAAAATTATACTGTGATATATCTACATCACCACCAAATGAAAGGTATCCAGTCTCAACCATTGCCTGTGCAAATGCAACTTCTACTCTTACACCTTCATTCTTACACTCTTCGATATAAATCTTACAGAAGTCTTCTATAGTCTTAGCTTCTTTATCATTCTGCGAATAGTAAGATGGATATTTTTTATTCATTGCTTTATAAAAGTTTGCTAATTGCGAAGCTGTAACAGACGAGTTTCCCATGATATTCGTTAGCTTTTGTTTATCTGGAATCCATGCTCCATTTGCATCTACATACCAATTATCAATCCATGTATCACTCGCCATACATCCATTATTATCAAAATAATAACAAACATTCTCAATCCAATGCCATCCATTAGAAGTCATAGCTCCGCTGGATTCCAAATAATATTTAGAACCACCTAACTGTAGCCATCCTGTTTGCATCCAACCGTTCGCATCAAAATGATACCATGTACTTCCCACTAACAGCCATCTGGATTTTACGTATTCTCCGTTCGATTCCATATATTTCCATCGTCCGGATACGACTTCCCACCCTGGCGTCGGCTTCTGTTTTCCTGGTATCCACGCTCCACTGGCATCTACGTAAGAATCTCCTACCCATGTATTTGCCGCCATATAGCCATTATTATCAAAATAATAACATTTTCCGTTAATCCATTGCCATCTTCCTGCTATCATTGCTCCGCTAGATTCAAGATAATACCAGGTATTCCCTATCAACAACCATCCGGTCTGCATCCAGCCATTTGCATCAAAATGATACCATGTACTTCCCACTAACAGCCATCTAGATTTTATGTATTCCCCATTCGATTCCATATACTTCCATCGTCCTGATACTACTTTCCAGCCTGGTGTAACTCTTTGTTTTCCCGGTATCCATGCCCCACTGGCATCTACATAGGAGTCACCTACCCACGTATCTGCTGCCATACAGCCATTGCTATCAAAATAATAACATTTACCGTTAATCCATTGCCATCTTCCTGCTATCATTGCACCACTGGATTCAAGGTAATACCATGTGTTCCCCATCAATAACCATCCTGTTTGCATCCAGCCATTTGCATCAAAATGATACCATGTACTTCCCACTAACAGCCATCTAGATTTTATGTATTCCCCATTCGATTCCATATACTTCCATCGTCCTGATACTACTTTCCAGCCTGGTGTAACTCTTTGTTTTCCCGGTATCCATGCCCCACTGGCATCTACATAGGAGTCACCTACCCACGTATCTGCTGCCATACAGCCATTGCTATCAAAATAATAGCATTTATTATTAATCCACTGCCAACAACCAGAGACTCTCGCTCCGCTGCTATCCAAATAGTACCATGTATTATCCAAAATCAACCAGCCGGTCTGCATCACACCCCTCGCATCCATATAATATGTGACTTTTCCAACTTTAGTCCATCCAGTCTGCACAATGCCATTTGCATCGAAATAGTACCACAAGCCATCTAACAGTAGCCATTGCGATATTTTATATGTACCATCCCCGTTATTATACTTCCACTTACTTCCGTCCTGTTCCCAATGTCCTTTTGACAATCCAAAATGATTCGCAATACCTGTTGCATCAGCAACTCCGCATTGCTTTAAAAAAGATTCATCCTTCAGTTTTTCTGCATCATTTACATTATCTATAAATGCATGTTCTACAATAATACCCGGAAATCCTTCATATTTGCTACGTCGTATAATTCCATACCAATCTTCCAGCGATCCATCTGGATATGTATCATAATTAGCAGAACGGATTTTAATACCACGATTTTTCAATCCCAATTTCAACAATTCATCTAAAATCTTCTGAGCAGAATCTTTGCCTTCTTGTCCAATTGCCGAATTATAATTGCTGTTTGGATAATATACTTCAACTCCCTGACCTCCACCAGAATTTATATGAATGCTTACCAACAAATCTGCTCCCCATTCCTTCGCTTTATTCACACGATTAGCGAGATCTGAGGCTGCATCGCCAACTCTATTTCCAAGGTATCTATCATCCTCTCTTGTCATATAAACTGTCACACCAGAATACTTCTCTAATTCCTCTTTGCAATATTTTGCAATTTTTAATGTGAGATCCTTCTCCTGTAATCCATTACCAACAGCACCGCTATCAGTTCCTCCATGACCAGGATCCAATACCACTATTACATTTCCATTTTTAGTCTGTTCATCTGAACTATATGTAGCAATTCCTTCATCCTCTTCTGTATTACCAATAGCATCCGCAATTTCTCCCTGCGCTGTAGCCACCTCATCCGAATCTATACTTACTACAGACGTGTCGATTTCTTCTTGCGAAATCACATCGGAAGAGTCTGAATTATAACCAGGATACTCTTCATCAACACCAAACATGGCTTCCACATCTATGTCTTGCAATTCGATTGTCTGCTCTACGCCATCCTCCACATACACAAATCGAAGTAATGTATATGTTCCTTTATCCTCACCCGAAAATGAATGTTCAAACAGAAATAATTCTTCCTGTCTGGAAGACATAGCATCTTCAAAAATTGTTCCATCTGCTCTTTGATATACAATTCTTGCTTCTGATATAGCTTCTGTCCCATCTCCATATGAAACTACAATTTTTTGCGTATCAGGAGATGTCAGATATGGTTTATCAATTCCCACATAATTCAGTAGTCCATCCGTTACCGTCTCTTGACTTTCTACTTCTTCAATCTCTGATTCATCTTGACCTGAATCTGCTTCCACATTTTCTTCTATTTCACTCTTCTCCGTCTGATAGCTGTCATTTTCCGTGATGGCTGTATCTGATATTTCTTCTGCCATAGCAGTTATATCCGCCACTGGCATTAAGCAAAACATCACTACTGCCAAAAGCACCGCTATCATTTTGTTAAGGTTTTTCATTGTCTTCTCCCCTTTGTTTTAAACGCTATGTTACTTCGCTATTATACTTTATTCTTACAATACTCGCAACCAAAAAGAAAGGCAGAATCGCTCTGCCCATCTTTCCATGTAACCTTAAAAAACAACAACTTTAGTTCCCGACGGAATATTATCATATATCCATTTAGCATTCTGGATAGGTAATCTTACACAACCATGCGATAACTGCATACCAACACGTCCATCCATAAGACTACCGTTATATTTGCTATACAATACACTATGGAATAAATAATCGCCATAGAACTGAGTATACCAATAACATCTTGCATTTCCAGAATCAAAATAATACCCCTTTGATCCTACCGTAAATTCACCTCCTACTGTTGGCGTAGATGGCTTGCCAGGTGCACACTGCCAATCAAAAAGCAGATTCCATGCTCCTGTACTTCCTGTAAATATAGTTGTTCTACATGCTGCTCTATCTACAAGTATAAGATATCCTGTTCGACTGCTATATGGTTGCGCACGCAATACCCATCTAGCCATTGCAGGTGATAACATTGCTCCATTTGCACCAAGATAATATCCATCTATATAACAATTTCTCGCCATCACACCTTCCGAACCGCCGTGGGAATCATTTGCGGTATACATATAGTACCAAGTACCACCAACATTCTGCCATCCCGTTTTCATCGCGCCATCACTGGATAGAAAATACCAATTTCCTCCTACCGCAAGCCAGTTTGTTGCCATTGCTCCGCTATTATGGAAAAAGTACCAATAATTTCCAAATAATTTCCATCCACAATTAACCATCTTATTATCATTATCTGGATCCATAAAGTACCAGTAGCCATTAATTGCACGCCATCCAGAAGCCATTAAGCCAGAATGATCATAATAATACCAATTATCTCCATCATAATACCATCCTTTATACATTGCTCCGCCGGATTTAAACTTATATGTATTTCCGCCGATTTCAAATATGCAATTATCTACCATCAATCCCGGATATTCTGCATTGTCACCATTTAAATAATACCAAGCACCATTGATATATCTCCATCCGATTGCCTGTGCTCCACTTCCATCTGCATAATACCAGCCTTCCGGATATAGCAACCAGCCTGTTCGCATTGCTCCTCCGGCTGCAAAATAGAAATTACTTCCTCCTATATTTTTTACGCAATTGTCTGCCATCAGTCCTGGATGTTCTGTGTTATTTCCGTCTAAATAATACCATACTCCATTAATATATCTCCATCCGATTGCCTGTGCTCCACTTCCATCTGCATAATACCAGCCTTCCGGATATAGCAACCAGCCTGTTCGCATTGCTCCTCCGGCTGCAAAATAGAAATTACTTCCTCCTATATTTTTTACGCAATTGTCTGCCATCAGTCCTGGATGTTCTGTGTTATTTCCGTCTAAATAATACCACACTCCATTAATATATCTCCATCCCAACACCAGACTTCCATCTGCATTCGCATAATACCAACCTTCTGGGCGCAGTATCCAACCCATTGACTGCATAACACCATCTTTATTAAAGCAATAATACTGTGCTCCTACTTTAACAATAGTATCTGTAGCCATGCTTCCAGGGTTATCTACATTCGTTCCATCAAGATAATACCATTTGCCACTTTCGTATCGCCATCCATAGTACAATGATCCATCCTGATTATAATAGTATATATCTCCATTTTCATTTACATACCATCCCACATGAGTTGGCATTGTTTCTGTTTCATTTTCGACTTCAGGTTTAATCACTTCCTGATTATCCATCTGTTCCTCAATCTTCAGCTCACCATCAGTTGATTCCTCATTTTCGATATTTTCTACAGCTTTTTGTTCCATTCCATATGACACAAATGAGCAACTAAAGCATACTAAAAACGTAGCTAACAGTATTCCTTTTACTCTCTTTTTCATCTTTGACCTCCTCATATTCTTTAAATAGCATTCTTTTTATTATTTATTCTACGTGTTCTAGTCCACCTCCCATAAAATATTGTTCACCATCTCCTGTAATTGCATATACATGTATATTATAATCCCCAGGAATAAAGCCGAAATTTCCCATATTTATCTCCGTAGTATAATTACTGTCTTCATTCATTTGTAATTCAATCCACTGCAAATCACTTTGATCATCATTTGTCCATACGGCCACTAAAATTGATTGTATATTCTCTCCACCAGTTATCTGTTGTACCGTAAGTGGTATAGTTCCTGTTTGGCGTTGGTATTCTCCTATTACTACCTCACCCGTAGGTATCTTTCCTTCTCTAACTAACAGTGCTTCACTAGACTCGTCAATGTCAGCCAATTGTGTCATCAACTCTGATTGTTTATTTAATTCTTTTTCTTCTTTTTCTATACTAAATCGCTCAGTAAGTGTCTGTTCCGATGAAAACAAATTAGTACCTAAGCCCAAACGATTACCTTCTATTTCTACCCCTATTGCAGCTAATGTTGTTGGAAAAGCATCCATTGTCGTATAATTTCTGGCGTTCGACAATTCAGATTTTCCACCATTAATGTATGCTGTATATACTTTTCTTGTATAACTTTCATCTACATCTTCACAAAAATCACTATCCATTGTTGGATGATCACCAGATATTACAATTGTTGTATTTTCATAAAAGTCCTGTTGTTGAACCCATTCAACAAATTCCGCCACCTGTTTACTTGAACACGCCATTACATTAGCATATTGATTGTTCCCAAATCTGTCATCACATTTGTCACATACATACCCATCTTCAAAATGTGTGTCAACTGTTAGCATAGTCAAGTTAAACGGTTCATTCTGCGTCGCAAGTTCACCAAGGCGATTCTTTGCAAATTCGAACAACTTCTGATCATCATATCCCCACCATACTGGATATTCTTCTGTAGAAAGCCACCCCTGTTCCATAGCATAATTATAATCAATAATGTCATAATTGCCATGTTCTGAAAAATAGAGTTTTCGTCCACCAAACGTAGCATTGGAACCCAGTAATAAAGTCTGTGAATATCCTGCATCACTCAAAATATCGCCAATAGTAGTAATACCCGGAAAAAAATTGTCCTGAGTATCCATCTCATTCGCACTGATAGATATTTTTAATGGCAATCCTGACGTTTGCGCAAACATAGCTCCCATAGTCCATGTTGTTCCCGGCATTGAATACCCGCCATTAAGTTTATTGTCCTTTCCTGAAAAGTCCTCATTCTCCTGCGCTATTTCCGTAAGCTCTGGAATCACATCTTTTTCAAAAGCTCCTCCATTATCTTCATCTGAATAAGCAGTCTCCATCGATTCTAGAAAAATATATATCAGATTTCTTTTTTTCTCAGGAAATGTAAGTGTAACTTCTTTAGGATCCACATAATTATCATCAATAAAAGTAGATATTTCACTTTGACCGGACATGTAATCACCAATATCCAACTTTTTCCAAGCTGTATATCCATATATAATCAGAATTGTCACTGAAGCAATCAACACAACAATATATATGTATCCTGTTTTCTTCTTTTTTTTCTTAAGATTAATCATGATAGCAGTTATTACCATTATGATTATAATTGTTGGCACGATACATTTAAATACATATTGCCATATCATATCTGAATTAGTACCTTCCAAAGGTGAATTGAGATGGTATACTAATTCATCCATTGTAAGATTTGCCCAGGTTTCAAGCATCCATTTAATACTAAAACATAGCAAAATTGCCAATACTGATATGATACCACTAACTACTTTCCCGATATTTTTTAATATATCCTTTGTTTTTTCATTCACAGTTCCTGTTTCCTTTTAAGTATAATTATAATTAGCTATCATTATGATACCATAGAATACATTTACCAACAAGTTTCTATAAAATCAATTTTGTTTTTTTATTTTAAAAGGCTTTGACACTTCCGCGTCAAAGCCCCTTATTCCTTCTTACTTAAAACAACTTCTCCGGATACACTCCGTCTTTAATCAGCTTCTGAATACTTGCCACTACATCCGGCTTATCTTCTTTATAGGTCACACCGAACCATTCATCTTGAGATTTCCGTACCTCGACTCTCATCTTGCCTTCTTTCAGCAGATCGCCGATGATCGTCGGCAGAAGGTATTCGCCCTTCAGATTCTCCGGATCCAGCTTCTCCAGGAATTCGTTGAACCCCTTATCCAACACCTCAAAGAACTTCGGTGATAATCCCCACATGTTCATAGAGACTTCTGATTCCACATCGATTGGCACGGCTCCGTCCTCTGTCTGCACTGCCGCACCTTCAGCGGTCTTGACAATATTGGATGTCTCTACGATCTCAGACAGCATGCGGTGTTCATCTACCTTGCATACGCCACGGGTTACACCGCCATTATCGCTCAAAGTATTCTTCAATACGAAACCTACCATACACGCTTCATACGCATTATCATCTTTTCTTCCTGTCAGATATGCATATGCTTCTCTGTAAGCTTCCTTGCCGTAATAATCGTCTGCATTGATTACCAGAAATGGCTCATCTACCACATCTTTACAGCACAGGATTGCCTGACCGGTTCCCCACGGCTTCTTTCTTCCTTCTGTCTTCTTCTGGAAACGCTCCGGGATATCATTCAGTTCCTGATAAGCGTATTCTACTTCTACCAGCTTCTCCATGCGTCTGCCGATGATCTCTTTAAAATCCTTGTCCAGATCTTTACGGATTACGAATACAACCTTATTAAATCCCGCCTCCAGCGCATCATGAATGGAATAATCCATAATAATCTCACCGTTTGGTCCTACTGCCTCCAGCTGTTTGATACCGCCGCCAAACCGACTTCCGATTCCTGCTGCCATGACGACCAGTGTTACTTTACTCATTTGTACCTCTCTTTGTCTGGTTTATTCTCCCAGACCATCTTCAATTGCTTTTACCATTGCTTCCATTGCTTCTTTTTCATCCGGTCCCTCACACTCGAGCACGATTTCATCTCCGCTTTTAATGCATGCACCAAGTACACTGAGTACACTTTTTGCGTTAGCCATCGTATTGTCATAACGAAATCTGACACTGCATTCAAACTCAGATGCTTTGTTGCAGAAGATTCCGGCCGGACGCATATGAAGTCCCGTAGGATTGGTGATCTTTACTTTTTTTGTAATCATACTTTTAATTTCCTCCGCTATCTTTCTCTTCCAGTACGAGTTCTACTTCAACATCTTCTGTCAGCGTACATTCATCCGGTAGCTTAAACTGTACTGGCACTTTATAGGTTCCTGCTTTTGTATATTCAGCCAGATCAATGATTGCAATCTGCTCAATGTTCAGAGTATCCAACTGTTCCTTTGATCCTTTTACATGTACTTCCAGATTATCCGTTTTGTTATAACTCATACGCAGGTTCTCATCCAGATTTTTCACTGTAATAGATCCAACCGGAAGCTCAAAGTTCTTGGTTCCGTCTTTTTCCAGTGTTACTGTAATAATTACTGAACTTGCGTTACTGTCTGCCAGTTCGATATCTTCCGGCAGATATTTGCTAATATCTATCGTATAATCTGTGCGGGAATCAATGGCTTCACCACTGAATTCTTCCGAAGGAATATCTATACTCTTAACCTTTGCCAAAGCATCTTCCGGTCCCGCAATCTCTATCTCTTCCGGAGCCAGCTTCACATTGGAAATGGAATATCCTTCTTTTACTTCAATTTCCGACGTATCCGCCTTCACAGGTACCGTCGTTGTTCGATACAATGTTACCGACACACTCACACCTACATTACCCAGATTATTCGCCAGCCTTGACTGGTCGATCACGTTATTGTTCTCATCGTACAATACCAGCGCAGAATCCAGCACGGTATTCTCTGAGAGTCCGGACACATTAACTTCAGCCTCTACCTTACTGATCTTTTCCACCAGAGACTTTGGTCCGTTGATCGTTACCGTCTCTGGATCAGCTGTCAGCTTGCCGAGCACATAACCACTTCGTACCTGACCGCTTGCCACTGGTGTAATGTATGTGGTCTTGCTTACATTATCCTCAATCTGTATCTGCAGATTACGCGGACTTGCCGTTGCTTCACAGCTGCCCTCATATCCATTTACCGTTACTTCCAATGGAATCTGTGTATTCAGATACATTTCCTTAATATCTGCTGTAACAACAATGTCACTCGCCTTAATCTTACTCAGTGTCCGACGTTTTGCTGAAACTACTACGCTTACATTCTGCGTGTCGTCTACAATCTGATAAGTCTTATTCTGTTCCGTCAATATCTCGGAGTGTTCTACTGTAACCGGTATGTTCGTAAATGTCTTAGTCATTACCGGATCGTCAATATTGACCACTATCAGCCACAGCATAAATGCAAACAGGAAGGCTAACAGCTTCAGGCTAAAATTATTTTTCAGCTTTTTTATCATCATCATGCCTTCCTTTCTTCAGTTTTTCTACCAGAATGTTCGCCGGATTCTTAGAATGCTTCCGCTGCTGGATTGCATGGAAGCGCTCTCTCAGTTCTGATTCCGTCAGGTTTCTGGAAAGTCTACCGCCCTGTGCTACAGATACTCCTCCGGTCTCCTCAGATACCACTACGATCATGGCATCACTGACTTCACTCATACCGACTGCCGCACGGTGTCTGGTTCCCAGATCCTTGCTCAGTTCCATGTTATCAGACAATGGCAGGTAACAGGTTGCCGCCACGATCCTGTCGTTCCGCACGATAATAGCTCCGTCATGAAGCGGAGTATTATGCTCAAATATATTGACCAGTACCTGGCTGGAGATCAGACAATCCATCTGAATACCGGTACTCTCATATTCTGTCAGCTGGATCAGCTGTTCTACTACGATCAGTGCTCCTGTTTTTACTTTGCTCATGGAA
>OGCM01003893.1_pt1 | contig 10811 bp, 11 predicted proteins | sample 1570151 | NCBI WGS metagenome assembly OGCM01 (sample SAMEA4370582, study PRJEB24528) | human gut metagenome
TCGGTTACCGTGAAAACGGTCTGAATATGAACATTACCAACTCTCCTGTCATTGCTGCAGATGCTCTGCTGGGAGTAAAATATACCTTGTCTGCCTATCCCGTTAACGGACTGACAAAACTGGATTCTATAGAGGCGGAAAACGGAAAGTCCGTATACTGTAACCCGTCTGCACTGCCGATGGCCTTTCTCTATCATGACAATTCGGAATCTATACAGACTCCGCAGACCGATGACCCGTTTGTATACCAGAATTATCTGTACAGCATTCTGTGCGGACATCCGGTTTCTCTGTATCGGCCGTTATCCTATACCTGTTCTTCCAAAGGAGATTCCGATTCCGGCACTGACCAGGTATACACCCTTTCTGTTCCAGAGGGAAATTACGCACTATATGGAAACATACCCTGGGATTCCCCTATGGAAAATGCTTCTTTAAATGTAAATGACTCCTATATCAGCCGTTATTCCTGGTGGCTCAGTCCCTCAGCTTTTTATATTCCAGCAGCTTCCGAAGCCGCTTATGCAAAAGTTTCCATCCATTCAGACAATGGATATTTCATCCGGGATGGGGGCGAACAGTTTTACGCGCTGGATCTGGATGCCCTTGCCGCTGTTTCCAAGGAGATTTCAGGCAGAGCTGTGGAAGAGTTCCAGCTGGAAAACGGGCATGTTTCCGTTTCCTGTACTGTTACTTTATTACATTTTTCGTCTTTATGCAAATATCCTTTGATATATTTTTCATTTTTTATAACACCATTTACCAGGCAGCGGTAAAATTTGTGAAGGCTTCGATCATGAAACAATGAAGAAAGCTCCTGAAGTCCTGTCAGGGATTTTCCTGCAGCCACAAGTCCGCTGGTATTACGGTCCAGACGATTGCAGACAGATGGGCGGAAGGTATGTAAAGACGCCTCTGTAACCGCTCTGCTTTCCAGAAGATACCCCGTCAGATATTCTACCAGTGATGGTTCCTTATCATCTGCAGGCTGGGAAAGCATTCCCACAGGTTTGTTGATCAGAAGGATATTATCGTCTTCATACACAATATCAAGCTTCTGATGAGCTCTTGCTGCAGTTTCCTGTACTCCTGCAAATTTCCCGAAAGTCTCATCCGAAAGGAAAAGCTTTACGTGGTCACCAGTGGAAAGCTTCTCATTTCCAGTGGCCCTACCGCCGTTTAAGGTAATATTTTTCTTGCGGAGCATTTTGTAAAAAAAGCTTTTGGGGGCTTCACGGAGAAGCTTTCCTAAATATTTGTCAAAGCGCTGTCCCGCTTCATTTTCATTAATAATAAATTCTTTCATGTTGGATATCCTCTTAGATACACAAATTCAGGATCACATGCTTCACCATTTCATCTCTGGTAAAATCAGGATATCTTGGATCTGGTGTAAAGCGAAGCCCTTCTTCTAAGGATTCCTTGTGTTCGTTCATAGAATCAAGCCGTTCCAGGAAAGGACGAAGCTCTCCCAGAATTTTCACATCTACTTTATAGCCGTTTTTGCGAACCAGCTTCTGGGCTTCAGCAGCCATATAATTTGTATCTGCCTTCGGATCACTGGTATAACCGACTACGGTATTTCCGCATACTGCAATGGCATCTATGGTGCATTTTTTTTCATAGAAAGTCATATACATCTCGTACGCCATTACAAGATCACCCTGATGCGCATGGATCTTCTTGTACAGGACCGGATCTACAGGCTTTGCCAGATAGACCATGATCACATCTACCACAGCCTTACAGCCTGGAAGAGATCCTACCAGAGCAATGATAGTCCAGATAGAATTTCTGGTACCCAGGTAAATCCACATACTGATGAAAATAAAAATGGGGACACCAAGCATAATGGCAGCAATTATGATCCTGCGCTTTCGTTCACGCTTCAGATATCCGAATTCTCCTTTGTTTGTCTGCATTAGTTTCATGAAAACACTCCTATTTCTGCTTTTTTCTTGTGTGATGATTGCGGATGGTTTTCTTTGGTGCCGGACCATGCTTTGATTCTCTGTTACGCCCGGCATTCTCTGTATATTTGCTGTCACCATGCCCTTTTCTGACAGGCCGGATCAGACATTTTTCCCCATACCCAACCAGATCCATACGCCCTGCAATTTTCAATCCTTCGAGAACCAGTTCTCTGTTGGCCGGATTCTTATATTGCATAAGCGCACGTTGAATGGCTTTTTCATGGGTGTTCTTCGGCACATAAATCTTTTCACCTGTAAGAGGATGGATTCCCGTGTAATACATACAGGTAGACAGTGTAGAAGGTGTTGGGTAAAAGTCCTGCACCTGCTCAGGAGTAAAGCCAAGATCACGGACATATTCTGCCAGTTTCACAGCCTCTTTCATGGTACATCCCGGATGGGAGGACATAAAATATGGCACGGCAAACTGCTGTAAGCCAGCCTTCTTATTTGCCTTGTCAAATTCCTTCAAAAATTTCTCATACACTTCGTGGGACGGCTTGCCCATATATTTCAGCACCTGATTGGAAACATGCTCAGGAGCTACACGAAGCTGTCCGCTTACATGATATTTGGCAAGTTCATTAAGAAAAGTCTTGTCCGGGTCTGCCAACACATAATCGAAACGCACACCGGAACGGACAAATACTTTTTTTACTTTTGGAAGATCCCGGAGCTTACGAAGAAGAGAAACGTAATCTTTGTGATCCGCGGTCAGATTCTTACATGGTTCAGGAAACAGACAATGACGGTTCTTGCAAACGCCTCTGGTCAGCTGTTTCTGGCAGGAAGGCTGGCGGAAGTCTGCTGTAGGTCCGCCTACATCGTGGATATATCCTTTGAAATCTTTCTCCTCGGTCATGTGGACCGCTTCTTTCAGAATTGATTCATGACTTCTGGTTTGCAGGATTCTTCCCTGATGAAAAGTTAATGCACAGAAGCTGCAGCTTCCGAAACATCCTCTGTTGCTGGTAAGGCTGAATTTAATTTCCTCTAATGCAGGAATTCCGCCGTCTTTCTCATACATGGGATGATAATTTCCCACATAAGGAAGATCATATACATCGTCCATCTCCTCCTGTGTAAGAGGTAATGCAGGTGGATTCTGGATCACGTAACCCTTTGTTCCGTAGGATTCGGCCATGGTTCCTGCTGTAAAAGGATCTGTATTCTGATACTGGATGGCAAAGCTTCTGGCATAAGCCTGCTTATCCGCCTGTACTTCATCAAAAGAAGGAAGTATGATCGGCTCGTAAGTGCGGGACAGATCCCTGCATTTATAGACGGTTCCTGCCACGTAGGTAATTTCGCTGACAGGGATTCCGCTGTCAAGAGCCTCTGCAATCTCAATGATAGAATGCTCTCCCATTCCGTAGGAAATCAGATCTGCGCCGGAATCTATGAGGATGCTGTGCTTCACCTTATTTTCCCAGTAATCGTAATGTGCCATACGTCTGAGGCTTGCCTCGATTCCACCAAGGATTACAGGAGTTTTCTTAAAAGTCTGACGAATCAGATTACTGTATACAATAACAGCACGGTCCGGCCGCAAACCCATTTTACCGCCAGGAGAATAAGAATCCTTCTGGCGGTGCTTTTTTGCAACGGTATAGTGATTAACCATGGAATCCATATTGCCGGCACTTACAAGGAAGCCAAGGCGAGGCTCTCCAAATACGGGAATACTCTCCTTCCTGCGCCAGTCGGGCTGAGGGATAATTCCCACTTTATAGCCCCGGCTCTCCAGAAGGCGGCTGATAATAGCAGTTCCAAAAGAGGAATGATCTACGTAAGCATCTCCTGTCACGTAGACAAAATCTACCTGATCCCAGCCTCTGTCCTCCATGTCTTTTTTTGTAACTGGTAAAAATTGTGACATCTATATTTTTCTCCTATGCACTGCTCATTTTGTAAGGCGTGTTCCAAGAATGGTGTGAACAAAATGAACAGTAACGTATTTTCGGACAGATTTATGAAATACAGCTCTTGCCTGGCTGATGTCCGATATTATGGTAAACAGCCTGGGCGCGGTAACCTTCCGCGATAATATCAAGCTGTCTGTGAAAACGCTCCAGCTGTTTCAAATCCTTGGTATGGAAAACACGAAGGAATTCTGTCTGAATTTTGGTAATCTCCCGTTCGCTGGATACGCGGTAAAGATTCTCTATATTATTGAGAATATCTTTTACAAGATTGGACTGCATCTGGGAAGAATTCTGGGCATCCATGATTTCATCGCGCACAGAAGACATTTCCTGATCCAGCAAAATAATAGCATCCGCGGCATTCGTCAGACGCTCTGCCACATGCGGCGGCATGTCCCCTTTATATTTGTACTGAAGGGAATGTTCGATCGTTGCCCAGAAGTCCATAGCCATGGTGCGGATCTGAATTTCCGCCTGCAGCTTCCGGGGACCATTTAATGTTTCTACTGTATAATAAATGATCAGGTGGAGACTTCTGTAACCACTCTGTTTCACATGCTTCAGATAATTCTTCTCACTCTTAATGGTCATATCTGACCGGTTTTGGATCAGGGATGCTACTGTCTCAATATCTTCCTCAAACTGACAGATAATACGGATTCCAGCAATGTCTTCTACTTCTTCCTCCATGCGTTCCATAGGAATATGCTTGCGCTGCATTTTCTCCAGAATACTGGATACACTTTTCACTCGTCCGCTTACCTGCTCAATAGGGGAATACAGATCATTTTCTCGATGTTCGCTGATAATGTGTTCAAATTTGACAATCAGTTCCCTGACTGCCAGTTCGTAGGGGCATAAAATGCTTCTCCATAACTGTATTTCCATATAAATCGCTCCTTACAGAATATGGGCATTGTATCATGAAAAATATTCCGCAGTTAAATTTAAGTGTGTCTGCCCATATGTTTAATCATTATAGCATATATTTCAAAAAATTTGTTATCAATAAGTGTATTTTTTTACTTTTTTCTCCATTGCCTGTAAGACATAGTAAGGGTTTACACTCAGTTCCTCTTTTCCCTGTGGATTTATGTAGATTCCCAGATGAAGATGAACCGGAAATTTTCCGGACATTCCTTCTTCTCCGTATCCGGTATCTCCCATGAATCCAAGGATCTGCCCCGCTTCCACTGCTTCACCTGTCTGAAAATATTTTTCATAGGATGCAAGATGGGCATAATAAAAATACCCTCCATGAGGAGAACGGATTCCGATCCGGTATCCGCCAAGAGGAAGCCATCCGATTTTTTCTATTTTGCCATCAGTCATGGAAATCACAGGATAAAATCCGGATTGAGAAACCCTGCCAAAGAGATCGCAGCCTTCGTGCGTCCGGCTTCCACCATAGCTTCGGGCAGCGCCAAAGGTGTTTTCATAAAAAATCTCTTGCCATATTTCTCTATCGTTTCTGATTGGAATGGGAAAACTTTCCAGGTCTTTCCAGACAGCCAGATAACAGCTTCTCAGGTCATAATAGGCTTTGGGCTTGAAGCGGAGATATGCTTCCCTGTTCCCGGAAAGATATTTTGGAAAAAATTTTCCATTCAGCATAGTTGTTGTAAGAAGATCGGCAAATTCTCCATCTGAAAGCACTTGTTCTTCTAACTCTGCATATAGCACAGACGACAAAGCCTGTTCCCGGAAGCTTTCTGTAAAACAGGTGTCCGGTTTTAACAGGGAGGCCTGGCTTCTTTGCTGAATAAAATTCTGAAGCAAGATAAGCAGCGGCAAAAGAAAAAGAAGAAGGAGTAAGTGTTTCCCGGTCTTTCTTTTCATGGCATTTCCTCTCTTTAATATATGGGAAAAGGTGGATGATTTTTTTGTTACCAGTAAATAGTAACGATTTTTTCACCCTCAGATAATATATGGAAAATCAGAAAAATTAGAACAAAAAATCAGCTGTATGGAAAATATTTTTCCAAATACAGCTGATTCGAATGATTAAAGGCTATGGCAGCCACAGTTACTATTTAATGGGGGTATGCCAAAAGCTTTATGAAAAACAGGCTTTTAAATATACATGTAATTATCAGTCTTTCAAATTTTTCAATACCTCTGTCAGATATTCCCAAACCCGTTTCACAGATGCCATATCCAAGCGTTCTTTGCTGGTGTGGATGTCCAGAATATCCGGTCCAAGAGAGGTGCAGTCAAGGTTTTCCATTCGCTCATAAAAAATACCACATTCCAGGCCGGCATGAATGGCAACTACGTCCAGGTCTTTACCGTATATGTTTTTATAAATTTCTACCATCTTGTCACGAAGAGGAGAAGCTTTACGATACTCCCATGCAGGATAAGCCCCCTCAGTCTCATATTCGCCTCCCAGAAATTCTGTCAGATATTGGATTTTATGGGAAAGAGCCTCTTTGGCAGTTCCTACAGAGCTTCGGATACTGGTCTGTACAAACAGTTCATCCCCATACAGCTTCAGAATTCCGGGATTGCAGGAGGTTTCCACCAGATTTTCTATGGTACCACTCATTTTCTTAACACCAAATGGCATGTTCATCAGATAAAAAAGCACTTTTTCCTGGCTGGTGGGATGAAGAACCTGTGCATCCATATCCCCTTCTTCTGTTATCTGAATTGTAATAGTATCATCTGTACCAGTGTATTCTGCCCGGAAATCCTTCTGCATTTTCTTTGCAAGGGAAGTGATCTGAGAAATTTCTTCCGGAAGCACAAGAAGAACCGCTTCGCATTCTTTGGTAATAACGTTGTCCTGCTGACCACCTTCTAATTCTTTTAATGCATAGCCACAGACATGGGAAAGTTCATAAAGAAACTGTCCCATAAGAATATTGGCACTTGCGCGGTTTTTGTGTATTTCAGCTCCGGAATGGCCGCCCACAAGTCCACAGACTTTTACGTTAACTTTTCTGCCGGAAGCGTCCACACGCCGGACTGGCAGATAAGAATTTCCAGCAACACCACCAGCGCAGCTTACCCACAGACAGCCCTCTTTTTCAGAATCCAGATTGATCATTCTTCTTCCCTTCAAAAGGCTGCAGTCGAATCCGTCAGCGCCCAGAAGCCCCGTCTCTTCATCGACGGTGAAAACAACCTCCAAAGCCGGATGCGGCAAATCTGTACTGTCTAAAAGCGCAAGGCCATAAGCCACTGCAATTCCGTCATCGCCGCCAAGAGTAGTGCCCTCGGCTGATAAAAAGCCATCTTTCACAACCAGCTTTAGTCCATCCTTTGTAAAATCATGTTCGATTTCCGGGCATTTCGCACAAACCATATCCATATGTCCCTGAAGGATGACTGTGGGCGCGTTTTCGTAGCCAGGTGTTGCAGGTTTATAAATCACAACATTATTCATGTCATCCTGAACATATTTCAAATCATGTTCCTTTGCAAAATTCACCAGATAATCACTGATTTGTTTTGTATTTCCTGAACCATGTGGAATACCACAGATTTCCTCAAAATAGTGAAACACATTTTTGGGTTCGAAGTTTTCTAAAATTGCCATATGGGTTACCTCCAAAATTTTATATATGGTTTGTATTTATCTTTTCGGCATTTTGAGACAGAAACAGAATATAAATTTTATATAATGATTTTTTAAACATACTTCAGGCTGCTGAACACAACCTGACTATAACTTCACATGTTGGGCTTTTATTTTAATAACGAGGTCAAAATGAAGAAAAAAATAATCCTGCTTTCTGTTATCCTGCTTTTACTCTTCCTTCTGTGTTACCCGACCGAAGCCCTTGCTGCGGCAAGAAACGGACTGAAACTGTGGTTGGAGACCTTACTGCCTACCCTTCTTCCGTTTATGATCCTTACAGGAATTCTGGTGCACACAGATTGGATTACAAAAATTTTACAACCAACTGCTCCTTTTTTCAAGGTCGTTTTTGGGCTTTCTCCGGGAGGAGCCTATGTATTTCTTCTGGGACTTCTCACCGGTTACCCTATGGGGGCAAAATTAACCGCAGATTTGTATTATGCTGGAAAAATCAGCCGGCAGGAGGCTGAATATTTGTTAACTTTCTGCAATAATCCAAGTCCGGCCTTTCTTATTACTTATGTGGGACATATCTGTCTGGAGGGAAAATTACATATTGGTTTTCTTGTGGGGATTCTGTTTCTATCAGACATGATCTGCATGTGTTTTTTTCGCTTTACATTCTATAGAAAAAACTCACTGCTTTCCTTTTGTACGCCAAAAACATCTGAGCAGGAATATACTTCTGCCGGGCTTCTGGATTTTGTCATTATGAATAGTTTTGAAACTATGGCAAAACTGGGTGGTTATATTCTTATGTTCTCTATTCTGTCCGCTGCCATAAGTCATTTCTGGTATCTTCCGGCACAGGGAAAATATATTCTTCTCGGACTGATAGAAGTTACCACTGGTCTCCATGGGCTCCTGCTGTCCGGGTTTTCTTATTCACTTCGTGTACTTCTTGCCCTGTGTATGAGTGCATTCGGAGGATTCTGTATTATGGCGCAAACAAAAAGCGTACTTGGAAAGGAACTCTCCCTTCATCCGTACGCTTCTGCCAAATGTATGAATGCAGCAGTTACTGCTGCTCTCATACTTATATTCTTATAAACATGATCCCTGCTCACATAAAACATTTATAGAATAGTTTTAGTGAATCACAATCAGATAAAGTCTGCTATATTTCGCGCGGCAAAATTAGTTATCGCCAATCTCGTCCAGAAGAGCTTCATCTTCCTTGGAAGCCTCTGTATCAGCCGGCTGATAAGAGCCGGACATTGCAGCTGCCTGAGCAGTCTGTGGTGCAAGCTCCTGACGATTATGGTTTACAACATCCATGCATGCCTGAAGAGCATCGATGAATTCTTTATATTTGCCACCAGCATCCTCAAGAGTCTGGGTAAGTACGGAACCGATGTTTGCCATCATGTCATCTGTGTATGTGATCGCGCTGAGACGAATGCTGTTAGCATCCTGTGTAGCGGAATCCAGAATCTCCTGAGCCTGACGATTCGCTGCATTGATAGTCTCGTTTGCCTGCGCATATGCTTTCTGCATGATCTCATGCTGGGTAACAAGCTCCTGAGCTTTATTCTGTGCATCTGCGATCAGTGCATCTGCCTTGGTCTGTGCATCCTCAAGAATGGCATCCTTATTGCTGATGATCTTCTGATAACGTTTGATCTCGTCTGGAGTCTTAAGCCGAAGTTCACGAAGAAGCTCTTCGATTTCTTCTTTATTCACTACAATCTTAGTTGTAGAAAGTGGCTGATATTTACAACTGTCTACATATTCTTCGATTTCTTCAATGATCTGTTCAATTCTGCTGCTCATAGTAAACTCTCCTTATTCTATTTCTTCAAATCGTGCATCTTTTTCTTAACAGCTTCGGTAATTTCCGGCGGAGCAAATTTGCTCAGGTCGCCATCATAGCCTGCTACTTCTTTCATAATAGTAGAGCTAAGATATGCATATTCCAGGCTTGTCGTCAGAAACACGGTGTCAATATCCGGAGCAAGCACCCGGTTTGTCTGTGCCATCTGCAGTTCAAATTCAAAATCTGTAACTGCACGAAGCCCGCGCACGATCACCTGTGCATGATTTTCTCTGGCAAAGTTCACAGAAAGACCCTTGAATGCCTTGATTTCTACATTCTCCATGTCTTTTGTTGCCTTTTCTAGTATATTAACACGTTCTTCCACAGAAAACAACGGACTTTTTGCAGAATTATGCAAAACTCCTACGATTACTTTGTCGAAAGATACGCTTGCACGCTTGATTATGTCCAGATGACCATAAGTGGCCGGATCAAAACTTCCAGGATAAACAGCTATTACCATGTATTTTTCTCACTTTCCCCGGCATAAAAAGATATGCTTGTTAGTTTTGTATTCTTTGGAACGCAGCTGTCTGTAGCCAAGATCTTCCACATAACCGAAATCTGTAGTAAGGTCAGCTTCCACGATGATCAGTGTATTCTCATCCAGAATACTGCTGTCCTGAAGGTATTCCAGAACCTGACGCTCCAGCCCATGGTTATATGGGGGATCCATAAATATGCAGTCAAAAACGCCCTTTCCTTCTAAGGAACGAAGGGCCTGCATCACGTCCATATTCAGCAGTGTACCACTATCTGCAAGTTTTGTAAATGTCAGATTTTCTCTTATGCATGTGCATGCCTTGGGATTTTTTTCAACAAAAACAGCCCGAGCTGCTCCGCGGCTTAATGCCTCAATGCCGATTGCACCGCTTCCGCTGAACAGATCAAGGAAGTGACAATCCAGAAGTTCAGGCTGAAGAATATTAAAAAGAGTTTCTTTGATGCGGTCTGTGGTCGGGCGTGTGTCCATACCCGGCACAGTCTTAAGGTTCAGTCGTCTTGCTTTTCCTGCGATGACTCTCATTTCAGATTCAGTCTCCAATCCAGATCACCACGAGCCAGTCCAAGAATAAGAAGTTCTGCAGTAGCGATATTGGTCGCCACCGGAATATTATACTGGTCACAGCGCTTTACAATAGCTGTGATGTCTGGCTCCTTTGGATCTATCATAACAGGATTATAGAAAAGTATTACCATATCCAGATCCTGCCGCTCTACCATTTCCATGAACTGCTTATCGCCTCCGATACTGCCCGGTAAAAACTTATGGACATGAAGACCGGTGGCTTCCTCAATTCTTCTTCCTGTAGTGCCGGTAGCATATACTTCATGCTTGGCCAGGATGTTCTTATAAGCGATACAGAAATCTTCAATGAGAACTTTTTTACTATTATGTGCAATGATACCTAAATTCATAGTTCACCTCTCCCATTTCTTTCTGTTTATTGTACCAATTATAGCAAATTGACAAAAGAAGTGCAACAAAAACGTTTGAATATATACAAAAT
>OGCM01003894.1_pt1 | contig 10809 bp, 9 predicted proteins | sample 1570151 | NCBI WGS metagenome assembly OGCM01 (sample SAMEA4370582, study PRJEB24528) | human gut metagenome
CCGGGAATCGGGACCGTTCGCTGAAACAGTTTAGCCTGCAATGATTGATTTGAATTTCAGCCGTGAGTTTTTTGCGGCCATGCTGGTCACGGAGGTGGAGAAGGTCGGGTTCGCCGTCCTGATCCGGACATTTCCCGATGCAATGGAATTGCAGCACCCCGCTGTCCTGATCCGGGGTATCCGGGAGTTTGCTTTTGATATTGCCGAAGGCTGCTTCGTCCGCCTCGGGGCGCGTTGCGACGGGAAGATAGAGGCCCTGCGGTCCGGAATCAGCAAGTCCGGGGACGAGTTCCGGAAAAAATATGTGAACCGGGTCGTCAATCCTTTTTTGACGTAAAGCCGGTCGACGGCCCTGCGGAAAGCATAATGTGAGGCACGGCGTCCTTTCAAGGAGGGGTTTGGGGAGGTTGTGAGCACGGGATTTTTCGGGGTTGGCCGCCGCTTGGGCTGCAATTCCATCCGGGAACTTACTTCTGCCGGAAGTAAATCTGCATCGGAAGTCCCATAATGAAAGCCCCTCCTTTCAAGGAGGGGTTTGGGGTGGTTGTCAGCACGGGATTTTTCGGGGTTGGCCGCCGTTCTGGCTGCAATCCCGTCCGGGAACCTATTTCTGTCGGAAGTAAATCTGCACCGGGACTCCCGAAAAATCCCAGTGGTCGCGCATGTTGTTTTCGAGGAAGCGGCGGTAAGGCTCCTTGATGTACTGCGGCAGGTTGACGAAGAACGCGAACTGCGGCGTCGGCGTCGGAAGCTGGGTCACATACTTGATTTTGATATACTTGCCCTTGGTTGCGGGGGGCGGGTAGTTCTCGATCAGCGGCAGCATGTAGTCGTTGAGCTCCGAGGTCGGGATGCGGCGTTTGCGCGACTGGTAGACGCGGATGGCGGTTTGCAGCACGTCGAAGATGCGCTGTTTGTTCAGCACCGAGGTGAAGATGATCGGAATGTCGTTGAACGGAGCGAGTTTCTTTCGGAGGAACTCGGTCCACTCCTTCATCGTGTTGCTGTCCTTCTCGATCAGGTCCCATTTGTTGACCACGATCACGCATCCCTTGCGGTTGCGGACGATCAGGTTGTGGATGTTCAGGTCCTGCGATTCGAGTCCCTGCCGGGCGTCGATCATCAGGATGCAGACGTCCGAATTTTCGATGGCGCGTATCGAGCGCATCACCGAGTAGAATTCGAGGTCCTCCATCGTCTTGCCCTTCTTGCGCATGCCGGCCGTGTCGACGAGGTAGAAATCCATGCCGAACTTGTTGTAGCGGGTGTAGATCGAGTCGCGGGTGGTCCCGGCGATGGAGGTCACGATGTTGCGCTCCTCTCCCAGCAGGGCGTTCGTGAGCGACGACTTGCCGACGTTGGGACGCCCCACGATGGTGATGTGGGGCAGGTCTTCGTCCTCCTCGGAGGCCGTTTCCACGGGCAGTGCGTCCAGAATGGCGTCCATCAGGTCGCCCGTGCCGCTTCCCGACATCGACGAGATGCAGTAGGGATCGCCCAGTCCCAGGGCGTAGAACTCGTGCGAGGAGTAGATCTGGTCGTTGTTGTCGACCTTGTTGCAGACGAGGATCACCTTCTTCGAGGTGCGGCGCAGGATGTCGGCCATCAGCATGTCGAGGTCGGTGATGCCGGTGCGTACCTCCACGAGGAAGAGGATCACGTCGGCCTCGTCGATGGCCAGCAGGACCTGACGGCGGATTTCGTCTTCGAAAATATCCTCCGAATTGACGGTGTACCCGCCCGTGTCGATGATGGAAAACTCCTTGCCGTTCCAGTCGGTCTTGCCGTAATGGCGGTCGCGGGTGGTTCCGGCCGTCGCGTCGACGATGGCCTTCCGTTCGCCCACGAGGCGGTTGAAGAGGGTGCTTTTGCCGACGTTCGGACGGCCCACGATTGCTACAAGGCTCATATCTTATCTTTTTCTTATTCTGCTGTTTGCTCCGTTTTACAACTCCGACCGCTGTAGTCGCGGCCTATGGCCGCGTTTACAAATTGGACCCACCCTAAATCCCCGCCTTGGCGGGGACTTGTCGCATCGCGACCGGGATTCTGACCGGAATGCCGCTACCATGAATCACTTGCAAAGATAGCGCAAATCCGCGAAGGGAAAAACTTTTTCGGGTATTTTGTACTTCCGAACCGTCAGATATAGCGGCTTTCGGTGTCGCCCGCCTGCACGGGATAGAGCAGTACGGAGCTGTATCCGGAGAAGAAATGTTCGAGGTAGGCCGGGATACGGCTCATCACGGGGTTGTACGAGACGCGGTCGCGGCGGCTCATCACGAACCAGAGGCAGTCGTCGGCGCGGATGTCGTGTTCGAGCGACGGCAGGTCGTCCCATTGCGCGAAGGGCACGAAGTCGATGTTGGCCGGGTGCTTGCGGCCTTTGGGGCGGAGGTATTCCAGCGTGGCCTCCGGGGCGAACACGATGATTCTGGCCCCCGAGTTTTCGGCCAGGCGGCGGATGCGGCGCTGCCACATCTGGAATCCCGCCTCCTGCTCGGCCTTTTCGGGTACGACGATCAGGTGGCGCTTGATGGTGTTCAGCGGCTGCACGGGGTTGTAGATGAAGGTCGTGACGTTGCTCTGTGCCAGCACGTCGGCGGCCATTTTGCCGATGCCGGGACCCGACGCCCCGGGGATGCCCGTCAGTCCCGGCACGGCCGGGGAGGCGTGGTGCATGCCCATCACGATGTCGGTGATGTTCCGTTCGCGGACGACGCTGACGATGGCGTTCGAGATGTTCACGTCGTAACGCATCAGCTCCTGGAGGTAGATGTCTCCCGCCGCGGCCGCCGTCGCCGCCGCGTCGAGGATCTTCTGGGCGCGTTTCTCGACGTTCGGGTCCTCCACCTTGTTGTCGATGGCGTGCAGGGCGTATAGTCCGTTCGGCTCCTTGGCGCGCTTGAGCATCGAACTCAACCATACTAGTTCGTCGGCCGTGCGTTCGTCGGCCACGGGGATCAGGATGTGGTCCTCCTGCCGCGGCTGCCTGTCTCCGGTGTCCTGGGCACTGCGCATGGCGATGTTGTGGGCGCCGCGCTGCGTGGCGAAGGTCGACACGGTGCAGGTGGCCAGAATCATCAGGATCGTGCCGTTGAGCACGCTCTCGCTCAAGAGGCGGATCGGCTCGCCGTCGGGCGTGTGGCCCAGGATGATGTTGTAGCCGACCATCACGGCGGCCAACGTCGCGGCCACGTGGGCCGAGCTTAAGCCGAAGATGACGGTCCGCTGGTCGGGCGAGAGTCGGAAGGTCTTCTGCGTGAACCATGCGGCGACGAATTTCGCCGCCGTGATCAGCACGATCATAATGGCCGCCACTTCGAGGCTCTCCCAGTCGCGGAAGAAGGCGCGGTAGTCGATCAGCATGCCCACGCCGATCAGGAAGAAGGGGATGAAGATGGCGTTTCCCACGAATTCGATCCGGTTCATCAGGGGCGAGGTGCGGGGGATCTGGCGGTTGAGGGCCAACCCCGAGAGGAATGCACCGATGATCGGCTCCAGCCCGGCCATGTGCGCGAGATAGGCTCCCAGGAATACCATCGCCAGCACGAAGATATACTGCGATACGCTGTCGCTGCAATGTTTGAAAAACCAGTGCGCCAGCAGCGGGAACAGGAACAGGATGATGCCGATCGAGAGCAGTACCGAGGCGCTGAGCCTCCACCAGAATGTTTCGTCGACATTGCCCGTGGCCATCCCGACGATGACCGTGAGCAGCAGCAGGGCGAGCGTGTCGGTGATGACCGTGCCGCCGACTGCGATCGTGACGGCCTTGTCGCGCGAGATGCCGAGTTTGCTGACGATGGGGTAGGCGATAAGGGTTTGCGAGGCGAAGAGCCCGGCCAGCAGGATCGAGGAGTAAATCGGGAAGCCCAGGATGTAATACCCGGCCAGGATGCCGAGTCCGAGCGGCACGCAGAAGGTGTAGAGCCCGAAGATGAGGCTGCGCCAGCTGTTTTTCTTGAAATCGGACATGTCCATGTCCAGCCCCGACAGGAACATGATGTACAGGAGGCCGGCCGTTCCCGAGAGGATGATGCTGCTATCGCGCAGAACCAGGTTCAGGCCGTGGGGGCCGATCACCGCACCTGCGATGATGAGCCCCAGCAAATAGGGGATTTTGAGTTTGTTCAGTAACAACGGTGCCGCCAGAATGATGACCAGGATCAGCAGGAATTTCAGGATCGGGTCTTCGAGCGGCAACGTTATGGAGTCTATATGTGCGAATAGGAACATACGGTCGGATTGATGTATTTATACAAAAATATGAAAATCCGCGGTAAAATCCAAACGACGGTGCGTTTTGCCCTGCCGCCGATTAGTCTGCCTATGCTGCGGCCGGTTTTTTTGTGTCCAGGACAACTCACTGTCGATGGGATTGCGACACTGGTAACGAACTGTGGGATAACCGATTTTTGCTCGGAGTCAGCAGAAGGATGAGGGGCATTAGTTCAAAGAGTCTTTTTTAACGACTGATTTGTCGTAGATTTTACTGTCGTGTTCCAAGAGCCTTTAAAAAATAAAGATCGGCGAAAGCAAAAGTCTTTCGCCGATCTTTATTTTTATCAATATCGACTATGGCCAAAAAATTGATTTTGCCAAAGCTATGGCACCTACGACTCCAGCGGGAATTGGGCCACATACGATTCCTATGCCATAGAGACTTGCATCGATTAAATTACTTTGTTGTTTATGATTCATCTGTTTTGCAATGTCGCTCCAAATCATACGGTCACCGGGCGACATTCTGGTTGTTGCCTGGGGTTGATAATATTCAATTAAAATCTCAATCCATGAATTTCGTATTTTTGCAAGAGTTTCAAGTTGAAGTTTTAACTCTTTCTGTTCATTTTGGTGTAGCGTTAAAAAATATGGGCTAACGTAAAACTCCTCTATTTTTTCAGTTAGTAAATTTACATTCGCATCAAACATTATAGATTTGATCTGCATGATAAAGTCTTCAGGAATGACTATTGCCGATGAGTTATCATTACGCGTTTCGGAAGAATAGCTTTTCCGATTTATAAGGGCGAGTTCTTTGGGTGATAATTGGCTAAAATATACATCTGAAAAATTCTTAAAGTGTTCATTTAAATCAATATCAGATTCGGATACTGAAATTTTTTTACATTCCTTAAAAATTGTTCCGACCAAATTTTTGTATAAAGAAGCATATTCACTAGATAGGACATCAACATCTTCTTCATAAATTTGTTGTAAACTTGACGTCGTTTCTACTTCAGAAGAACAGGAGGAAAATGCGGCTACTAAAATAATAGACAAACCGGTGTAAAACAGCAACTGTTTCATTTTTTTCCATTTTTTAAAAGTGAGTAAATGATTAGCAGGACAAATGAGATGATGTAAAGTGATTTGAAGTAAATTTTATTTTCTTCGGTGTCGAATTTAGGCACAGATGTCAAAACGAAATATGAGATAAATAGGGCAATAGAGATGTATAATACCACTTTGTGCGTATATTTATTGAGCCTCATGCGATAAATAATGTTGGTTTATAAAAATAATGTATGGTATAAATATAGTAAATATTTTTCTTTCGGGCAAGAGAAAAAATATTTTTTTTGTTCATTGCGGGATCGTCGTGTCTGATGGCCTTCAAATTGATAATTAGCCATCTGCATGCTTCGGCGAGGCTCGGGAATATTTGCGCCGGCAATCGCTGCCCCCTCCCGCGATGCCGTGTGTCTTGCACATTTTTTGTCCGGCGGAATGTGGCTGTCTGATCGCAATGATGCCGAATTGTGAAATAATGGGGGCCAAGAGCAGGAAATTTGTCAAAAAAAACGTAACTTTGAAAAATCGTATGGATAAAAAATCGTCGCCGATGCGTGTTGACAAAGTAGATAAACGTGTTCTCGGGCCCGTGCTTATGGGCTTCTTTATCATGGGGTTCTGCGATATCGTGGCTCCGATCTCGGGGCGTATCGCCACCGAATTTCCCGCATCGCAGCAGGCGGCCGTGAGTTTCCTGCCTACGATGGTGTTCCTTTGGTTCCTCGTCCTGTCGACCCCCTTGGCGGCACTGATGAACCGCATCGGCCGCAAGGCCATGTCGATGATCGGCTATGCCTTCACGATCGCCGGCTTGCTGGTGCCCTTCCTCGCAGGCGAGGGCTGCGCACTGGGCTGGTACTTCGCCGGCTTCGGGCTGCTCGGCATCGGCAATACGGCGCTCCAGGTGGCGGTCAACCCCCTGCTGGCGACCATCGTGCCGGGCGAGCGGATGACCAGCTACCTGACCGTGGGACAGATTTTCCGCAACACCTCGCTGCTGTTGCTGGCGCCCATCGTCACGGCGCTCGTGGCGCTCACGGGTTCGTGGCGTCTGCTGCTGCCGATCTATGCCGGGCTCACCGTGCTGGGCGGCATCTGGCTGCAATTTACCACCGTGGCCGAACCCGAACGCAGCGGGCATGCGGCGGGGATGTCCGATTGTTTCCGGCTGCTGAGGAACAGGGCCGTCCTGTTGTGTACGCTGGGTGTGGCGTGTTTCATCGCCGGGGACGTCGGGATCGGGTTCCTCTCGGTACGGCTGATCGACAACCCCGATTCGATCCTCACCACTACGGGTTTCTATGCCTGCCGCATCGTCGGTACGCTGGTCGGAGCCTGGGTGCTGGTGCGCCTTTCGGACGTGAAATACCTGAGCTGGAATATGGCCGGGGCGCTGGTGCTCTGCGTAGTGCTGCTTTTCGTACGCAACGAGGCTGCGATTTATGCGGCCGTCGGGCTGATGGGCTTCGCCATGGCCTGCGTCTTCGCCACCTTCTATGCCGTGGCGACCAAAGCCGTACCCGAACAGGCCAACGGGGTCGCGGGGCTGATGATTATGGCGATTGCCGCCGGGGCCGTCTCGGGGCCCGTATGCGGGGCGATCATCCGCTGGACGGGGAACCCCCACCTGGGGATGCTGTTCGTCGCCCTCTGCGTGGGTTATATGCTCTGGGCAAGTATCAAGTTGAAAATCAAATAAACAGTTGTTCAATGATTCGTAAAATTGTAATAACCCTGCTGTTGGGGGCCTGCGTATGGCCGGCCTTAGCGCAGCGCCCCCGCACGCGGGTCGAGTGGGGGGTGATCGGCGGTATCAACGTCCCCGATTATACGACCAACATGTCGAAGACCGATGTCAAGAATAAACTGGGCTGGCAGGCCGGTATCGTCACGGCGGTAAATCTGGGCGCCTTCGCCATCGAGCCGCAGATCCTGTATGTGCGCCAGGGGCTCCGCATCAAACCCGAAGGGGCGAAGGAGATCAACCTCAAGTCGAACTCGATCGACGTCCCGGTGCTCGTGTCGCTGCGCCTGCTCAGGCCGTTCCGGTTCTATGCGGGCCCGGTGTTCACCGTGATGAACGACTGCAAACAGAAGTCGGGCGGCGACCTGCTGGATTTCGGCCGCGTACGTCCCACGATGTCCTATACGGTGGGTGCGGGCGTCAAATTGCTGGGGCACATGCTCATCGACCTGCGTTACAACGGCCAGTTCAAAGGCAAGGAGGACGTGGTGCTGCCCGACGGCAGCCGCCTCGACAAGCTCCGTTCGTATAACGTCGCCCTGAGCGTCGGTTACCTGTTTTAGCCTATGACTGAAGCTGTTGGAAAAGAGATCGCCATCGAGGGTGTCGACCCCCGGGAGCTCTACGGCCCCCGGAATGTCTACCTCGACCAGATCAAGGCGCTCCATCCCCAACTCAGGATCGTAGCGCGCGGTTCGTCGCTCAAAGTGCTGGGCTCGGAGGCTGAAACCCAACGGTTCGGCCGGCATATGGAGGGGTTGGTGGCCTATTACCTCAAATACGGGCACATCTCGTCCGAAGTCATCGGCCAGGCTTTCGCCGGTGGTATCGCCGGACAGGAGGCCCCGGCGGACAAGGACGTCATCGTCTACGGAAACAACGGCAATATCATTCGCGCGCGTACGGTCAACCAGCAAAAGCTGGTGAAACTTTACGACAAAAACGACCTGTTGTTCGCCGTGGGCCCCGCCGGGTCGGGCAAGACCTATACGGCCATCGCGCTGGCCGTGCGCGCGTTGAAGGAGAAGGAGGTGCGGCGTATCATCCTCACGCGTCCGGCGGTCGAGGCGGGCGAGAAACTCGGGTTCCTGCCGGGTGACATGAAGGAGAAGCTCGACCCCTACCTGCAACCCCTCTACGATGCGCTGAATGACATGATCCCGCCGGCCAAGCTGGCGAAATACCTCGAGGAGGGGACGGTGCAGATCGCGCCGCTGGCCTACATGCGCGGCCGTACGCTCGACAATGCGTTCGTCATCCTCGACGAGGCGCAGAATACGACCCTGTCGCAGATCAAGATGTTCCTCACGCGCATGGGGCGCAACGCCAGGTTTATCGTCACGGGCGACGTGACGCAGATCGACCTGCCGAAGAAAAGCGACAGCGGGCTAACCCGCTCGATGGAGATCCTGCGCGGTGTCGGGGGGATCGGCATCGTGGAGTTCGACAAACGCGACATCGTGCGCCACCAACTGGTCAAATACATCGTCGACGCATTCGACAAATATGCCGGGGATACCCGGAGAGAACCCGAACAATCAAACCTAAAAACCGAATAGTTATGGACAAGAACCTGTCTGCGCTCAAGCCCGCGCTCGTCTGGAAACATTTTGCTCAGATCGTCCGCATCCCGCGCCCCTCGTCGCACGAGGAGAAGATCCGCAAGTACGTCATGGATTTCGCCAAGTCCCGGGGACTGGAATGCAAGGAGGACGCTGCGCACAACGTCTATGTCCGCAAGCCGGCCTCGAAAGGGATGGAAGACCGCAAGGGCGTCATCCTGCAGGCGCACCTCGACATGGTGCCCCAGAAGAACAACGATAAGAAGTTCGACTTCACAAAAGACCCCATCGACGCCTACGTCGACGGCGAGTGGGTCACGGCCGACGGCACGACGCTCGGGGCCGACAACGGCATCGGCGCCGCGGCGATCCTTGCCGTGCTGGAGGACGATACACTGGTGCACGGCCCCCTCGAGGCCTTGTTTACCGCAACCGAGGAGACCGGCATGGACGGTGCCTTCGGGCTGAAAAAGGGCCTGCTCCGCGGCGATATCCTGCTGAACCTCGATTCGGAGACCGAAGGCGAGCTGTATGTGGGCTGTGCCGGCGGGCTCGATGCCAACGTCACCTTCAAATATACGGCGGAGAAGACGCCCGCACGGAATTATACCGCTGCGAAGATCACGGTCAAGGGGCTCAAGGGCGGCCATTCGGGCATCCAGATCGGATGCCAGCGTGCCAATGCCAACAAGGTGCTGTTCCGCTTCCTGAACGCCGCTTCGGCGTCGTGCGACGTGTTGCTGTGCTCGGTGGACGGCGGCGGCCTGCGTAACGCCATCCCCCGCGAGGCCGAGGCTGTGGTGATGGTCAAAACGAAAGAGTACGAGGCATTCGCCAAGGAGCTGAAGGCGTACGAGAAGGTTGTCAGGGCCGAGTACGCGGGCATCGAGGATGCCGTGTCGGTCAAGATCAGGGAGTGCGAAGCCCCTGCGGAGATGGTTGCCCGCGAGGTGGCTGAGAAACTTACGAAGGCTGTGGTCGGCTGCCCCGACGGCGTGCAGAAGATGTCGATGGCCATGCCGGGGCTGGTGCAGACTTCGAGCAACCTCGCACGCGTGGTGTCCGACGGAAAGACGGTCAAATTGCAATGCCTGCTGCGCAGTTCGGTCAACACCGAAAAGGCCGCGCTGGGCGAGGCCATTGCCGCCGTGTTCTCACTGGCCGGCGCCAAGGTGCAGCTTTCGGGCAGCTACGACGGATGGAACCCCGACATGGATTCGCCGATCCTGAAGGCCATGACCGCTTCGTACAAAGCCCTTTACGGCAAGCAGCCCGCCGTGACGGCGATTCACGCCGGGCTGGAGTGCGGCATCATCGGCAGCAAATACCCCAAGATGGACATGATCTCGTTCGGCCCCACGATCTGCTACCCGCACTCGCCCGACGAGAAGGTGGAGATCGCATCGGTCGGCAAGTTCTACGAGTTCATGGTCGACACGCTGCGCAACATCCCCAAAAAGTAGCGTGTTTTGGAAGCCGGAAAGGTCAAATGGTTCGTCATCGTCAATCCCGTGGCCGGAGGCGGCCGCGGGCTTGACCATTTCCCGCAGATATCGCGCTACCTGCGCGATGCGCAGATACTCTGCGAACCGGTCTTCACCGAACATAAGTTCCACGCCACGGAACTTACCGTGACGGCCGTCAATGAGGGGTATCGGCATATCATCGTCGTCGGGGGCGACGGCACCCTGCACGAGGTGGTCAACGGCCTGTTCATCCAGCAGAAGGTCTGCCCCGACGAGGTGCTGCTTGCGGTGGTCGCCGTCGGTACGGGCAACGACTGGGTGCGCACGTTCGGTATTTCGAACCGCTACCAGGACGCCGTGAAGGCGATCAGCGAAGGGTATTCGTTCCTGCAGGATGTGGGCGTGGTCTCCTACGAGGAGTCGCACTACCGCCAGAGCCGTTACATGGCCAATGTCGCGGGTGCGGGCTTCGACGCCCATGTGGTGCGCAAGTTCTCGCACCTCAAGAAGAAGGGGCGCAAGAACCGCTGGATCTACACATGGTGTCTGGTCAGGCAATTCTTTCGTTATAAATCCACCGGAATGAAGGTGTGGGTCGATGACCGGCTGGTCTACAACAACCTGCTGCTAAGCATCGCCATCGGTATTTGCAAGTACAACGGCGGCGGTATGCAGCAGCTTCCCGAGGCTGTGGCCGACGATGGCATGCTCGACGTGTCGCTCATCCGGCCGGTGCATT
>OGCM01003899.1_pt1 | contig 10782 bp, 9 predicted proteins | sample 1570151 | NCBI WGS metagenome assembly OGCM01 (sample SAMEA4370582, study PRJEB24528) | human gut metagenome
GTTGCATCTTACGATCTGCAACCGGGCGATCTTGTATTTTATGCCAAAAATGGTAAAAGCAGCGTGTGCCACATTGCTATTTATGCCGGAAACGGATGCATCTATGATTCTTGGCCGGGCATCGGTGTTTCCTACCGCTCCTTAAATATCAGCGGTTACCATACCGTAAAAATCAGACGTGCCTTCTAAATACCGGCATAGGTAATTATTCATCAAATTTAACACAATGATTTTCTATCCCCTGTTTCTGCTCAGTCTGAATGAACGCTTCTGCTTCTGTCAGTACCGGGTAAGAACAGGGGATCTTTTTATCTCAGTCAAAAACAGTCTCCTACTTCCTGCTTCTTACTATTTTACGTAGTAGAAACAGGTGGTCTGACTTTCTTTGCTAAATCTCGATAAATCGATACCAGTAGCCAAACTCTCCCGTTTTCTGCCGGGTCATCTGTTTTGTCCGGAATTCCGGAAATCCGAAAATCCCTGCCATCAGTTGTTCCTGATTGGAAAACACGCCCGGAACCCCAAGAAACCACTGCCGCTGCTCCGCCTCCATATATCCGAACAGCACCATTTTATAGTTAAAATAACCATGCAGCAGAAAGCTGTTATTTGCCAGATACTGATATTCTTTTGGCAAAATTTTAAAATCCTGCATCTGCAGCTTCACGGCATACACATTCCCGTCCTCATCAAAAGGACAGCATAACGGATGTGCTGCACAGAAACATTCCCACTGTTTTTCCCAGGCACCGACCGCCGGACAGAGGTTCTTCTCCTGTGTCCGCGGAAACGGTTGATTTTTCTGATATAACGCATCCCGGTTTCCTGCCGGTATGGATATCGCCTCTGGTGTCTGGGTTGCATGAAGTTCCCCGGTTAACTGATTTTTCTGTTCCTGCACAGGTTCCCCAGAGTCTCCTTGTCCCTCTTCTTCTGTATCCGCTTTCTCTGTGTCAACTTCCTTCTGTCCGCTAATCGGATCCATCTGATTCGTCATTTCTTCTTTTTCCACATCGTTTTCCACAGAATCTTCTTCCGCGCGGTTTTCTGCTTCTGACTCTGTTCCTTTCTGCAATTTCAAATTCCGCCACACCGTTCCGACATCATCCCACTGACTGGCAACGAATCTGCCCGGCTCTTCCTGCTGACAGATATAGAGACCTCGCATTTCCTGCATGGAATGTGCCGTCTCCCCGACATGATCCGCATCGCACAGGAAAAACTGGCGGGCAATTCCCTCCTGAATCCGCAATTTTCCCAGATAAATGCCCACCGGAACATACGCATCCTTAGACAGGAAATAAACTTCCGCTTCGCTCCCCTTCATTCCCGTAATCTGAATCTGCACCCGGCAGTGGCCCTGCCTGATCTCTATTTTGGCAAATCCGCAATTCTCCTGCTTTTTCTCATCTTTGTACCGAAACATGTATGTAACAAACCTCTGATATCCGGGCATACGTTCACTCCTCATATAACACACTCTTTCTATAATGTATGAACTTCTTTTTCAATTATTCAGAAATAGCCCGCTTATTCTTATCCGGTGCACTGAATCATTGCAATTTTTTTCGAAAATTTCTGATAATTCTGTTGACAAACAGGATGTCACATGCTATATTAATTTCAACAACAATAATCATTATCATTTTTGAAAGGGAGATAGATGTTAAAACACAGCAAACAACGAGATGCCATTGAACAATTTCTGGCTACCAGATACGATCATCCCACCGCAGAAACCGTTTACCTGAATCTGCGGGAAGACTATCCAAAGATCAGCCTGGCAACTGTTTACCGCAATCTGTCGTTGCTTGCCGAATTAGGTAATATTCAGAAAATACCTACCGGAAACGGTCCGGACCGCTTCGACGGCCGACCGGAACCTCACAACCATTTTCTGTGTGATGAATGCGGCAGCATGATAGATTTACAAATGAACAGTATTGATCATGTAGATGAGATCGCCGCCCAGACATTTGACGGATTGATCAAAGGACATTCCATTTTATTCTATGGCATTTGCCCGGAATGTCTGAAAAAAGAACAACAATAAATGAATAAACCAGCCGAAAACGACTGATTTTAATAAAACTGATATTTAAACTTATTTCAAAAGAAAGGAAATGAATTATTATGAAAAAATTTGTATGTACAGTATGTGGTTATGTTTATGAAGGCGAGAAAGCTCCGGAAGTCTGTCCAATCTGTAAAGCTCCTGCTGAGAAATTCAAAGAGCAGACCGGCGAGAAAGTATGGGCTGCCGAGCATGTAGTAGGTGTTGCACAGGGCGTTAGCGAAGATATCCTTGCAGACTTAAGAGCAAACTTTGAAGGCGAGTGCTCTGAAGTTGGTATGTATCTGGCAATGGCAAGAGTTGCTCATAGAGAAGGATATCCGGAAATCGGATTATACTGGGAGAAAGCAGCTTACGAAGAAGCTGAGCATGCTGCAAAATTCGCAGAATTACTTGGTGAAGTTGTAACAGACAGCACAAAGAAAAACCTTGAAATGCGTGTAGATGCTGAGCACGGCGCAACAGAAGGAAAATTTGACCTTGCAAAACGTGCAAAAGCTGCAAACTTAGATGCAATCCATGATACCGTTCATGAGATGGCAAGAGACGAAGCAAGACACGGAAAAGCATTCGAAGGACTGCTTAAGAGATACTTTGGCTAAGCTACAAGCCATGCAATAGAAAAGGAGATATCACATCGGGGGAGCTTGCTCACCAAGATGTGATATCTTCTTTTTTATTATACGGCGACAGCCGTCCATGAGGAAGCAGCGTTAGCGGATTCCGAATGGCGCATGGCTTATTTTTAGACGTGTTGGGCGACAGCCCTCCATGAATAGCCCGCAAGGGCTATGAATGGCTCGGCGCAGCCTCAATAGCGACAGCCGTCCATGAGGAAGTAGCGTCAGCGAATTCCGAATGGCGCATGGCTTGTATACGTATATTAGCGGCAAGGGAATTTATTCACTCCCCGACTTGCTTTTCTTTTTAGACATGTTGGGCGACAGCCCTCCATGAAATAGCCCGCAAGGGCTATGAATGGCTCGGCGCAGCCTTATTTTAACTCCATCGCCACTTCCACATCATTCCCCACAGAAGTCACCTTTGCATAGCTTCCACAGATCAGCGGCATCGCCGGTGGAATATGCCCGATATCCAGATCCATAATAATCGGGACATTATATTTTCCAAGAATTCCTGTCACAGCCTCATACTGATCCAGCCCTAAGAATTCCTCTCCGTTACAATATGGACGGCCGATCAGAAATCCTTTGACATGGCCAAACCATCCGGCCTGCTCCATCTGCCATAATGCACGGCGAATTCCCATGACATTCAGATCACAGGCTTCGATAAACCAGATGATTCCGTCCTCTTTGTAGCGCTCGGTAAACGCCTGTACTTTATCGTATTTTGTACCAAGAAGCAGTGTCAGTACATCGAGACAGCCGCCGATCAGACGTCCTTCCATTTTGATATCTGTATCCGGTACTTTTTTACGGATACATGGCTCTGTCACATTATAAGGTACTAATGGATTTTCCTCATCCTTTAATCCTTCTTTTTCATACAGATCATAGCCTTTGATCGTCAGTTTTTCTCCGGTCAGCACGTCAAATGCATCCTGAATCGCCGGATGCCACGGCTCCATGCCAAATGCTGCCGCACACGGTCCATAGACAGATGCCACATCACAGAGTGTGGTCAGCAGAAATGTCATATTCGTATTGTCCGAATAGCCAAGATACCATTTCGGTTTTGCCATTCTGATCTTTTCAAAATCCACATAGGGCAGATCCTCACACATCAGTTCCCCGCCACCGCAGGAAATCAAAACGTCACTGGTATCATTACAATAATACTCCATCAGTTCCTGTCCGCACTTCTCCGGCGTGTTGCTAATACCGATGCCACATCCTTCGTAACAGTTTGGTCCCAGCTCCGTGCGGTAACCCATTTTTTCAAATTTATCCAACGCATGTCCAAAAGCTGTTTTGTACGGTTCAATATTGCATCCAAAAGATGGTGCTACAAAGCCGATACAGCCATTCTTTTTTAAAAATTCCGGATATCTCATAATTTTTACTTTCCTTTCTACTATTGCCTAAATCTAAATTTATTTAAACATTGTCAAACAAATCATCCAAAACAATTACATTTGAAAATGCACTGCTATATTCATTATAATTCAGACCGAAAGTTGTTATCAATGTACTGTGGATTGCAAATTTAGGTGAAATCCTTTCAGCCAATATTGCTTGTCGTCTTAAAATTTTTTCGTAATAACTTTTGGTCACTCTGAACTCTCCACTGTAATACTTTATTTCACACATATTGATAACATTATCGTTTCTGCAGATCAGCAAATCTATTTGTGCTCCTTCCGTATCATCTTCTTTTTTTGACCATGCACTTGTCTCTGTAATCACTCCAGATATCCCAAGAGACCGCTTAATCTGTTCTATATGATTGAAGCATACATTTTCAAATGCAAAACCTCTCCATATAGAAACAGGTGCTGATGTAGTATTTTGCTGCCAAAATTTTTCACTTATTTTCTTTTGTTTCCAGATAAAATGCAAATAAAAAATACAAAATGGATCCACAAGTTTATAGTGTTCTTCTCGCTTTCCATACCCAAACGGAACATACTTCATAATAAAATCACTGGATATTAATGCATTTAGATTGCTGGATAATCTCCCACCATCAGTTATTTCAAGTTTTTCAACAATTTCTTTTCTGGTGAATCCTGCATTTCGCGTATATAATAATTGTACAATATTCTTAACCATATCCGGATTTACAAACACAGATGCAAACAGTCGATTATATTCATCTCTTAAAACAGCATTTTTCCCAAAAAATAATTTGTCTACATTCTGCGCCAAACTCATTTCCGGATTCACGTAACCCATATAATATGGTATCCCACCAAATATCATATAACTTTGTGCAATATCATATCGAGACATGTTTACATTATTACTTTTATACAATTCTTCACATTCTTTTAAATTAAAAGGTGATAATTTTATCTCATAAGTAACACGATTATATAGCCCTCCATGATTATTTAACAGTTTATCTTGTATCCAGGAATTTGCGCTCCCACATACAATTACCATTAAATTTTTACGATGACATCCCCAAGTATTCCAAAATGCTTCAAATGCTCGTATAAATCCAGATTTTGGTGTATCCAGCCACGGCAATTCATCAAGAAATATCACCTGTCTGCTTCCATCATCCCTATTTTGCAAAAATTTTTCCAACAACACAAAAGCATCTAACCAATTTTTAGGTTTTTCACATTTTTCCATTCCCTGAACGTTTAACGAATTATAAAAATGATCCAATTGTAATCTTAGTAAACCTTTTGAATTTTCATCTGCCGGAGAAAGACCAGCATGACGAAATGTAATTTTTCCCTCAAAAGTCTCATCTACAAGGTATGTCTTTCCTACTCGTCTTCTCCCGTAAATAGCAACTAGTTCTGCCTTATTTCGATTATATAATCGATTTAATTCTTTGACTTCCTGCTTTCTGCCAATCATATATGACCTCCCAAAGCGGCGGTCAACACTCATTTTTATCAATTCACCGCCGTTTTAATCATTATAAAATGTTTTAAAGCGGCGGTCAACACTCATTTTTATCAATTCACCGCCGTTTTTAACATTTTGTGTGCATATTTAACAAGAAAGTGTGCTATCACACACTTACGCGTTTAAAATTGTCAATAGCACATCTTTCTTGCCCGCGCCGAGCACGCTTGCAAAGCAAGAATCTCTTCTCGTGCGAGTGCGCATCGTTTGCACGAAGTGCTTTTGTTTGATAGGAAATTCATCGTAATTTCCTATCAAATTAAAAAAAATGCCGCCAGTCCAAAAGACTGACGACATTTTCATATTTTATATTAATTTGAACATGCTCCCTTCTTGAACTGACGTTCAAGAAGTATCGCGTTTGCAAAGCAAGCACTTTACTCCAGTTCAAACGCACCGGTATACAGCTGATAATATTTTCCTTTTTCTTCAATCAGCTTCTCATGGCTGCCACGCTCAATGATATGTCCCTGCTCCAGAACCATAATAACATCCGAATTCTGTACGGTAGACAGTCTGTGGGCGATAACGAATACGGTACGCCCTTTCATCAGTGCATCCATACCACGCTGTACGATAGCTTCTGTTCTCGTATCGATAGAAGAAGTTGCTTCATCCAGAATCATAACCGGCGGATCTGCAACGGCCGCACGGGCAATGGAGATCAGCTGTCTCTGTCCCTGGGATAAACCACTTCCATCACCGGAAAGTACCGTGTCATAACCGTTTGGCAGCATCCGGATAAATCCGTCTGCATTTGCCAGTTTTGCTGCTGCGATACATTCTTCGTCCGTTGCATCCAGTTTACCGTAACGGATATTCTCCATTACAGTTCCGGTAAACAGGTTGACCTCCTGAAGTACCACGCCCAGGGAACGGCGCAGATCTGCTTTTTTGATTCGTCCGATATCCAGTCCGTCATAAGTGATCGTACCTTTCTGAATATCGTAGAAACGGTTAATCAGGTTTGTAATGGTCGTCTTACCGGCTCCGGTTGCTCCTACGAAAGCAACTTTCTGTCCCGGCTCTGCATACAATGTAATGTCATGCAAAACCGTTTTTTCCGGGACATAACCAAAATCTACATCGTGGAATTTCACATCCCCACGCATCTCTACCAGCTGAACGCTTCCATCTGCCTGCGGCACTTTCCATGCCCAGTGACCGGTACGCTCTGCACACTCGGTCAGTGTATCGCCATCCTTTTTTGCACGGACCAGAGTGATATTTCCCTCATCTTCTTCCACTTCTTCATCCAGAAGTTCAAAAATACGCTCTGCACCGGCAATGGCCATAACAACGAAGTTTAACTGCTGGGAAACCTGACTGATCGGGTTTACAAAGCTTCTTGATAACTGCAGGAAAGATGCGATGGCACCAAGTGTCAGTACGCTGACACCTGTCAAGCTGATGTTTGTCACACCACTGATAGCAAGAGCTCCACCTACGATTGCTACAACAACGTAAAGGATAAATCCGATATTGTTCAGAATCGGCATCAGAATATTTGCATAAGAATTCGCCTTTGTCGCATTGACGCAGAGTTCTCCGTTCTTCAGATCAAATCCTTCTTTTGCCTGCTCCTCATGGCAGAATACTTTGACAACCTTCTGTCCGTTGATCATCTCTTCGACGTAACCATTTACATCACCCAGAGAAACCTGCTGCTTGATAAAGTATTTTCCACTTCGGCCAGCCACAGAACCGATTACTTTCAAAATGATAAAAACAAAAGCAACCACGATCAGCGTCAGCCAGAAACTGATACTCAGCATGGAAATAAATACGACCACGATCGTCATAACAGAGTTCAACAGCTGCGGAATACTCTGTGAGATCATCTGACGCAATGTATCGGTATCATTCGTATAATGACTCATAATATCGCCATGTGCATGAGTATCAAAATATCGGATCGGCAGCTTCTGCATATGAGAAAACATCTCATCACGGATTTTTTTCAGAATTCCCTGTCCGATGACAACCATGAAGCGGTTGTACAGGTAAGCGGCTACTGCACCTGCAAACAGGATTATTGCAACTTTTACCAGATACTGTTTCAGACCGGTAAAATCAACCTGGGACTGTGTCAGTAACGGGGTAATATAATCATCGATCAGATCCTGGATAAACACAGCGGAGTAAGCAACCGTTGCTGCAGAAATCGCAATACAGATGACTACAAAAATGAAGCGGAGTTTATATGCGCTCAAATATCCAAGGAGACGCTTCACGGTTCCTTTTGTATCTTTTGCCGCAGACATCCGTTTTTTATTATTACTGCTCATCGTCACTTCCTCCTTTCACCTGTGATTCATATACTTCACGATAAATATCGCTGCTCTTCAATAATTCTTTATGTGTGCCGTAAGCACTGATCTTACCATCATCCATAACAATGATGTGATCCGCATTCTGTACGGAAGAAACACGCTGCGCAATGATGATCTTGGTCGTATCCGGAATCTCTTCCAGGAAAGCCTTACGGATCAGCGCATCTGTCTTGGTATCTACCGCGCTGGTAGAATCATCCAGAATCAGGATCTTTGGTTTCTTCAGTAATGCACGGGCAATACACAGACGCTGCTTCTGTCCACCGGAAACGTTATTTCCGCCCTGCTCAATGTAAGTATCATATTTTTGCGGGAATGTCTGGATGAAATCATCTGCCTGAGCCAGTTTACATACATGAATCAGCTCTTCATCTGTCGCTTCCTCATTACCCCAGCGCAGGTTTTCCTTAATGGTACCTGAGAATAATACATTTTTCTGAAGTACCATAGCTACAGAATCACGCAGTGTCTCAAGATCATAATTGCGCACGTCCACGCCACCGACTTTGACCTCACCGGAAGTAACATCATACAGGCGCGGGATCAACTGTACCAAACTGGATTTGGAAGAACCGGTTCCACCGATAATACCGATCGTCTCACCGGAATTGATTTTCAGATTAATATTATCCAGTACCGGTTTATCCGCTTTCTTCGCATAGAAAAATGCAACATTTTCAAATTCGATGGATCCGTCTGAAACTTCTGTCACCGGATTTTCTTTGTTCTGAATATCACTTTCCTCTGTCAGAATCTCAACGATACGCTCTGCAGAAGATCTTGCGATGATAACCATTACAAATACCATAGAAATCATCATCAGACACATCAAAATCTGAATTGCATAGGAAAACAGACTCATCAGTTCACCGGTTGTCATACCACCGGCAATACCCGGTGTATTTCCACTGACAATGATCGCCTTAGCTCCGATCCATGCAACAGCCAATAAGCAGACATTGATGGCACACATCATTGCAGGCATGTTAAATGCCAGCATTTTCTCTGCTTTTGCAAAATCCAGATAGATTTTTTTTGAAATTTTTCCGAATTTCTGATCCTCATGCTCCTCACGGATAAAGGATTTTACGACTCTGACTCCGTGCAGATTCTCCTGAACCACCTCATTCAAACGATCATACGTATTAAATACACGTTCAAAATAAGGATGTACATGCTGCGCCAGCCAGATCAGAATAAATCCAAGTACCGGAATGGTTGCCAGAAAGATCAGGGAAATCTTCACATTAATAGTGAATGACATGATCATTGCGAAGATCATCATAATCGGTGCACGGACTGCAACGCGGATGAGCATCTGATATGCATTCTGTACATTTGTCACGTCCGTGGTCAGACGGGTTACGATACTTGCCGTCGAGAACTTATCAATGTTGGAAAAAGAAAAGTTCTGGATCCGATAGTACATATCCTTTCGCAAATTCTGTGCGAGACCGCAGGATGCGATCGATGCCTGATGGCCTGCCATTGAGCCGAAGGCAAGTGCGATCATTGCAAGTACTAAAAGGATGATTCCATATTTCCAGATGACGGACATACTTCCGGCTTCAATGCCTTTGTCGATCAGACTCGCCATAACAAATGGGATCAGCACTTCCATGATAACTTCTACGGTTACATAAACCGGCGTCAGAATACTTGCCGTTTTATATTCCCGTATGGATTCCATTAACTTTTTTACAAGTTTCACGTTTTGTTTTCCTCCTGTTTCTTATTTTTTTAAACCTATATTACAAAAACCATCTTTCATATTTTGCTGCATGCGATGTATATAATCAAAGAACTGCTCCAGTTCCTGCTCGGAAAAACCTTTTGACAACGTCTCCTCCACCACACTGAAATCCTCCAGCATGAGCTCATTGATTTCTCTTCCCTTATCTGTCAGAACAAGTTTCTTCAGACGTGCGTCCCATGGCACACTCTGACGCTCCACCATGCCCTTTTCCACCATCAGGTTGACTACCTTTGATGCCGTAGACCGGGTAATCTCAAAATTTTTCTCTAAATCTTTCTGAAATACATCTTCGTTATTTTTTGTTTTATCCGAAATATATCCAATGATCCAGGCATTGGCACCTGTAACACTGTCTATTTTCTTTTTATTCGGTGAATTTTCGATCCAACGGTGAATCTGATGTGACAGGATCCGGATATCATTCCCGATGCAATCCTTTTTCATAACGCTCCTCCTTCCCAAAGCTTTGTTATTATAACGCAAAAAATGTTTGCTGTCAAACAGTTTGACAGCAAACATTTTTATGTTTTATGATACTTTTTATTCAAATCAACCACTGCAGTTTTTATTTTTTGAGGTTATGTGTGTACTCGGTTGACAGTATATAACCATCCTTATAATGTAGCCAATAACGATAAAGCTTGAAATGAAACATAGTACGAAAAAAATGGTGGAACGATTGGCATCGTGAAAACGTTTTAAGCCAATTATATAATCGTATACAAAATATAAAATATTGATAATTATAAAAATAACAGTGGACAATGTTATTTTATCTGCAAACCAGGTCTGCCAGGCACTGAAATATACAATTTGAATAATTATGTAAACGAGGATGCCAATAATAAATAGGCGCCAGAAATCATATCTGCCAAGATAAGACGATTTGCCATTAAAGTGTTTCATAATATCTCCCCCTTGTCTATTAGGGTAGTGTCAAAAACTACCTGTTTTTTATTGTTCTAAATCCTATGAATATGGTCTTTATCCGTTTCCATATATCTGATAATAACACTGTGCCTTTGACATATCTCATATGAATACTGCTTTATATCATCTGATATCTGTCTC
>OGCM01003900.1_pt1 | contig 10781 bp, 9 predicted proteins | sample 1570151 | NCBI WGS metagenome assembly OGCM01 (sample SAMEA4370582, study PRJEB24528) | human gut metagenome
TCTCGAACCACTCCACCCCGCAGGCGGTGCAGGCCGTGAAGAACGGCGAGGTGGATTTTGCCATCGTATCCACGCCGGCCGAGGTGGATCCCGGGCTGAAAATGGTGGAGCTGAAGTCCTTTTATGAGGTGCTGGTGGGCGGAAAGACCTTTACCGCACTGGCCAGCCAGAATCTTTCCCTGAAGGAACTGACCAACTACCCGCTGATCTCGCTGAGCGATGAGAGCATGACCCGCAGCTTTTACCGGCAGCTGTTCCTGGACCACGACGCCGAGCTCAAGCCCGACACCGAGGCCGCCACCACCGACCAGATGCTCACGCTGGTAAAAAGCGAGCTGGGCCTTGCCTTTGTGCCGGAACCCATGGCCCGGGAGCCGCTGCAGCGCGGCGAGATCGTCCAGCTGCATTTGCAGGAGATCATTCCCTCCCGCTCCATCTGCCTGGTCTACGACCACCACCGCCCGCTGAACACGGCGGCCCGGAAGTTCCAGCAGATGATCACCCAGACGACGGCACAGCATGCATGATGTTTTCCCATAAAGAAAGTGCCAGTGCACAAATCCTGTGCACTGGCACTTTCTGGTTTTTTGTTACTTCTTACGCGGTTCGGTGCTTTCTTTCAGCTCCCGGTGCTCTTCCTGCAGCTCCTGTTTCAGGGCATGGCTGATCTCCCGCGTTTCCTGCCGGATCTCGGTCAGGTCTTTTTCGATGACGGGGTTCTCTTCCAGATCTTCCCGGATGAACATCAGCGCAAAGCTGACCAGCAGAAAGCCGCAGCAGAACCAGATGGCCCGGCCGCCCAGCAGCGCAGTGCTCCGGCTGCCGATGCCGGCCCCGATGGCAAACAGCAGGATGATGCCAAAGTACCGCAGCATCCGGTCCATGGCCCGCGGTTCGTGGGTCCTGCACCAGATGCACAACGCCTCCACGCCGCTGCGCAGGTCACCGATGCACATGGTGCTGGCAAAGGCGTAGCCGTTCACCTTGCGGAAAGCCTGCACCTGCATGGCGCAGGCAAACGAGACGATGGCGTTGGCCAGCAGGTTCTGCTCCTGCGGCAGAAAGCCCACGAGGAACAGCAGCAGCCCTTCACCCAGCACCACCAGCTGCCGCCAGTGGAGCGTGCGCATCTCCCGGAAGTGCTCCTGCATTTTTTCGGCGGTGAGCACCCCCAGCGCAAAGGCGCACAACGGCACCAGATAATGCAGCACCCGCTCCCAGTTGCCATCCATCAGGTTGGCGCTGAGCAGCACGATATTGCCGGTCTGGGCGTTGGCAAACACTTTGCCCCGGAACAGATAGGTATAGGCGTCCTGCAGGCCGCCGGACAGTGAAAGGAACACGGCGGTGAGAAAGGATTCGGACATTTGCCCGTGATGACTTGTTTTCATACATACACCCCTTTACGCACCCTATTATAATGCATTTTTGCGGCGCGGTTGATATCAGTTTTACATGCCGGATATGTATGCGGCACGCAGAGCCTCAAAACAGGGTGCAGCGTGCGGGCAGATCACACAAGCCCAGTCAGGGCCACCGCCAGCGGCAGACTTTTTGCGGTGTGGGCCAGGGTTCGGTCACCACGCGGTGTCCTCACCGTCGGCGCTGCGGGCGGCGGCCACGCGGCTGCGGCGGAACATGCTTTCCACCACGGCGCAATACTTGTCGGCCAGGCACACGATGAAGGCCTCGCGGCAGGTGGGCACATGGCGGAAGGTGAGCGGCCACATGTGGCTGGCGATGATGTTCTGCTCCTTTTTGGTGATGTGGAACACCCGCTGGGCGTTCACGCAGGCATAGCCCGGGTGCGAAAAGCCGTGCATCTCGAACAGGCGGCGCAGGCCGTGGAAGGTGCTGCGCTTGTGCCAGTCGTAGAGGTAAAAGTCGTGCAGGAAGGCTCCCACCGCCAGCGAGGTCTCGTCGGCGTGCAGGTGCAGCCGCCGGTTGAGCCAGAAGCTCACCCGCACCACGTTCTTGCAGTGCTGGTAGGTGGTTACATCGCCGTGCTGGATAAACTCCCGCATGCGCTGCACCTGGGGGTTCTCATCGTATTGCTGCAAAATGGCATAAAGCTGTTCGTGTTCGGTCGTAGAAAGCTGCATGGGCGTTCTCCCCTTTCCGCCGTGAGGGCGGCAAAAAATGATCAGGAGCGGAGCTGCACCGGGTTGGAATTGCCGAAGTTTTCGGCCTGCGAGGGATTCTCCCGCTTCAGGGTCAGGTCCACCAGATACTGCTTGCCGTCGCCCAGTTCTTCCAGCTGGGCCAGCTTTGCGTTGGCAGACACCTCATCCGGGTACCACTGGATCAGGAAGAAGTTCTCGGCTTCCACACCGTAGTACAGCCACACGCCGTCGGCGCGCAGAAGGTCGTCGAGGTGGTCCACCTCTTCGCCGTCCGGCAGGCCGAGGCCCTCCTCGGCATACAGGTTCTCCGGCTCCACCTGGAGCATCTCGATCACCTGAATGGAGCTTTGCAGATATTCGTCCTGGGAAACGGCTTTGTCCGACCGGGTCCAGCCGGTGAGAAAAGCCTGCATCAGAAGGTCGCGCACCTTGATGCGCGGCAGAGTGGGATCATCCATAACCATTGGTCGTTCCTTCTTCCTGTTTGTTTCCGCTGACCAGTATACGGTTTTGGGCCGTGCAAGTCAACGGAATATTTGTGAATTTTTTGCAGGCACGCGAAAAACCGACGGCGTTTAACCGCCCGTCTCCCCCGTGCCCAGATGGAAATCAAAGGTGTCATCCAGCCACTCGCGGGCAAGGGTCAGCCAGCGGCTGCGGTGGGCGCTGGGGTGGTTCACCTCGGTGGTGCTCAGGCTGGTGCCGTGGCAGCCCTTTTCAAACAGATGCGCCTCGCACGGCACCCCGGCCCGGTGCAGGGCGCTGACCAGCAGCAGGGTGTTCTCCACCGGGACCGTCTCGTCCTCCATGGTGTGCCAGACGAACACCGGCGGGGTGCGGGACGTGATCTTGTCCTCCAGCGAGAACGCCTGCTGCGCCGCGGGGTCCTCCCCGGCCAGCTGCACAAAGCTGCCCCGGTGGGCGTACTGCCCGGCCGTGATCACCGGGTAACCCAGGATCACCGCATCCGGGCGGGGCTGCTCCAGCAGGCCCGGCACCGCCAGCACGGCCCCGGAAAGGGCCAGATGCCCGCCCGCCGAAAAGCCGCACACCGCAATTTTGTCCGGCTGCACATGCCATGCGGCGGCGTGCTGCCGCACAAGGCCGATGGCCGAAACCAGCTGCCGCAGGGGCAGGCCGTGCGCTGCATCGTCCCCCACGGCGTAGCGCAGCACTGCGGTGTGGTAGCCCGCCGCCGCAAACTGCAGGGCCACGGGGTCGCCCTCGCGGGCGCTCACATGGCTGTAGCCGCCGCCCGGCACCACCAGCACCAGCGGCCGCTCCATGGCCAGCGGCATCGTCTCCACGCAGTCCCGCAGATAGACCGTCAGAAGCCCGCCGCCGGGCAGGTCCAGCTGTTTCAGCTGCATCACACATCCTCCTTATACACGCCGCAGCGGCCCTCCGGGTGGGCTGCGATGAATTCCGCACACAGGTCGGCGCACATCCGGCACAGCTCCGGGCAGGGCCGCTTGCGGTAATACTCCGCCGTGCGGGCCTCGGCCTTCGTGCCGCCGGAAGGGGCCGCCCCGGCCTTTGCCAGAAGTTCCCGGCAGATCATACTGTCCCCGCCGTTGCGGGCACGGTACAGCCGGGCTGCCTCCTGCACGAGGGCATACATCCGGGATTTGTCCTGGGGGTCCGCCGGGTCGGCGTAGACCAGGCTCAGCACCGTGACCACCCCGCAGAACGCGCCGCACACTTCCCGCATACGGCCGATGCCTGCCCCGAACCCGGCGCTCATGCGCAGGGCCATCTCCTCGGAAAGCCCCAGCTGCGGCGCAAATGCCGCCACCACGCTCTGGCTGCAGTTATATCCTTTTAAAAAATAGGCGTAGGCTGCCTCGCCCTGTTTTGCCATGATTTCACATCCTTTGCGGTTTATTATAGCACAAACCGGGGCATTTTTAAACTTTTTATGAAAGCCCTTGATTTTTGCGGCAAAGCGGTGTATATTAGCACTCGAAAGTTATGAGTGCTAAGTATTCGACGGTAGTTTCTTGCGTCGAGTGCTTGCACTGAATCCAGATAAAAAAAGAGGTTTTGTACTATGGCCAAGAAAGAATTTCAGGCAGAGAGCAAAAAGCTGATGGATATGATGATCAACTCCATCTACACCAACAAGGAAATTTTCCTGCGGGAGCTGATCTCCAACGCCTCGGACGCCATCGACAAGCTGTATTATAAGAGCCTGACCGACACCTCCGTGGGCATGAACAAGAGCGATTTCCGCATCCTGATCACCCGCGACAAGGAAAACCGCATCCTCACCGTGGAGGACAACGGCATCGGCATGACCAAAGCGGAGCTGGAGGAGAACCTGGGCACCATCGCCCACTCCGGCTCCCTGGACTTCAAGCAGGACAACAAGGACGAGAACATCGACATCATCGGCCAGTTCGGCGTCGGCTTCTACTCCTCCTTCATGGTGGCCGACAAGGTCACCGTCATCTCCAAGGCCTACGGCTCGGACGAGGCCTGGCAGTGGGAGTCCTCCGGTGTGGACGGCTACGAGATGACCCCGGCCGAGAAGGACACTGCTGGTACCCAGATCATCCTGCACATCAAGCCCGACACCGAGACCGACCACTACGACAACTTCCTGGATGAGTACGGCATCGTGGCCATCGTGAAGAAATACAGCGACTATGTGCGCTATCCCATCCAGATGGAACGCGAAAAGAGCCGCCAGAAGCCGGAACCGGACCCCAAGCCCGAGGACTACAAGCCCGAGTGGGAGACCTACACCGAGCTGGAGACCCTGAACAGCATGATCCCCATCTGGAAGAAGCAGAAGAGCGAAGTGACCGATGAGGAATACAACGCCTTCTATAAGGACAAGTTCAGCGACTATGCCGACCCCGCCCGGGTCATCGTGAGCCGCACGGAGGGCACTGCCAACTACAACGCCCTGCTGTTCGTGCCCAGCCACCGCCCCTACGACTTCTACACCAAGGAGTACGAGAAGGGTCTGGCCCTGTACGCTTCCGGCGTGCTGATCATGGAAAAGTGCGCCGACCTGCTGCCCGACTACTTCAGCTTCGTCAAGGGCATCGTGGACAGTCAGGATCTGAGCCTGAACATCAGCCGTGAGATGCTGCAGAAGGACAACCAGCTCAAGCTGATCCACAACGCTCTGGAAAAGAAGATCAAGAACGAGCTGCACGCCATGCTGGCCAACGACCGCACAAAGTACGAGGAGTTCTGGAAGGAGTTCGGCCGTCAGATCAAGTTCGGTGCCTACTCCGACTACGGCATGCACGCCGAGCTGCTGCGCGACCTGCTGCTGTTCTGGTCTGCCAAGGAGCAGAAGATGGTCACTCTGCAGGAGTATGTGGACAAGATGCCCGCCGAGCAGAAGTACATCTACTTCGCCGCCGGCGACTCCACCGACCGTCTGGCAAAGCTGCCTGCCGCTGAGCTGGTCATGGACAAGGGCTATGACGTCCTGCTCCTGACCGAGGATGTGGATGAGTTCTGCCTGCAGATCCTGCGCACCTATCCCCGCAAGGATGCCGAGGGCAAGGACGGCACCGTGGAGTTCAAGAACGTCAACAGCGGTGACCTGGGCCTTGAGACCGAGGAAGAGAAGAAGGCCGCCGAGGATGCCACCGCCGAGAACAAGGACCTGTTCGACGCCATGAAGACTGCTCTGGACGGCAAGGTAAAGGAAGTCAAGGTCTCCACCCGCCTGAAGGATCACCCGGTGTGCCTGAGCGCCGACGGCCCGCTGTCCATCGAGATGGAAAAGGTGCTGTCCAAGCAGCCCGGCAGCGAGGGCGTGAAGAGCGACAAGGTGCTGGAGCTGAACGCCAACCACCCCGTGTTCGCCGTGCTCAAGGCCGCACAGGAGGCCGGTGACACCGACAAGATCAACAAGTACAGCGCCCTGCTGTACGCACAGGCCCAGCTCATCGAGGGCCTGCCTGTGGACGACCCCACCGCTTACGCTGAGGCCGTGTGCAGCCTGATGAAGTGATCTCTCCCCGCGGGGGCAGACTTACTCCCCTGCCGCCCGCATGGATTACCCCTTAACAAAACGACCGCGTTCCGCTATAATAGAGTGGAACACGGTCTTATTTTTATTGCGGAAAGGAACTCTGTTTCATGGAGCCGAGAAAACACTATTTTGCAAAGATCCCCACCATCGCCATCTTTATCGTGATGGCGATGTCCGGGCCGTTGGGGGTGCTGCTGTTCATCCTGAAAGCCATTGACGAAAAGGCCGAGAAAGAGGAGCAGGCCGCCTGCCCGGGGAATGTTTATACCCCACCAGAGCCTGCCTCCACCCGGAAGGAGGAGCCAGTCCACGGTCCGGATATGCCCACCCAGGAGCAGAAAAGCGCCAAGCAATGGCACAAGAACATTGCCACCCTCTGCACCATCATGGGCGCTGTCTTTCTGTTTGCCGGGGTGATGGATGTGGTGGATCTCATTGGCGCGTGGCAGCTGATGCCCGACCCCGGGGAGCTGTTTTCCGATATCGTCATGGCCATTGGCGGCGGCGGTGCGCTGCTGACCGGCCTGCGGATGAAAAGCACCCGCAAGCTGGAGCGGCTGCTGGATAAAGTGGTGGGCGAGCGGGATAACATTCCTCTGCCGGAACTGTTTGCTGCCGCCGGGGTGGATGCCGCCCGGGGACGTCCTGCCGTGAAAAGCGCCATCGAGCACGGATACTTCGGCGCAGACGCCTACATTGACAACCGCACCGACACGCTGGTGGTGCGGGGCGCAGCACCGCAGCCGAAAAAGCCCGCACCCGCTCCGGCACCCAAGCCCCAGCCCGCCGCAGAGGACGAGTACGCTGCACTGCTGCGCCAGCTGCGGGAGGTGAACGATGCCATTCCTGACCCGGTGATGAGCCAGAAGATCTCCCGGCTGGAGGAGGTCAGCGGGCGTATCTTTGCGCTGGCGCAGAAGGACCCGGACAAAAAGGCGCAGCTGCAAAAGTTTATGAACTACTATCTGCCTACCGCGCTCAAGCTGCTGAACACCTACGCCAGCCTTTCCCGGCAGGCGGTGGAGGGCACGAACATCACCGAGGCAAAGCAGAGCATCGAGCGCAGCATGGACCTGCTGGTGACTGCCTTTGAAAACCAGCTGGACAAGCTGTTCCAGTCCGATGCGCTGGACGTGACCACCGACATCGCCGCGCTGGAAGGCATGCTGAACATGGACGGCCTGACCGACAGCGCGTTCGGCAAATAATTCCATCCACAAAAACGAGGGAAAGCCCGCGGGCCTTCCCTCGTTTTGTTCTGTTCAGATTTCTGCCAGCGCGGCCAGCACCGCTTTCTGCAGGTCGGTGACCGAGATGGTGCACAGGGCTTTCAGGTCGGCGTCGGAGCCGTCGGTGGGCTGGGCGGCGATCTCCGCCATGGTCTTGCCCTTCAGGGTGCTGCAATAGCCCTCGGCGTGCTCGTACCACTCCTTGTGCAGGGCACTGGCCTCCCGCATGCCGTACTTGTCGCCCTGCTCGTTCTTGGTGTACACCGGCTCTTCCGGCCCGGAGACCGTACCGTCCGCGCTGACGGTCAGCTGCGGCTGGGTCATGTCCCCGATGGCGCTGGTCACCCGGCCATCGCTGTCCACGGTCAGGGCCGCCAGCGTGATGTCTGCCTGGACGTGGGCGTCCTGGTCATCCGTGGCGGCAAGGTCCTGGGGCAGGTCTGCCGCGATCAGGCTCAGGGTCACCCGGTCGCCCGGGGCGGCTCCCAGTGCTTTGGCCTGTTCGCAGGCGCGCACCACGGCGTCCCGGTAGCGGTCCACCGCGATGGTGCAGCCGGACACAAGGTCGGCGTCCTGCGGCTTGCCGTTTTCATCCGTTTTCAGCTTCTTTACCTCGTCCGGGGTCCTGCCGGTCAGATAGTCGGCAAACCAGTCGGCCTGCTCGGCCCACCCCTTGCCGAGGGAGGACGCCGCTGCCAGCGGGTAGTCCTCCCCTTTTGTGCGCTTGGACCGCACATCTTCCGGAGTGGTCACGCTGCCGGTGCTCCCGCCGGAGACCGAAAGTTCCAGCTCGTCCAGCATCACGTCGGCCAGTTTGCCGTCGGCGTCCAGCACCACAGCCGCAGCGGCAGTGGTGATCTTGCCGGCCCGGTCGCTGCCTGCGGCCTCGGTCACAACGCCAAGACCGGTGCGCCAGGCCTGCTCCTGCCCGGCTGTGCCGCCGCTCATGGCACCGGACCCACTGCCGCTCATAGACCCGGCTCCGCTGCTGCCCGGAGCGCCGCCCCGGCCGCAGCCGGTCAGCGCCAGCGCAGCGGCCAGCGTACAGCCCCAAAACACCCGAAAAACCTGCTTCATGGTACACTTGCTCCTTTTGCTCCCGCGCAGCCGCACGGGCTTTGGAGCTAGTGTGCCCCCTGCCGGGGCAATTATGAGCGCGCCCTTACATCAACGGGCTGAGCAGGCGCAGCACGCTGTCCAGCAGGGTGCCGGGGATGCTGGTGCGGCAGTCCGAAATATGAATTTCGCGGCACTGCGGCAGGGTGGCCCGCACATCGTCCCGCAGGGCAGCCACCTGACTGTTGTACTGCAGCAGCACGCCGCACTCAAAGTGCAAAAACAGGCTGCGGTAATCCATGTTGATGCTGCCCACCACGGCTGCCCGGTCGTCGCTCACCCAGCACTTGGCGTGCAGGAAGCCCGGGGTGTATTCGTAGATGCGCACCCCTGCCTGCAAAAGCGGCAGGTAGTAGGAGCGGCTCAGGCGGAACACCAGCTTCTTGTCCGGGATGCCCGGCAGCACCAGCCGCACATCCACCCCGCGCTTGGCGGCGTTTTTCAGCGCATCCAGCATCTCTTCGCCCACAGCCAGATAGGGCGTGTAGATATACACATACTGCTCGGCCCGGGCCAACAGGTTCAGGTACACCGTCTCCGCCACCGGCTCTTCGTCCAGCGGGCTGTCGGCGTAGGGCTGCACGATGCCGTCCTGCACCGGGTGTGCACTGTGCTGGGGGCGGAAGGCGCTGTAGTCCGTCTCACTGGGGCGGAAAGCGTTCCAGAAGTTGAGGAACATCACGGTGAAACTCCACGCAGCATCGCCCTCAATGCGCAGGGCGGCGTCCTTCCAGTAGCCGAAGCGCTGCTCCGCGTTGATATACTCGTCGGCCAGGTTCACGCCGCCGGTGTAGGCGATGCGCCCGTCGATGACCACGATCTTGCGGTGGTCGCGGTGGTTCATCACCAGCGAGAGCACCGGCACCACCGGGTTGAAGGGGATGCACCGGATGTGCGCCCGCTCCATGCGCACCACAAAGTCGGTGGGCAGGCCCAGCAGGCTGCCAAAGTCGTCGTAGATCAGGCGCACGTCCACCCCCTGCGCGGCCTTGCGCCGGAGGATGGCTTCCACGCCGTCCCACATTTTGCCGGTGTGCACGATGAAATATTCCACAAAGATGGTGTGCTCGGCCCGCTCCAGATCCTGCAGCAGCTGGGGGTACATGGCTTCGCCGCAGGCAAAATACTGCGCGGCGGTGTTCTTCCAGGCCGGGTAGCGGCCGTACCGCGCCAGATAGCGGCTCATGCCGAGGCCGGAAGCATCCAGTCCGGCCACCTGGTCCGGCTGCTGGACAAGATCAGCCCTGTGGGCCTCGTCCACCGCCTGCAGCTTGCTGCGCAGCTGCTTGGCCGGGCGCTTGTTGCCAAAGGAGAGGTACAGTGCCCCGCCCAGCAGCGGCAGCACCCCCATGAGCGCGATCCAGCCGATCTTGTAGGCGCTGTTCTCGTCCTTGCGCACGAGGTACAGCATCATAAGCAGACTGAGCAGCTGCAAGCCGACGTTGACCCACACGCGGCCGGTGGTGAGGGAGAAAAACGCCCACAGCAGCCATGCCACCTGCAGGGCCACCAGCACCACCGTGATGGTGATCCGATTGAGGATGCGGCTGAAAAATTTTACGATCGGCAGCCGGAACATCAGGCTTCCTCCTTTCGCTCTGCATTATAATATACGTCAGTATAGCGCGGTTTGTGCGGTTTTGCAAGTGATGCAAAAAAAGCCAGCCGGCAAAGCCTTTGCAGGCGGTGCCGGTTGGCATGGTTTGCGGGGTGCGGCTGCTTATTCTGCCGTTTTGCGGCGCAGCAGGCTCATGGGCGGCAGCTCCGGGGTGGGCATGGTGTATTTTTCCATGGCGTGAGGGGTGCTGTCCACCCGTTCCCCGGCCTCGTTCTCGATCCACTCCGGCGTCAGCGGGATGCTGCGGCCGTCCGGGCAGAGGGCTTCCAGCGTATCGCCCAGGCTCCACTTGCCGCGCTGCTGGCAGTGGGCCACGCCGTTCTCCCAGCGGTCCACCGTGCCCACGAACTCCCATTCGCGGATGTAGGTGGCGCTGTCGGTGGCCTGTTTGGCCTGCTCGCGGCCAAAGTAGAAGCCCGGCGAGTAGTGGCGGTGGCTGGTGCGGGTGAGCTCCTCGTAGACCTCAGCCGGCAGCTCAAAGTTGTCGTTGGCGGGGTCGGCCAGATAGGCATCCAGCGCCTTGCGGTAAGCGGCGGTCACGCTGGCCACATAATAGAAGGTCTTGGCGCGGCCCTCGATCTTCAGGCTGTCCACACCGGCCTTGCAGATCAGGTCGATGAAGGGCGCGGTGCACAGGTCGTTGGCGTTGAGGATGTAGCTGCCGTTCTCGTTCTCGCCGATCTCGTACAGCTGGC
>OGCM01003908.1_pt1 | contig 10758 bp, 13 predicted proteins | sample 1570151 | NCBI WGS metagenome assembly OGCM01 (sample SAMEA4370582, study PRJEB24528) | human gut metagenome
ATGCACAAAGTTATGAAGAACTAGGCGATATTTTTGTTCATAGTGCTTATACCTTGGCTCGAAATCAAGTAAAATACACTTCACCTTCAAATTTTGTGTTGGAAACAATGGAAACTGAGTATTTGGAGTGTTTACGCTCGAAATATTACACGCGACAACTTCCTTTTGCTCCCTTTTTTGACAATAAATTTATATCGAAAGATGAGAACTGTATTGTTTTTATAGATGTTGTTCCAGTTGCCTCCAAAGATTCTAAGTTTATCGACTTTCCGTATCTACAGAAGCTAAAACTAGATATCAATACATATCACATTAGTAGGATCATGTATGATTTTAAATTCAATACAGGTAAAAATAATATTTCGTGGCGGGAGCTTCCCCTTCGTTATGAATCTTCTAAGTATGCTAATATGGCATTTAATGCGGATACTGTTATTACTTACCCTTTAACAGTATGGAAGAAATATAAGAAAAAATACAGTTATTGTCATGTTGTCCTTATACAAAAAAATGGAAGATGTCCCATTCGTTTGTATTTTTTGTATAATAATAAAGCTAAAAAGAACTTGAATAAATATATAAAGTCTTTAGAAGGAGTTTTTAGATATCGTGATCCAAAAGATTATATTCAATTTGTTGAACCTCAGCAAGATTCTATAATTAATGTTATTCCATATGAGAAGAAAAACTTAATTCAGTAAATTGAGATTAATGATAAATACAATATTATGAAGAAGATTACAAAGAAAAACTTTAGAGGATTAAAACAATTGTTTTTGATATTGGGAGAAGAAAAAATGCAGCATTACGTTGGTGATTATTCTAGTGGCTATTGGCGTGGTAATTGGAATAATCCCAACTCTCCTTAAACTTCTGAAATAGTTATGAAATAATTATCTTTATATGATCATTTCTAGAAGTAATAGTAGATATCTAATTATAATTTTAAAATCAGTATTAATATGAAATATAGTTTTATTTTTTTATTTCAGTTCATTGTGTTCTCTGCCTGTGGGCAAAATAAGGAAGCTGAAATAACTTTGTTAGAAACAGAAATGGTAAGTTTTTTTCAGGGAACATTAGAGGAGAATTACGGTCAAAAAGATGCTATTGACTTATTGGTAAAAGGGATGGAACGATATCATTTTAATTATTTATTGGAAGTTGACAAAGAACGGTTAAAGCAAATAAATAAGAAGCTTTATTCTGGTTGGCTCTATTCCTATTTTTTGGATGGAGTCGATTTGAATGATTCTTGTGCAGTGTATGTGCCGGCAGGTGTTTCAATATCTGAGTACGGACGAACAGACGAATTTCGTGCGATTCTGAAAAAAAGAATCTGGATGATCCTCATCGTGTCCATTTTATTACTGACTCCGCAAAGTATGTATATGGCAGAGAACAAGTAGAAAATGTAGCTCTTCCATTTAAAATCGATATTAGTGGATTTACTTATAAGCAAAGGGAGTTGGATCATGCTTCTCATCCTGCAATGAAAAACATTTGTAATTTGATAGATATGACTGGAGTTATTCCTACTACAGTGTTGTGGGGGGTAATTGCTACAAATAAAGATAATATCTGCAGTGATTTTAAAACGGACCGTGATGTGCAAATATTCTTGACGCTTTATTTTTGGAGATATTTGTGTCATTTTGCGAATATTGATTTTTATACAGGTTTAGATAAGACTGAGGAGATTTTAAAGGCAAAGTAGATTCGTTTGGCAGTCTATATAGCTTAAAATTGTAATAAAAATGCAGTTATTGCTGTTTTTTATTGAAATAAATAGAAGAGCTTCAATTTTTCGTGTTTCTTGTATAATGATAAATAGAATAATATGAAGAAGATTACAAAAACAAATTTTCAGGGACTGCGACAGCTATTTCCTGTACTAGAAAAAGAAGAGATGCGTCATTATGTAGGTGGCACCTTTGGTGGTTATTATTATACTGGTGGTTGGAATAGTGATGGTGGCTATTATGGTTCTCCTGGTTCTGGTGATAGTTCTTATTACTCTCAATATGATTTTAATAATTGGGAAGGTCCTTGGTATGGCGGTTGGGTTGAAGGTATGGGTTGGGTTGCTCCAGATGCAGATATTTATGGTCATAAGCCTGGCGGTGGCTCTTCTAATACTCATGAGTATCCTTATTGGTGGTATTATGATGAACCTTTTGAGCACCCTGATTGGGATGGAAATTACGGTGGGTATTATTATAATGGAAGTTTTGATGATGGTAATCTCAACTTAATACATCTAAACAATGGAGAGTGTGTTGTTGCTGCAATAGTCAATGCTGGAATAATGTTAGGTGTAGATTTATCTGTATCATCTATTACTTCCGATCTAAAAAGTTATAAAGATAATAGCATTAATAGATATGTGATTAGCGATGAGTTACTGGGAAATATTTTGGATGATTATTTTGATGTGACAATAGTAGATAAAGTGTCGAGAATAAACAAGTATGTAGTTCTAGGCAAGCCTGTTTGTATACGATTAAATAGACAAGAAAATACTGTAGATGGTATTACATATCAGCAATTGCACGATGTTGTTATCACGGGTGTAAATAACGGTATGAATGGTTATTTTGAATATTATGATTCCGTGACTGGTGAGATGGGGCATATGACGCAAAGTGAGTTGGAAACTAAAACAACAGGAAAATTTTATATATTGGACCATAAATAGAACTTAAACATGAAGAAAATATTGATCCTCTTCTTGATTTTTCTGCCTTTAAATGGGGCTTGTTATTGCCAAGTGTCTTCTTGCGATTCTTTGTATAAACGTATACCTGTTGTGAGGTATTCTCCAAAGGACTTTTTGGCAATAGTCAATGACGCTTTTATACATAGTCCGGAATATTTGGATATATGTATAAAAGCGAAAGATACCTTGTTTGTTCAGTATCGATTTGGTAAATCCCATGTCTATCGAAGGAAATTCTTTGATATTAATAAAATTGACACACAGCTGTTTTTTAGTGAAGACAGCCTGTTTATTGTTTCTATAAAAAATGAAGCATTTGGTTATCCAGAACTTCCTATCTATAGTATTTATGGGGTGAAAAAGTGTGGCGGATATTTGTATGGATTAACTTGGGGCAAGAGAGAATTGTATTCATTTTCTGATTTGCTCAAAACCCGTTATGGTTCTATAGATAAGTTTCGTGAGATATACCTGAATGATGTCAGAGATAATCTTAGTCTTATGGGAGACGAGTATAATGGAATAGCATTATATCCTAATGATAAACGTGGAATGCAATCTTTTTTAGAAAAAGACTATGTGATCTATGAAAGATATAATCCTGCTGATACGGTAGGAGTATTAAATAGATTTGTGTCATTAGTTTCGACCTATACATTGTTGAAGGAAAAACAGAAAGATCTGCTTGAAAATAAAATAATAGAAAGGGTTCGTTATAATCATACGATGAATATAGAAAAAAAGGAGATCAAACACTATATTCCTTCAGAGATTATTTTATATGGGGCAGATGTAACAGTTTTGTTATCCAATGTACTAACAGAATCACAATATGAAGTGGTCTATTCTGCGCTTCAGAATTGTAATTCTTACAGACGTGACGCTATATTTGGTCTGCACTTATTCAGATCTCCTAAAAATATATGGGATGATGGCGATTATGCTACATCATATGAAGATAGGCTGAAGGAAACGGCAAATAATCTTTTGAATCATGTGAAATAGTGATTTTGATTTGCAAAGGAAAAGTTGATTAGAGTACATGAATAGTTATAAAAAATGAAGAAGATTACAAAAACAAATTTTCAAGGATTGCGACAGCTATTTCCTGTATTAGAAAAAGAAGATATGCGTCATTATGTCGGTGGTTATTCTAATGGTTATTGGAATGGCAACTGGAATAATCCCTATTCTTATTTTGATTATGGTGGCTATACAGGCTATAATGGTTATTATTATGATGGCTCGGGATACCGTCTTCCTGAGGTGACAGTTTATGGATATTATCCAAATCATAATCAAGGTGGAGGAGATTTTTGGCCTATATTTCCTAATGGCCCTTTGGAAAATCCTAATGCCGGATATTCTTATTCTAGTGGTCAACAAGGTTATAATGGAAATCCAGGGATTAATGGGAATCCAGGCTATGGCTATTATGGTTATTATGGCTATTATGATAATGGTTATTATGGAGGAGGTGGTAGTCTCGGAGATAGTACTGATACAACAGAATCTATAGTAAAAGACTTGTTAGACTATTTAAAGCAGTCTTTAGTAACTGTAGTTGCGGAAACAGCTGAACTAGCTCATGAAGTTTATAATAAAGTAGTTCCACTATTATTGGAACATCCTGATGCAATAAAAACGTTGCAAGAATATCTGGATGAATTAAAGGAACATATAAACCCAATGGTTGAATCAGATCCGAATAAGATGGATTGGGAGGATTTATTTACTATGTGGCTATTTGAGTTGGGCGCATCAAATATGGATATCAATATGGAAAATAATAATATAAATTTTGTATTTGGAGATGATGCTAAAACAACTAAAGATCTTCAAGTACAAGAAGGAGTATTAGAGGCACGTAATAAAGCTATCATAAATATAAGAGACGGTTCATTCACAGATGTAGACCATACTTGGTCATATGATGTTAATGAGTTTCTTGATGGGGTTATAACAATGAATACAGCAACTTCGTTTTTAGGATCGTATTACACAGAAGTTAAGATACATGATAATCATGATGGTACATATAGACTTGATTATAGAGTTTCTAATATTAGCGGTTGGGAGTCCGCAACGCGTTTGCGTGTATCTCATGATCATGAATACCATGATGGTATTATTCCAAATTGTGATCGGAACTCGGGTGTTGGTTTAGGAGGAACAATAAGTGAAACGTGGACTTGGTCTGAAACTATTAGTTTATGATAAATATGGAACGAATGCTTTTTTGTTCAATATTATTAATGGTGTTGCTGTGTGGCTGCTTAAAACGTCAGTCTCCTCAAAAATATACAGCTCGTTATGGTATTGAATATAATTCAGTTAGAGATAGTTTAGGTATTGTGTTGTTGGATTCAAGTTGGGTAGCATTCAAAGTTTGGGATGGAGTAACAGCTTGGGGCCCTCAAGAAAAAAAAACATATCCGTGTCATGTTAATAAACAAATAGCTTATTTTAATGATACTCTTTATTGTGAATTAGATATATATGGTAATGGAGAAAAATATGAAACCCCTGATGGATTAAATTCTGTCAATTTAAAAGTGATGTATTTTTATCGCCCATCTCGTTCGGGGCCATGGGCGGGCTTGACTTATAGTGATAATGCGGTTGGATGGTATTGTGTTTACGAAGGTGGTCCAGGTGCTCCTGGCCGAATTAGTAAAGAAAAAGCTGATTCTATTATAAGATTATGGAGAATTAAAAATTAAAGTAGTACATAATTATGATATGTCTGTAGATTGTTTGTGGATATAAATCCTCAAAATAGCTCATGAGGCCTTTAATGAGGATACTGTAATCACTTATCCATTAAAAAAATGTGGTAGAAGTATGAGAATCAATATAATCATTGCCAAGTAGTGGTAATTAAAAAAATAGTCGTGGACTCGTTTGTCTGTATTGTTTTTATAATGATAGGAGGAAATGTAAATTGAATCGTTATCTAAAAACATTAAAAGGTATGTTTTGGTATCGTGATCCTAAAGATTATATTGAAGTGATTGAACCTCCTAAATCAGATTCCATAATTCATATTATTCCACGAAAGAAGAAAAACTTAATTCAGTAAATCGAGATTAATGATAAATACAATATTATGAAGAAGATTACAAAGAAAGACCTTAGAGGGCTAAAACAATTGTTTCCAATGCTGGGAAAGGCTGAGATGCGGCATTATGTCGGTGGCTATTCTAATGGTTATTGGAATGGCAACTGGAATAATCCCTATTCCTATTTTGATTATGGTGGCTATACAGGCTATAATGGTTATTATTATGATGGCTCGGGATACCGTCTTCCTGAGGTGACAGTTTATGGATATTATCCAAATCATAATCAAGGTGGAGGAGATTTTTGGCCTATATTTCCTAATGGCCCTTTGGAAAATCCTAATGCCGGATATTCTTATTCTAGTGGTCAACAAGGTTATAATGGAAATCCAGGGATTAATGGGAATCCAGGCTATGGCTATTATGGTTATTACGGATACTATGGCTATTATGGAGAGGGTGGTAACGGAACCCCTAATTCTAATGTTCATTATTATACGCAGGAAGAATATGATACTATGGTTGCTAATGGAACATGGAATGGTGGATATGTAGAAGGTTGGGGATATATAGGTAATGATGTTAATGCGTTTTCAGGAGTCGGAGAGTATTGTACATTTCCTGAATACTTACGAAGTTCTTCAAATGATTTGTGGAATATATTTGTAGATAAGGTTGTTGCAATGGTACTGACAAAGATTCATAAGGGACTTCCTGTAGTTAAGGATTATACAGATTATCTTGAAAAGCAGATAAACCAAGTACATAATGATATGCAAGCTGATTTATTAATAAAAGGATATGACGCTTCTTCTAATTTATTTGTAGGGAGTAAGCCAATTCTAAATGGTGTTGATAGCAAAATTCGATTTAGTGTATATGATGCCAATACAGGTCAGCTCATCCTTTATAAGGACATGGATGTTTTGGGAAATATCTACTATTAGGATTAGAGATTATCAGTTCGTAACCTATATGTCGTTGTTTATTGCTTTTCTGTTTATGGCGAGATATTGTATTAATAAGTTGAGTTCTTACAATCATATTTAAAAGTAGTGAGAATAAATTGATATTAGAAAAAAAGTAGTATTAATATTGTTTACATATGAAGAATATTGTTTGTTTTGTGATAGTGTTATGTACATGTACATATATACACTCTCAGACTTCAAGAAAAAAACTTTTGGATATGATGAACTTTTCAGAAAAAAGTGGTTGGTCAGTAGCTCTGAAACGTTTTGATGCTCGTATCCAAGTAGATAGTTCGTCTTTATATAAAGAAAAGTATCCGCTGCAAATCAAACAATATAATATTGCAGGATTTTATCCAATTTTACGTGGAATGCTATATAATATTTTCATTCTTCCTGATGTAGATAGCGATAGTATGACTGTTTCTTTAACTTGTAAGAGTCAAAATTTGAAGAGTGCTAATTTAGTGATGTCTGGCATTAGCGAGAATGAAAAAGTTCTCTATTCGGACACTTTGTCTGTTAATGGATATAATGATTGGCATACTTATCAGAAAAATGTTTCTTTGGTAGATGTTGCTATGATGGAACTGAACATTGTATTTGCAGGAAAAGATACATTAAGATTTTTGGAATCAAAGGAAGATAAAATAGAGAGTCAGCAGAATTTATGGCTGGATAGAATAAATATGAAGGTGGGCGATAAAAATATAGCAGACTGTCCTATTTTATCTTCTCCTGACATAGTGCTCTCTCAAAAAAATGTGGTCCATAGTGATTCTTTGTTGAATTCGGATTTTGATTATGCTTTTAAAAATAAGAAAATAGTTGCTTTTGGAGAATCGGTACATGGAAGTGCCACAATCAATGAAGAAGTGGTTCAACTACTTAAACATGGGATAGAATATGATGACCGTAGGCTAATATTAATGGAACTGCCTTTGGAAAAAATGCTTTATGTGAATCGTTTCGTACAGGGAGATAGTGCTTTTTATATCGATAGTATCAGACCTTATTTTGATCAGTCATTATATTCTGAAGAATGGGTTGATTTCTTTGTTTGGTTGAAAGAGTATAATGCGAAAATGAAAAATAAAGTTTGGCTTTTAGGAATAGATTATGAATATGAATATCGGTTTACTGAGTTAGACTTGTTTGAATATCTAGTAGCAGTAAATCATACTGCTTCCAATCCTTATATTGCTGAATTTTGTCGAATGTTATTATTACAAGAAAAAGATTCAAATCAAAAAAAAATATCTTTTCTTCAATCTCATAATTATTTTAAGGATGAGATTGGCTTATATGAATCAAAGATTCTAGAACATTGTTTGCAGACGATTATTCAAGCAAGAAAGCAGCCTGTTTTAAGCTTTTCGCTACGTGATAAAGTGATGTTTGAGAATTTGGATTTTTTGTTTGGTTTGTTTTCTAAAGATAAAGCCATGAAAACTGCTGTATATAGCCATTTTGGACATGCTAATTATTCTGCATTGGAAACAAGAATGGTTTCTGATCCTCCATTTGGTTCTTTCGCTAAACGGGTTTATGGCGATGACTTTTTTGTTGTTGGTATATTTGTGGGAGGTGGTGAAACTCTAAATGAGGGCAAAGGAAATAAATGGAATATCTCTTATTTAAAAGAAAATTCAAAGGATACATTTGAATATTGGTTAAGTCAAGTTTCGATGGATTTTTTTTATGTACCTAAAGTGTTCTTACCCTCTTGTCTAATGTGGTATCGAAATATAGGAATAGCTGCAAAGGAGTTTAGTAGTCTGATGAACCCTTCTTGTAGAATGGATGGTGCGTTGTTTATAAGGGAAACTAAACCTTTGAAGAAAGCTTCTTTGGATATAGTTACTGAGCATTTTGACTTTATAAATCGATTTAAAAAGTGTTTGGATAAAAGTCGGGAACTTGATTTCGGGAAGAAAAAAATATCCTTCTAAAAGTTACATATTATAATTAAGCTAATTATTTATTAAAAATCAATCTCTGAATGTTTTAATGATGAAAAAGATAATTTATCTATTACTAGTCTCACTTTTAATATTGTCCTGTGGGATGAGAAATAAAAAAGAAGTAATTCAGCAACTGTCAGTAAGAGAATTCACTAAATTGGAAAAACTTTACTTGCTGCCTTTTGATTCGGTAATGAATATATATGATTTGTCAAATGATAGTATTGTGGATTTTCCTGATTTATCTAGCTATACTATTAAGTCACTTAATTTGTCTGGCAATTTGTTGGATACAATTATTCCACGTCTTTTACCTAAAGGATTGGAACGTCTGAATCTTTCAAATAATAAATATAAAGGATTTGTAAATATAAGAAGATGCACTATCCCCTCTTTAAAAGAGGTAGACTTATCTTATAATACATTGGATAGCATAAGAATAACCGAACCATTATATCGGATAATATTATCACATAATAATTTAGTTTTTATTGGTTTAAATCAAAAAAATATACAATATCTTGACGTGTCTTATAATATTCATTTAAATAGGCTTGTTCGTTTTGAACCTTCACTTATAGATACAGTTATAAGTGAAGGAGTTGCAGGAGGGAAACCGTTGATAGGACCAATTAGTAAGAATGCTGGGTATCATTTTAATGATCTTAAATAACAGATGCTATGAAATATTTAATTTGTATATTATTATTTTCTCCCTTTTTGTTATCTTGTAGAATGGGGATTAGGAATGAATCTGGTAAACAACCTTTGACGAAAGAACTTACTAAATTGGAAAAGCTTTTTTGGCTGCCTTATGATTCAGTTATGGTCTATTATGATCTGTCAAATGACAATATTGAGAATTTTCCGAATTTGTCTGCTTTTACTATTAAATCGCTTGACTTGTCTCATAATCTGTTAGATACAATTAATCCACTTTTTTTACCTAAAGGGTTGGAAAAATTAAATCTTTCTCATAATCTATACTGTGGTTTCATACTCATAAGGAAAAATACGATCCCCTATTTAAAAGAATTGGATATATCTCATAATGCATTAAATAGAATAGATATAGCTCCTCCTTTATACCGTATAAATGTATCATATAATGATCTAAATGTTATTGATCTGAATCATAAGAATATACAATATCTTGATATCTCTTATAATTCTGATATTTCAGAAAGGGTAAGCTTTGAGCCTCTTTGGATAGATACATTAGTACGAGATGGAGTTGCTGATGGGAAACGTCTATTAGGACCACTGACTGATATTGTTATTGAATAAGTGGTCTTGCATAATTATTAGGCTTGGTTTTAGAAGAAAATTAGGTGATTTTAAATGTTGAATAGTATGAAAAATATAATTTATATATTGTTAGTCTCATTCTTATTATTATCCTGCGGAATGATGAGCAAAAAAGAAGTAACTGATCAACCTCCTAGAAATGAGCTCACAAAATTGGAAACCCTTTTTTTGTTACCTTATGATTCTGTTATGGATTATTATGACTTGTCAAATGATAGCATTGTGAATTTTCCGGATTTGTCTGCTTTCACCATTAAATCGCTTGACTTGTCTTATAACTTATTAGAAACAATTAATCCGTTTTTCCTGCCTAAAGGGGTGGAGAGGCTTAATCTTTCTCATAATCTATATCGTGGAATTGTACGAATAAGAAAAAATACAATACCTAGTTTAAAAGAACTGGATATATCCTATAATGCAGTAAATAGAATAAATATATGCGAGCCTTTATTTCGGATTATATTGTCATATAATGATTTAACGTATGCCAATTTTAACCATAAGAATCTACAATATCTTGATATTTCTTATAACCCTTCTCTGTCTGAGAGAGTGAACTTTGAACCTCTTTGGATAGATACAATAGTGCGGGATGGGGTTGCTGATGGGAAACGTCTTTTGGGACCGATTAGTGTTTCTTATGATTACAGCCATTAAACTTAATATTGCGTGCATTGTCGATTCAGCGTTAGAAGAATATAGAAATGATTATAAATAGGGAATAATATGAAAAA
>OGCM01003910.1_pt1 | contig 10747 bp, 4 predicted proteins | sample 1570151 | NCBI WGS metagenome assembly OGCM01 (sample SAMEA4370582, study PRJEB24528) | human gut metagenome
TGTTATCGAGGTGCGCCACCTCTCCAAGAGCTTCGGCACCCATGTCGTTCTGCGCGATGTGGATTTCACCGTCAACCCCGGCGATGTCACCTGCATCATCGGTGCGTCCGGCAGCGGCAAATCGACCCTGCTGCGCTGCATCAACCTGCTGGAGACTCCCACGAACGGCAAGGTGCTGTTCCACGGCAATGACATCACGGCCAAGGGCAGTGACCCGTGCGCCTACCGCGCCAAGGTGGGCATGGTGTTCCAGAGCTTCAACCTTTTCAACAACATGACGGTGCTGGACAACTGCACAGCGGGCCTGCGCTACGTGCTGCACATGGACAAGGAGGCCGCCGAGCGCACCGCACTGGACAATCTGGAGAAGGTCGGCATGGCGCCCTATATCCATGCCAAGCCGCGCCAGCTTTCCGGCGGGCAGAAGCAGCGTGTGGCGATTGCCCGCGCGCTGGCCATGCAGCCCGAGGTGCTGCTGTTTGACGAGCCGACCTCCGCGCTGGACCCCCAGATGGTGGGCGAGGTGCTGGCCGTCATGCGCCAGCTGGCCAAGGAGGGGCTGACGATGCTTGTCGTCACCCATGAGATGGCCTTTGCCCGCGATGTATCGACCCATGTAGTCTACATGGCGGACGGCGTCATCTGTGAGGAGGGCACCCCCGCCGACATCTTTGAGCGCCCGCAGAACCCCAAGACCGTTGAGTTCCTGAGCCGGTTTAGACAGGCGTAAATTGGTATAAATACTAAAGGTCGTGCTGACGATGGATTGTCGGCACGACCTTTTTTGTTTGTGATATTGGGATACGGCCCGGAAGGGAGGAATCCCGCCCCTACGGATGGCGGAAAGCTCATGGCGAAAGATGTAGGGGGCGGCGTCCTCGACGCCCCGCGGAGGTGCGGGGTTGTGAGCGTGGGCCCACGGTTGAGCGGAGCGAAATCGGGGAGCGAACAATGTTTGCCCCTGCAGGGCAAACAACCGCATGAGCGGGCCAGCTTTGCTGGCTGACGGCGCTCGTTGTGCGCCGTCAAGCGGTCAAGACCCCTCCCTACGATGCAAAAGATAAAGGGGCAGTAATTGCAAGGCCGCGGGCCGGGCATGCCCGGCCCCTACAGCGTGTTTTTACGCCAGCGGCACATCAATCTCATCTCCGATGGCAAAGCTGTAGATCGTCAGCTTCGTCACCGGCACGCTCAACCTCTGGGCAAACGCCCGGCGGTAAAGCCGCAGCTGGGCGGCGTACTCGTCGATATAATACTGCGCATCGCGGCTGCGGTCGGTCTTGTAGTCAAGGATCTCGGCATGCTCGTCAAACACCAGCACAAGGTCGGCAATGCCCTGCACCAGTACCTCGGCCCCGGCGGCGCTCCCATGCTGTGCGGCGGGGGTGATGTCGGCGGCGGGCAGCGCCGTGATGAACGGCTCCTCGCGCAGGATGCGGCGGGCCAGCCGGATCCGCCGCCAGACCGCGCTGTCAAAGAAGGGACGCACGGCGTCCAGATCCAGCTTGTCTGCCAGTGCGGCGTCCAGCAGCTGCAGCCCGGTCTGCCGCTGCACCTCGGCCGCAAGATCGGGGGCCGGACCGTCAAAGGGCACACTCTGCATAAAGGCGTGGATGGCGGTGCCGCGCTCGGCGCCGGTCATGCCGCTTTTTTGCAGAAAGGCCGGGCGCTCCAGCGCAACCGGGCGGGCGGCGTGGGCCACCGCGCTGACGCTGACCTTGGCGGGGACCTTTTCGAGCGCGGCGCGGGGGCTTTGCCACGCAAAGCTGGCCCGCAGCTGCGCCACCAGCACAGGGTCCGCCGCAGCGGCGGGCGGCGCAGGCGGCTGCTCCGTCTGCTCGGGCAGGGGCAGCAGCCGAATGTCCAGCGGCACACCGGTTTTGCGGTGGTGCGGCAGAAAGTTCGTGCGCGCCCAAAGCGCATCGCTGCCCGGGTGCAGCATTGCAGCGGTCAGCAGCCAGCCTGCCCAGCTGCCCATGCCGCGCATTGACTCCGGGCCGGTGGCCTCGGCTGCGGCGCAGAGGGCAGGCAGCTTCAGCGCACTGTCGGTCCGCTTGAGCGGCACCGTGATGATCAGCGCGTCCTGTGCGCGGGTCAGCGCAACATACAGCACGCGCATCTCCTCGCTCAGTGTCTCGGTGCGGATGGCCTGCGCCAGCGCCGCATAGGGCAGCGTTTTAAACCGCTTGGCCGCCCGCGGCGCACGCAGCATGACACCCACGCCGAGGCGGCTGTGGGTCAGCACCGGCCGCACGGCGTCACTCTGGTTGAACTGGTGGGCCGTGTCCGCCACAAAAACGACCGGAAATTCCAGCCCCTTGGAGCGGTGTACCGTCATGATGGAAACACAGCCGGGGCGGGTCTGCCCGCCCACGCTCTGGTTCAGTCCGCCGTTGTGGGCGGCAGCGTCCATCGCGCGTATCAGCGCGGGCAGCCCCGCGCGCCCGGCCCCGGCAGCCCACGTTGTAAAGCTGAGCAGATCCTCGCCGCAGCGCAGGCCGTCAGGCAGCGCCCCCACGGCGGCAAGATAGCCGGTGCGGGCCAGCAGCTCCCCGAGCAGCTCCTCCACCGGCAGGGTGCGGGCGAGGCGGCGGTACTCGGCCAGTGCCTCGATAAAGGGGGCAAACCGCTCCTGCTCCCCGCCAAGGACCGCCCCGTACAGACTGCCGTTGGGCCTTGCACGGCGCAGTGCAACAAGGTCGTCTGCCGTGTAGGGGAACATCGGGCTCAGCAGCACGGCTGCCAGCGGAATGTCCTGCGCCGGGTTGTCGATGACACGCAGCAGCGCCGCAAAGGGTCGGATATGCGGCTCATCAAGCAGATCGGCGGCGGAATCCGCAAAGACCGGGATGCCCGCCGTGCGCAGCGCACCCTCATAATCGGCAAAGCCCTTGCGGCCGCGCAGCAGGATACAGAAGTCCTCATACCGGCAGGGGCGCACCCCCTCCTTGCTGCGGACGGCAAAGCCGGTTTTGACCATCTCGGCAATGCGCCGGGCAATGACAGCGGCATCCCCTGCGGTATCGGCCCCGTCAATGACATCGATCTCGCACAGGCCCTGATAGGCGGCGCTTTTATCCCCGCCCACAACAAGCCGCTGGCCGTCCCCATAGGGTACGCCGCCCAGCCCCTGCGTAAAAAACACCTCAAACAGATAGTTGATCCCCTCGATCACGCCGGGTGCGCTGCGGAAGTTCGCATCCAGCGCCAGCGTGGCCGGGCTTGGGGCCGGCTGCGGGTGGGGCTTCCACTGCTGCTGCTTGCCCACAAAGATACCGGGATCTGCCAGGCGGAACCGGTAGATGCTCTGCTTGATGTCGCCCACGAAGAAAAGGTTGTCCGCTTCGGGGCGGGCCAGCGCAAAGTAGATGGCGTCCTGCAGGGCGTTCGTGTCCTGATACTCGTCCACCAGCACCGCCGTGTAGCGGCTGCTGACCGTGCGGCACAGCGGCGTGCGTTCGTTGTGCTCATTGACGAGCAGATCGAGCGTCAGATGCTCATAATCCGCGTAGTCCAGCACCTTTTCAGCACATTTCGCAGCAAAGCAGTTGTCGGCAAAGGTCTGCGTTACCCGCACAAGAGCTGCCACCAGCGGCGCAGCGCGGCGGCGGTCAGCGGCAAATTCCTCAGCCGTGCAGAGCAGTGCATCCCGGCGCAGGCTTTCAAGCTGCTTTTTTGCGCGGTCGCGCAGCTCGGACGCAGCGGCGGCGGACTGGTTTGCGTCCTTGCCGCCCTTGATGCGCCCCGCCGCACGCCAGCCCGACAGAACCAGCTCAAGCGCTGACAGGCATTTGTCCCAATCGCCCTGCTCCAGATGGTGGCAGAGGTTCTCGACCCGGGCGGCATCATCAAGCATGACGGCCGTGTAGGCGGCATCGGCCTTTTCGTCCCGCGCTGCGATGGCTGCGCCGCTGTCCAGCAGCGCCTTGACGCCCTGCGCCCGGGCCAGCGCGATGCCCAGCAGCTCACGGCCCCATTCGGTCTGCTGCGGCGGGGCCTCCTGCTGCCACATTTCGGCAAAGGCAGTCAGCGATGCCGCCGGGTGGGGCAATGCCCGGGTAAAGTGATAGAGGTCGAGGACCGCATCCCCGGCCGTGCTGTCGGTACGGCCCCGGTCGTACAGGTCGGCAAAGGCGCGGAAGTCGGCGTTCTGATAGGCTGTCTCCAGCGTGGCGGCCAATGTTTCCTGCTCAATGCGGGCAAGGTCGGCCTCCTCGGCGGTCGTAAAGTCAGGGGGTACATCGAGCATGGCAAAATGCTGCTGTACAAAATGCAGGCAAAAGGCATCCACCGTGCCGATGGACGCGCGCTGCAAAAGCAGCTGCTGGCGGCGCAGGTTGGTATTGCCGGGGTGGGCGCGCACCTCCTGCGCAAGGCGGGCCGTGATGTCAGCCCGCAGCTTGGCCGCCGCCGCATTTGTGAAGGTCATGATCAGCAGCGAATCGGCATCCGCCGGGTGCTCAGGGTCCGTGATAAGCCCCACCACGCGCTCGACCAGCACACGGGTCTTGCCCGAGCCGGCAGCCGCCGACACCAGCAGGCTGCCGCCCCGTGCCCTGATGGCAGCCGCCTGCGCCGGGGTGAATTGTATCTTGGGTTGTTCTGGCATGGGGTGTCTCCTTTATGTAGAAAAGCTTCCCCCTAGGGGGAAGGCGTTCTCATTCCGCAAACGGGTCGTCCTTGATCGAAATCGTCCGTTCGTGTTCCCCGTCGCGGTGGGTGCAGGCGCAGCGGAAGTCGCAGTAGGTGCAGGGGCTTTTGCCGCCGGGGCAGAGCGGCTCAGCGTCAATGCGGCCGCTGTACAGGTTTTCCGCCATATCGATGAGCAGGCCATCCAGATGATCCCGGATGCGGCCCAGCTTCGCCTCATCGGCCAGCGTGCTTTTGCTGTTCAGCACCTTGCCGGTTTTGGCGCTGAAGCTCAGCGGCACAAACTCACCGGTGCCTTTGGTATCCATGGCACGGTAGATGCTCTCGTCATCAAGCAGCAGGCCGTTCATCGGGTAGGTCGGCGCAGGGTCGGCCTCCTCGGTCAGTTCGCGGCGGTCAACGCTCTCGGGTGCAGGGTCGGCCAGCAGGTACTCGACCCCTGCCGCCGTAGCACCGGGGAAGGCCTCCTGCGCGTTGCGCTCCAGCGTAAAGAGGTACAGCAGCATCTGACAATCCAGACCGTAGTAGACCTCCTTCAGCTTGAACTCCTTGCCGCCGGTCTTGTAGTCCACGACTCGCAGATAGGTCTTGCCCCGTTTTTCCAGCGGCATCGCATCGACACGGTCCACCGTGCCGACAATGCGCACCGTATGCCCCGCCCCATCGGCAAGCTGCACCGGGTCGATGCGGGGGGCGTCCGGGTTTTCGGCATCGGGGCGGTCGTCAATGCGCAGCTCAAACGCAACGGGGCGAAAGCCCGACTGCTGCAGATCGCGCTGGATAAAGCCCAGCAGTCCCACCAGATTGCGCCGGATCCGGCCGATCAGGTAGTCCATCCGCACCGTCATGCCGGGCAGGTTTTCGGCCACATATTCGTCCACCAGCGCATCGACAAGGGCCTCCACCTCCTCCGGCGTCAGCGTCTTGAATGCCTCGCCGCGGCGGCGCAGGGCGTTTTCCAGTACCCAGTGGGTCAGCGTGCCGCTTATATTGGGGGCAAGCTCGGCCTTTTTGCGGGGCGCGGCCTTGATGATGTACTGCAGAAAATAGCCAAAGGGGCAGCTCTGGTATTTTTCAAACCGGGTGGGGCTTATGCGCAGCCCCCGCCCAAGCAAGGCTTCAAGCGCGGCGGTGTCCGCGACCCGCTGCTCTGCCCCGGCGGTATCCACCGCACGGCGCACAGCGGCATAGGCGGGGGCCAGCGCAGGGTCAGCGTCCAGCACGGCGCGCACTGCCGCACCGGCACACTGCCGGTCCGGGTCCTGACTGAGCATGCCCAGCACATCAAGCGCAGCGGCCGGGGCGGCAGCCAGCTGCACCGCCGTGGGGGTGCAGGGCGGCACCTGCAGATACTGCAAAATCGGTGCAAGCGCAGCGCTGGCGGGGGCGGCATGGGTCAGCAGGCCCTGATCGCCGGGCGTCTGGGGGAACTCCCCCTCCAACAGGCCGACCACAAAGACGGCATCGGTCTCGGGCAGGCGCATACGGCCCGCCGTGGTCACGATCACACTGTCAAGGCTCTGGGGGATATGCCCCATGTCTGTCGTGCGCAGCAGAAGCGTAAAAAGCTCGGCGTACTCGGCAGGGGGCAGCTTTTCACTGCCCAGCAGGCGGGCAAGCTGGTCAAGCAGCCCCATAACGACATTCCACTCGCGCAGGACCTCATCCGCCTCGGGCAGGCGGCCCTCTGCGCGCAGCTTCTCTGCAAGGCTCTCAAGCGCCTTCTCAGCCCCGAGGGACTGCAAAAACAGGAAGATCTGCCTAGTCAGTGCCGCTGCGGGAGCACCTGCCACCTTGGGTACAAAGTCCGCCAGCCGCTCCATAATGAAGGCGCGGGCGCACTCGGCATCGGCCAACACCTGCCGGTCCTGCTCGGAGTCATGGCCGTCATACCCCGCCGCGCTGCGGGTAAAGGGCTCCCGCCAATCGGCGGCGGTCAGCTGCCATGTGTAGGCGTAGTTTTCAAGGGCGCACTGCTGGCTTTCCGGCAGATCGACCAGCCCGGTCTTGAGCAGACGCAGCACGCTGCGGCTCGACACGCCGCGCAAAAGCTCCAGCGCGGCATGGACCGCCCGCGCCGGGGCGGTGTTTTCGGGGGTAGTGGCCTCATCGCAGAAAAGTGGGATGCCCTGCAGACGGAACTCATACCGCAGCGGGGCAAGGTACTGCTCGGCATTGCGGCATATGACCGCCATGCGGCTGTAGGGGGTGCCCTGCCGTGCACGGGCCGCGATCTCGGCGGCCACCGCCTTGGCCTCGGCCTGACGGGACGCCGCCGCGTGGTAGGTAATGGCCGGATGCGCCAGATCGACCACAGCCTCCGGCGTATAGGCGGGGTCCGCCAGCAGCAGGCCCAGCTCGGCCAACGCCGGGGTATCGGCATGGCGGCGGTCCTCGGTCAGCAGCTCGGTATGGGTGGGCACACCGGCCTCTGCAGCCATCCGTTTGAGGGTATTGACCACATTTTTGGCACCGCTGAACAGCCCCATGCCGCCGTCCCGGTCCTGCTCGCCGTCACAGCAAAGGCAGACCGTTACATCGGCCACCGGCAGCATGGCCGCCAGCAGGGCGCGCTTCGGCGCATTAAAGGTATCAAACTCATCAATGTACACGGCGCGCCCCGCAAAGAAGGCTGCGTCCAGCCGCTCCGCCGCGCGCTGCTGGCGGTCGCCGGGGTCCATAGCGCTCTGGGCCAGCAGCCCCTCATACGCGGCATAGATCAGGGCCAGTTCATCCAGCTTTTCGCGGTCGGCCCCGGGGGCCTTTGCATACTCTGCCAGCATTTCCGGCGTTACACCGGCGCTTTTCAGCTCACTGACAGTCTGGCCAGCCTTCTCGCAGAAGGCGGCGCTGCGCCGCTGGCGGCTGTAGTACACGACCTTGTCCAGCAGCGAATCCGCCGCCCGGCGCAGCAGCAGGGCACGGCCCGCCTCGGTCAGGGTGGGCACGGCCGCCCCGCCGTAGCGGCGCAGCAGGGCCTCTGCCAGCGAGGTGAAGGAGTAGCTTTCGACATAGGCGGAAAGGCTGTCCCCCAGCGTGCGGTAGAGCTGCCCCTCGGTGGAGGAGGTAAACTGCTCCGGCACGATAAGGATGCTGCGCTCCCCCCGCGCCGCGCGTGCGCGCAGGGCGGCCAGCATGGTATGCGATTTGCCCGAGCCGGAGGGGCCCAAGATGAAGTTTAGCATGGTGGTGTCCTTTCTGATAGCCTTCTCCCTTGGGAGAAGGTGGCCCGAAGGGCCGGATGAGGGGCGCGTGTGCGCAGCGACCCATTTGCGGGCGGCAGCGGCAAGGCCGCCCCTCATCAGTCAGCGGGCAAGCCGCTGACAGCTTCCCCCGCGGGGGAAGCCAATCTGCCTATAAAGTCCGCAACTGCCAGTCTTACCTCAAACCGGCCGAACACCAGCGCGTTTTCATCGGCGCCGGGGTAGGCGGCGGTGCTGCCGGAAATGCAGAGCGAGGGATAAAGCACACAGAACCAGTTGCGGCCCTGCGCGGTGCCCAGCTCTATGCGCAGGGCGGTGTACTCCCCGCCGGGCAGAGAAAAGCTGCCGTAATCGCGGGCGGAAAAGTCGTGGCTCTCCAGCCGCAGGGCGGCCGTTTGCGGGCTGTGGGCGCGGTGCAGGGCACTGTCGGCTGCAGCCTGCAGGGCGGGCAGCGCCGTCTGCAGCGCACGGACAGCCTGCTGCGAGCTTTGCGCCTGCGTCACGGCGGGCGGCAGGGCAGCCAGCACAGCATCCCGCACCTGTAATTTCAACAGCTGGTCATCCCATGTATCGCTGTTGGCTAAGATGTGCAGCCGCACGGTGTCGGCCCGCACCCGGGCGGCGGTGCGTTGATGCCAATCGGCATAGGCGGTAAGTACAACAGTCAGTGCCAGCGCCAGACCGGCGCCCAGCTCCAGCACGCGGCGGGTATGCTTCGTCATAACAGTTCTCCCCTTTCCAACCGGAGTATGGGCAGAAAGGGGAGAAAATAATCATCTGGTTGTCAGCACAGCGCGGGATCACTTTTTTGCGCCAAACAGGCGGCGGGCCGTCACGAAGGGGCCGCCGCGGGTCGGCTTGCAGAGATAGACCTGCCGGTAGCTGCTTTTGAGGGCGGCCACGGCCTTGCGGGCGGCGTCCTGCCTGTCAAAGATGCCAAAGACGGCCGCACCGCTGCCTGTCATCTGGGCCGTCACGGCACCATGCGTCCGCAGCGTTTTGCAGATGGCGGGTGTTTCGTCCGCACCGGAGCAATGCTCGAGCGCATTGCCGGCCGCCGCGCAGACGCCGGGCAGGTCGTTGTTGCGGATGGCCTGCTCCTGTGCCTCGCAGTCAGGGTGGACAGGGCTGCCCATCGTGTCATAGCGGGCAAAGGCTTCGGGGGTGGAAACGCCCACGCTGGGCATCGCCACCACGAACCAGCAGTCCGGGCAGGGCGGCAGGGCTTTCATCAGGTCGCCCACGCCCCGCACGCGGCAGGTGCCGCCCATCAGGGCAAACGGCACATCAGCCCCGATGCCCGCACCGATGGCGCACAGCTCACTCATCGAAAGCTTTGCGCCGTACAGCTCGTTCAGACCGACCAGCACCCCGGCGGCATCGGCACTGCCGCCGGCCATGCCAGCCCGCACCGGTACCCGCTTGTAGATCGTCATATCCACGCCTGCCAGCAGGCCGGTATTGGCAAAGAAGGCCAGCGCAGCCTTGACAGCGGTGTTTTTATCGTTGGCCGGCACAAAGCTGCCGGGCAGATTCAGCGTCAGGTCATGGCTGCGGCGCAGCGTGATTTTTTCATACAGGTCAATGGTCTGCATGACCATATCCAGATCATGGTAGCCGTTGGGCAGCGTGCCCACGACATCCAGCGACAGATTCAGCTTGGCCGGGGCCAGCACCGTCACAGAACGGTATTGCATAGGGGTCACTCTCCTGTTATTTGCTCTGCGGATGGCAGGGTTACTTCGTCCAGCCGTTTTCGCTCAAAAATTCGCGGATGCGCTTCATTGCGATCTGCAGATGATCCACGCTGTAGGCATAGCTGATGCGGGCGTACCCCTCGCCGGAGGCGCCGAACGCCGAGCCGGGGATAATGGCAACCTCTTTTTCACGCAGCAGCCGCTCACAGAATTCACTGCTCGTCAGGCCGCTGATCTGGATCGAGGGGAAGACATAGAACGCGCCGCGCGGCTCAAAGCAGGTCAGGCCCATATCGTTGAGCGCCTTGACCACATAACGGCGGCGGCGGTTGTACTCGTCCCGCATCATCTCGATCTGGTCATCACACTGGCGCAGCGCCGTGACCGCCGCATACTGGCTGGTGGTCGGGGCCGACATGATGCAGCTCTGGTGGATCTTGGTCATGACCTTGATGAGCGGCGCGGGGCCTGCGGCATAGCCAAGACGCCAGCCGGTCATGGCGTAGGATTTGGAGAAGCCGTTGACAACAACGGTGCGCTCGGCCATGCCGGGCAGCGATGCAATGGACACATGGCGGTCGAGCCCGTAGGTCAGCTCGGAGTAAATCTCGTCCGACAGCACCAGCACGTTCGACTCACGCAGGACGGCGGCGATCTTTTCTATCTCGTCGGCGCTCATGACCGCGCCGGTGGGGTTATTCGGGTACGGGAAGATCAGCAGCTTTGTCCGCGGCGTGATGGCCGCCCGCAGCTGGTCGGCAGTCAGGCGGAACTGATCCTCGGCGCGGGTGGCGATATGCACCGGCACGCCGCCGGTCAGCTGGGTGATCGGCTCATAGCAGACAAAGCAGGGCTCGGGAATGATGACCTCGTCCCCGGGCTGGACCACCGCGCGGATGATCAGGTCGATGGCCTCACTGCCGCCGACCGTGACAAGGACATTTTCCTCTTTATAGTGCAGGTCAAAGCGGCGGCCAAGGTAGCTGCAGATCTCATTGCGCAGCTCCTTCAGGCCGGCGTTGGCCGTGTACTTGGTGCGGCCCAGCTCAAGGCTGCGGATGCCTGCATCGCGGACGCTCCACGGCGTTTTAAAGTCCGGCTCGCCAACGCCCAGAGAGATGCAGTGCGGCATTTCAGCCGCCAGATCAAAGAACCTGCGGATGCCGGACGGGCGCATCGCCTTGGCGGCAGGGGCAA
>OGCM01003913.1_pt1 | contig 10727 bp, 4 predicted proteins | sample 1570151 | NCBI WGS metagenome assembly OGCM01 (sample SAMEA4370582, study PRJEB24528) | human gut metagenome
CAGGCTTCCGCGAACAAGGCCCCCATCGAACGCTTCATCACCCGCTTCGCCCGCTACTACACGCCCGCCGTGGTGTTCATCGCGGCGCTGGTGGCGATCATCCCGCCGCTGGCCGGGCACGGGACGTTCGACGAATGGCTGTACCGGGCGCTTGTCCTGCTGGTCATCTCCTGCCCCTGCGCGCTCGTGATCTCCATTCCGCTCGGCTACTTCGGCGGCATCGGCGCCGCATCCAAGAAAGGTATCCTCGTCAAGGGCGGGCATGTGCTCGACGCCCTGCACAACATCAAGACCGTGGCTTTCGACAAGACCGGAACCTTGACCCGAGGCGTCTTTGAAGTAACCCGCGTCCTGCCCGCCGAGGGAGCTTCCGAGGAAGACGTGCTCAACGCCGCCCGGCTGGTGGAAAGCCGCTCGACGCATCCCATCGCCCGCGCCATCATGAAGACGGCTCCCGGCTCGCACGGTTTTGCTCTGGAAGCGGTGGAATCCAAGGAAATCCCCGGCAAGGGCCTCTCCGCCAAGCATAAGGGGCGGACGCTCCTCGTCGGCAACGCGCTCCTGCTTCAGGATGCGGGCATCAGCGTGCCCTCGCTCCCAGCCGGTCAGGGCAGCGTCGTTTATGTCGCCGTCGGCAACGCCTATCTCGGGGCCATTGAAGTATCGGACGTACTGCGGCCCGAATCCGCTCCCGCCATCGAATCACTGCGCGGTCAAGGGATTGAAAGGCTGGTCATGCTGACGGGCGATCGCCCCGAAAGCGCCGCCATCGTCGCCAAGGAATTGCATCTCGACGGGTACCGCGCCGGGCTGCTTCCCGAAGGCAAGGCCGCCGAGCTGGAATCGCTCGGCCCCCGTCAGTCCGTACTTTTTGTAGGCGACGGCATCAACGACGCCCCTGTACTCGCCATGTCCGGTGTCGGCGTGGCAATGGGCGGCCTCGGTTCGGAAGCGGCCATTGAAGTGGCGGACGCGGTCATTCTGGACGACTCGCCCTCGCGCCTGCCGGAAATGTTCTCCATCGCCGCCAAGACCCGCGTGGTCGTCTGGCAGAACATCGTCATGGCGCTCGGCATCAAGGGGCTGTTCATGATCCTCGGCGTGGTCGGGCTCTCCGGCCTCTGGGAAGCCGTTTTCGCTGACGTAGGCGTCGCCCTCCTCGCCGTCCTCAACGCGACCCGTACCGCACGTTAAGAGGAACAGGGGGAGAGAAGCATTGGGGAGGGGGAGGAGAAACTTTCTGAAGAAGGGGGGAGCACCCCCACGTTTCTCCTCCCCCTCCCCAAACCCCACCCTCTCCTCTTCAAAGACTTTTGTGTTTATCGAATCCCTGTTCAGAGTTTTCAATATGTTAAAAGATGAAGTACTCTCCTTCTTCCTTCCTCAATAATCCTTCTTCCAGTTCAGCCCCACCTCGGAACCCTGGGGCGTGGAAACGCCTTCGAGGTTAAGGTTGGGGGCGAGCTCAATTTCGACGCGGACGCCGCTGGCATCACCGTTCATCCCCTGCTCCAGGCCGACATAGACGTTGTCCAAGACATACTTGCCCACCTCAAGGGACGGGATGGAGTCCTCCTGCGCGCTGGCCCCGCTGTTCTGTCCCGGCGGCTGCAACAGGCCGACATTGCGGCTCGTCTGCTGCTTGGGCCCGTTCTGCATACTCCCGAACCGGAGCACGTCGAAACCGAGCGTGTCGCGCACTTCGCCGAGAACCCCCATGCCGCCGGAACCGAACCCCGACAGCGACGCGAGTTCGGCGGCAAGCTGGATCGCCTCCATGCGCCCGAGGCTGGATGCGCTCTGCCCGAACAGCACCTGCGCCACCACTTCATCCTGCGGCAGCGGAGGCTGGCTGGACAAGGTCAATGTCGGAGACGAGGCCGGGCCGCTTACGGTGGCTTCGGCGGTGATATTCGCCGCCGCGTAGGTGACGAGCACGTTGAGCAGCGGATCGGGCGGCGTGGCCCCACTGAACTCGACGTCGCCCCGGCTCAGGGTAAACTGCTTGCCGAGCAGGCTGAACTGCCCCCTGATGGAATTGATGGACCCCGTGACCACGGGATTCGTCGCGGGTCCGGAAACCTGAAGGTTGCCCTTCCACTCGCTCTCAAGCCCCTTGCCGCGCACAAAGAAACGGTTCGGGATGAGCACGTTGACGTCAAGTTTCGGCCCGGATCCGGAGGAGGAAGGGGTGCTCTCCTCCTGCCCGGCCTCCACGACGTTCAGCGTCGGGATGCTGGTGCCGAATGAGCTGACGATCTGGAACTGCCCCTTATTGACGGTGATGGCCGCGCGAACATCGGGCGACGTCGCCGGCCCGACGATGTCCGCCGTGCCCGAAAGGGTGACGGAAAGATCGTTGCGGTGCAGCGGGGCAAGCTCCTTGATCGTCCCATGCAACGAAAGGGGCAGGCCGGACGCCAGCGGACCGATAGTTCCGTTGACGTTGATCGCGCCGCCCTGCCCGTCCGTAGCGGAAAGGGACAAACGGGACATCCCTCCGGACTGGAGAGACGCATCAAGGTTGATGTCGGACAGGGCGAGGCCGAGAAGGATCTCTTCGAAGGCGGCCTTTTCGATCTTGAGCGACGCGGAAAGCTCGGGAGCGGACAGCGTGCCGGACAGCGTGGCATTGAGGGAGCCTTGCCCGGTGAGGCTGGAGTTGGCGAGCGGCACGAACCGCCACAGCGACGCCAGCGAGCCCTCCCAGTTGACGTTGCCGGAGCACGGCTTGTTCAGCGCCGGGGACGGCACGCCGGACGCGGAAAAACTCAAGGGCAGGGAAAGCGTTCCTGTGGCCGGAGAGGTCCCCATACCGTCCGTCTTCACATTGAGGACAAGGGCGGAAGACTGGAGCGTGCCGTTGATATCCACGGCGGCGGGGGGCATGTCGCTCTCCGGGAACGCGATGTTCCTGAGGGACACGTCCAGCGTGCCCCTCGGCTGCGACGGCGTGCCGGACAGGGCGATGGCGGCGTTGAGCAGGCCGTCGGGCACGGGCACGTCCGTAAACAGCCGGGCCATATTGATGGCCACGTCGCGCAACCGGGCCTCAAGGGCGAGCTTGCGCCCGTCAAGGCTCCCCAAGGCCGTCAGCGTGCCCTGCGGCAGCACGGACAGATCGAGGTTGTCCACGGACAGCCCGTTGCCGAAGGCAATGTTGACGGGCCGATTCAAACGCACGCCCACAAGCGTCCGTTTCCGCCTGTCCGTGAACGTGAGGCGTTCCACCTGCGCCTTCTGCCCGGCAATGTCGAGCGCCAATCTGATGTCGGCGGACGTCTTGCCCTGGAGGGCCACGGACGCCTGAAGCCTTTTCAGAGATCCGGACACATCGATCTTGCCGCTCCGCCAGCGGAAATCGGACGCGGAGCCGTTCCCAAGGGAGGCGGACAGGCCGATCCCCTGTTTGCCGAACAGGTCATCCAGCCGAAGATTGCCCTTAAAGGTGCGCACGGAAAAAAGCGAACCGGCACTGAGCGCGCCGAACGACCAATCCGCGGCAAGCTGCTGGGTTTTGGCCTGCGAAAAAGACACGTTGGCAACCGCTGCGGAACCATTCAGGGGCACGCCGGTAAGCGAGGACAGCGCCGCCCAGTCCGTGACCGCCAGCCGGAACCCGCCGTCCAGCCGCCGTTTGGCGGGCAGGGCGTCCAGCGTGCCTGAAAGCGCTATGCCGGGGGCGTCGAGCTTGGTTTTGTGCAGGCTGAAACGGTCAGCCGCGAACTGCCATTCCGTGGAAAAGCGCAACGGCGCGCCCGCCTGCAGCGCTTTGACGGACGCATCCCTCAGCGTGGCGGAAACATCAAGCGTCCCCTTGCCGCCAGCGGCCCCGACGGACGGCGTATTGAGGCGCACGCGCAAGCCCTCCAGCATGGCCGTCTCCACGCCCAGATGCGGGCTGGCAAGCGTCAGTTCGCCGCCGGGCGAAAGCAGCGGCCCGGAAGCGCGGAGCTTGAGCTCAAGCGGGCCGGACAGGGAGGGAGCTATCCCCTTCAAGGAAGACAGCGCGAGGGACAAGGCCACATCAAGTTTCTTGCCGTCGGTGGAGGCATTCCCCTTGCCGCTGAGCTGACCGGCTTTGAGCGTCAGATCGCTGACGGAAGCGGAGCCGGATTCCGGCTGCGCGCTGAACGATACGCCGAGCGAAGCCGTCTCGCCCACCGTATCCTGAAGTTGGGCAAGCCCCCAGCGCATATCCGCGAGCTTGAGGCTCAAAGTCCCGGCAAACGGCGATGACGCGGCGGCGCGGCGCACGGCGGCTTTCACGCCTACCGTGCCCGCCAGCTCACGGAACGGCGAATCTGTCAGCAACGCCGCCACGGGCGGGAACTGCGCCAGCTTGCGCAGCGAAGGCATATCCAGCCGGAGTGCCGCCGCAAGTTTGCCCGTCGCCGTTTCCAGCGAAGCGTCGCCAGCCAGAGCGAGCCATTCCGACTCCACGCGCAGCGCCTTCACCGTGAGCGTTTCCGCCGTTTCGGAGGCTTCAACATGCAGCCTGATCGGCACTTCGCCGGAGCGTTCGCCTTCTTTGCCGTTTTTTGCGGCCTGATTGGCGGACATGGCCTTCCGGACAAACGGGCCGCCGAGGTTCACGGTCGCATCGGCCGTTACGGAAGGCTCGGAAAGCAGGGACCGCACGGCAAGCGTCCACGAAGACGCCACGTCCAGACGGGCATCCGGCTGCGCCGCATCCAGCACGATTCCCGGCACCGCGGCCTTCAGCACCAGCCCTGGCGCATCCAGCGTTCCGGACAACGCGGCTTCAAGATTCGCCGAAGCCAGCGGCAGCCCGGCCTGAGCCTCACCCGTCAACGCGGCGACAAGCCGCATCAACGCGTTGGGATCGCTCAACAAAACGGACAGATCGCCGCCGACCTTCGCATCATCGAAAAAGAGCCCGTGCCCGGCAACCAGCCCGCCCGGCACCTCCGCCATCAGCTCGGGCACGGAAAACCGCGCACCCGCCAGCGTCAGCAACAACCGCAGCGAGCCCTGTTCCTGGGCATCCTGCGCCCCCTGCGCCTCGTCTCCGCCATTTCCGGCAGCGCGAGGGACGGCAATCCGCAGATCCAGCCCCACCGCCGCGTCGGGCCGCTCTTCGGGCTGCGGTCGCTTCACGCCGTCCGACAGCCAGCTTCCCTCGTTGCCGAGGCTCAGGGCGCCGGAGAGGGCCAGCAAAGGCTCAGCCGCCCCCTCAGCCTTCTCAGTTTGTGGGCGGTACAGCGTGGACTCCAGCTCACTCCGGAAATCCGTCAGCGGACCGGTGCCTTCCAGCGTCGCCTCAATGGGGATACCCGCCACGGCCTGCCCGAGCCGGAACCGCTCGATGCGCAGTTTTCCGACCGTCGCCAGCTTCAAATACCCCGCAATGTCCGAAGCCAACGGTTGCAAGAAGGAGGGCCGCAGCAGATCCAAGGGATCGGACGGCGGAGGCGGGGGATCGGCGGGCGGGAACTCAGGCACGCGCAACATACTGGCATCGAGGACACTCAATTCCTCCACCAGCAGATGCCCTCGCAGCAACGCACCGGCACCGATGCGCAGCGTGGCTTCGGGCACATCCAGCCAAACGCCCTGCCCGTCCGCAAGCCGCACATCCCGCAGATGCAGAGAAAACGGCAGCGGACCTTCCAGCGAGCCGATCTGAGCTTCAATGCCCACATTTTTCAGAACGGAAACAGCCGTATCCGCGATCCAGCGCTCTCCGGGCTGGGTGCGCAGAAATACCATGCTCCCGGCAAGGGCAAAAAACAGAACAAGGACAAGCCCGAGCAGGCTCCAGCCAAGGATGCGCCCGGCGCGCCGAAGGGAGGGAGGTACGGTCATCAGAACGCCTGCCCTATGCTGAGGTAAATCTGGAACGCCTTATTGTTGTCGCGGTCCTGCAACGGCGTGGCGATGTCGAGCCGGATGGGGCCGATCAGCGTATAATACCGGAAACCAAGGCCCACGCCCCACGAGAGATCGCGGCCCCAGTCGGGCATGGTGGTTTCATAGACCATGCCCCCATCCACGAACGGCACGATGCCGAACGACTCGGTGATCCTGAACCGGGCCTCAAGGCTCACGTCCGTAAAGGAGAGCCCGCCGAGCGGATCGCCGTTCCTGTCATGCGGGCCGAGCGACTGGTACTTGTAGCCGCGCACCGAGCCGCCCCCACCGCTGTAAAAACGCAACGAGGCCGGAATATTCCGGACATTTTCACCGGTGAGGCTTCCCGCGGCGGCGCGTCCGGCGAGCACAAGCCGATCCCACCCCGGAGACCAGTAGCCGCTGGCGTCCAGCCGGGTGCGCACGGTGGTCAGAGGGCCGTTGAACGTGCCCGTATACGGCGTCACCTCGAGGGTCACCCGCGTCCCGGTGGTCGGGTTCAGCAGGCTGTTGGTCGTATCCCGGCGCACGGACAGGGGAAAACCAAGCAGGCTGTACGTCCGCCTGCCCCGGTAGTTGTCCTTGAGGCTCCCCGCTTCCACCGAAACGCGCGCGCTGGCCCACCAGTTGCGCCAATCTTTGCGGAAGCGCCGCTCAAGGCCCGCCGCGAAAGACAAGGCACTCTGGTCGTAGGCGTCGGTCGTCTCGTTGATGGCCCACGCCTCGCCCACCAACGCCTGATCCCGGATGCCGAAGGCCGGTTTACGGAACGAGGCGTTCAGCGACTGCGAGTCTTCAGAAATAGGGGCGGTCACGCGGAGCTGTTCCCCGCCGCCGAACAGGTTGCGGTTCTCCCACGCCCCGCGCACGCCGAAACCCGTATCCGTCGAATACTGCAAGCCGCCGCTCACGGTACGCGGCGGCGCATCGCGCACGGTAAGGCTTACCGGGGTGGTCCCGTCGCTCGTCATCCAGATCGGCATGTCAGAGCCAGCCGCCTTCTTCCCGGTTCCCCCCGCCGGAGGGTCTGCCGGAGGAGCCGGGGAAGGTGCATCGGAAGAATCCCCCAGAGGCAGCTCTGAAAAACCGGCCTCGGCAAGCGATCTGTCCGTCCACCCCGCCGCCTTCGCCTGTTCGGGAGAAAGGCGGGCGGGTTTCATATCTATGGCGCTGAACAGGCCGGTTTCCTGCAACGTGGTCCTGTATTCCTTCAACAGGTCGTCGTTCCAGTACTGCCCTTCAATCCACGGGCTCAGCTTGTTGAGATAATCCTCGTTGACCGCCGGAGCGCCGGGCGCATCGGGGTTGTCGGCCGGCCTGACGTTCTCTTCCTTGATCAGCACCGGCCCCATGCGCAGGAGCGGACCGGTTTTGATGAGCACGTCCGCTTCAAGGGTATGGGTGGAACGATCGATGATGTACCGGGCCTTGCCCTGTTCCGCGAGCGGATAGCCCGCCTTGCGCATGGCCGTCACCACCGAGGTAACGGCGTTGAGTACGGTCTGCGCCTCGGCGGGGCTTCCTTTGGCGAGTCCGAACGCTTCCAGCGTATCAGGAGCGTTTTCCATAAAATCGACGCCGCGGACGGACTCGGGCAAATCCTTGTCCACAGGTTCGCCCTCTGGCCCGGTGCGCTCGTAACGCAGCTTCGTCGGCCCTATCACATACCGTTCGCCGGGCCTCAGCGTGATGGAGGCTTCCGGGGGCTGCGCCTCCCAATTGATGTGATGGCGCACCGTACCGTCATAGTACCCCTGCGAATGCAAAATCTTGCGGGCCGTTTCCACATCTTCGAGGGCCCGGCGCTCAAGCCCCACGCGGCTGTCGGGGAGATCGTCATGCAGCCAGACAAGCTGGCTGTTCTCCCGAAGTTCCGAAACAAGATCGCCGTTCTGCGGGTCGGACTGGAGCTTTACGCTGTAGCGTATCGTCTTTTTGGCGGGATTGGGAGCCTCATCGGTCATGGGCTGCAGCGTATCCTGCTTGTTCCCCGAACCGAAAAGGCAGCCGGACAACAGCAGACACAGGGCGAATCCCACTGCATACGCACGGATCGCCCCATTCCGGAAAACAGAACGTACAGCCTTGCGGCACCATGAACAAAGTACGGATACGAGCATGACGGCATAATGAATTCGGGAGCAACGGACGTCAAGATGATAATCTCCACGGGCAGGGGCGTGTCCCCCGCACAAACGGGTTTCCCTTTTCCATTCCCACTTTGGACCTTTCCCGTAATGGATTGCGTAAAAGAGGAAACTGGAGCCAACCCTCTGTCGACAAAAAAGATAAAGCCATTCTCCCCTCATAGCCTCCCTCACCGTTCAAGATTCTTTTTATATAAATATATCAATATATTAAAAAATATACTTTCGTTTTGCACAGTTTTTTCTCCCCGTTCTAAAAAAATCGTCTGTTTACTTATACTCAACAAAGGCTTAGACGCTTTAGAATAGCAAAAGCGTCTTTTCCGTTCGGGAAGCCGCGCTCGCCGGAGGAGGGCGGGTACGGTCACGACGCCGTAACCTTCGATTTGCAGGAGAATGAGTCCCGTGATGGAACAGTTGACCAAAATCGTGTCCGAAATCAATGGGTTTCTGTGGGGAATGTACTGCCTGATTCCGCTGTTGTGCGGCGTGGGCATTTACTTTACCCTGAAACTGGATTTCATCCAGATCCGCCGTTTCGGCCTTGCCGTTAAGTCGACATTCGGCGGACTGACCCTGCACGGTGAACGGGCCGGAAAGCAAGGCATGAGTTCTTTCCAGTCCCTCGCCACCGCCATCGCCGCGCAGGTGGGCACAGGAAACCTCGCGGGCGCTGCGACCGCCATCGCCATGGGCGGCCCCGGAGCCATCTTCTGGATGTGGATCGCGGCCTTCTTCGGCATGGCCACCATCTTCGCGGAAGCCGTGCTCGCCCAGACCTACAAGACCACGGACGATCAAGGCCATGTCACCGGCGGCCCCGCCTACTACATCTCAAAGGGCCTCGGCAGTAAAAAACTGGCGGCCTTTTTCTCCATCTCCATCATCATCGCGCTCGGGTTCATCGGCAATATGGTCCAGTCCAACTCCATCGCCGATGCCTTCCAGACCGCCTTTTCCCTGCCTCCGCTGCTCATAGGCGTAATCATCTCCGCGCTCGCCGCGTTCGTGTTCTTCGGCGGCATGGGGCGCATCGCCGCCTTTACCGAAAAGGTCGTGCCCATTATGGCGGCCCTCTACCTGCTCGGCGGGCTTATCGTCCTGTTAGCCAACGCCTCCCACATCATCCCGGCTTTGAAGATGGTCTTCGTGGGCGCGTTCGATCCCGCCGCCGCCACGGGCGGCATCATCGGCGCGAGCGTCAAGGAAGCCATGCGCTACGGCGTGGCGCGCGGCCTGTTCTCCAACGAGGCGGGCATGGGCTCCACCCCGCACGCCCATGCCGTCGCCAAGGTGAAGTATCCCGCCCAACAGGGCTTTGTCGCCATCATCGGCGTTTTCGTGGATACCTTTATCGTGCTGAATATGACAGCCTTCGTCATCTTCGTGACCAACTCCATCGACGGCTCCACCACCGGCATCGCTCTGACCCAGAAGGCTTTTGAAAGCGGCCTCGGGTCCTTTGGCATCACCTTTGTGGCAATCTGCCTGTTCTTCTTCGCTTTCTCGACCATCATCGGCTGGTATTTCTTCGGCGAACAGAACATCAAGTACCTGTTCGGCACCAAGGGCACGACGCCGTATCGCCTCATCGTCATGGGCTTCATCGTGCTTGGTTCCGTGCTGCAAGTGGACCTCGTGTGGGAGCTGGCCGACATGTTCAACGGCCTTATGGTCCTTCCCAACCTCATCGCCCTCATCGGGCTTTCCAAGATCGTCAGCATGGCGCTCAGAGACTACGACGTGAACAATCCCCGCTGACCCTCCCGCAGCCCAAACGCCAAAGCCCGCCGGACAACCGGCGGGCTTTTTGCATTGTTCCGCCCGGTTACGGGAGCGCATGAGAGTTTTCAACGCTAATTCATTATAATCATTGAAGACAACATCTGCCTGCCGCACACTGAAACCAGTTCAGGAGCATAACACCCTTCAGTGAGGATACAAGGAATGACACAGGAAGCCGCCAAAAAAGAACGCGTGGCCAAGGTTATTGAAGTGTTGAACAAGGCTCGGAGCATGGAACTGTATGCCGTGCATCAGTACATGAACCAGCACTACAATCTGGATGACCTGGACTATGGCGAATTCGCCAGCAAGATCAAATTGATCGCCATCGACGAAATGCGCCATGCCGAACAGTTTGCCGAACGCATCAAGGAATTGGGCGGCGAGCCGAACAGCGAGCTGTCTTCCAAGATCACGAAAGGGCAGAAGGTTATGGACGTATTCCCCTTCAACGTGAAGGTGGAAGACGACACCATCGAAACCTACAACAAGCTGCTGGAAACCTGTCGCACCAACGGCGACAGCGTGAGCGCCCGCCTGTTCGAACGTATCCTGGATGAAGAACAGGTCCACGACAATTATTTCTGCAACATGGCCAAACACATTGAAACGCTTGGGAATACCTATCTCTCCAAGATCGCGGGCAGTGACTCTCCCGAAATTCCGAGCCGCGGCTTCGTCGACGCCGAATAAGCCCTCTCCCCGGAGCGCCTTCATCCCCTCCGAAGGCGCTTCCTTCCATACCCCTCGCAAAGAGCCCGTGCCGATTGCTCCTCCTCGGCACGGGCTCTTTGTATTAAAAGATTGGAGGGGGAGGGGGAACCTTTCTTCAGAAAGGTTCCCCCTCCCCCTCCAAACCTCCCCCTTCCCCTCCCAAGACTTTCGACCTTATCGAATCCCTGTTCGCAGCTTTCCAGAACA
>OGCM01003923.1_pt1 | contig 10703 bp, 10 predicted proteins | sample 1570151 | NCBI WGS metagenome assembly OGCM01 (sample SAMEA4370582, study PRJEB24528) | human gut metagenome
GAGAGAGAGAGAGAGAGAGAGAGAGAGAGAGAGAGAGAGAGAGAGTCCCTCATATATCGGACTAATACGTCAAATTCGGATAGTTTTTATTTAATTTCTTATATTTATAGGAAGATACCGGAGCCGGATCCTGACAGGTTTTACCGGCTTTCTTCCTTGGTTGCTTATCCGTTTTCTTATCCGTTTTTCGCCAGTCGCCTTTTATTTCCCCAAGAATATACCGTAGTTATCGAGAACAAAAATTTTTCCGAAAAAAGTGAATTTTTTTCGGATGTGTTCCTTTTTGTTCTCCGTACAGAACTCCTTCTGGCCATGTGCACCACATGGTCAGGAGGAGTTTTTTTCATATACGGCCACGTCCTCCTTTCTTCGGTTCCAGACGCCCTCCCACGCATACGTGCGCCTCCACTGGTCGCGCCGTACTCCGGGCAGACGCCGGAAGCCTCCCCGGCGCTGCTTCCACGGCTATGCGTGATGCCCACGTTTGAATGATTCCCAACTCGCCTCACGAGGACTTTCCATTAAGGAAATAGCACAAGCCCAGGAAAACAAAAAAGCCGTCGAGCGGCAACTCAACGGCTTCTTGCAGAACTGTGTTCTTACTAATGCAATGTGAGAACAACAGTAACCATAAGGTTCATCGTTGTCAATAACGAATCTGCTGTTTTTGTCTTTTTTCGGGCCGGGAGAAGGAAAAAATGGAGACGTTTGCCCCAAAGGGAAATATTTACGGCCCAATTCTGCCACAGTTTGTTCTGCAAATGTCCATTACGTTTGGAGCAAAAACCATGTACGCGATTTTGTGTGACTATGCCGCCGATAAAGACCATTGCTGGCCTTCACAGGCAACGCTTGCCAAAAGACTTTCATGCAGCATCAGCAGCGTCAAAAACTACCTTGCTGAACTTGTCAGAGAAAAACTCATTTCCATCAAACGGGAGCAATACCGTTCTTCTGTTTACTATCTTCTGCGCCCTGAAGAACTGCCCAAAAAGCAAGAGACAAAACTTGCCCATAGACAGTCAGAATCTGGCCGCCATGAGGCAAAATCTGGCTACTTAAACAATCTTAGCAAACAAAGAAAAGAAAAATATTCCCCCCTTTCCCCCCATGCCCCCGGAGAGACGGTCAATCCTGTTCGCCGCATGGTCAGAACGCCTGCGGCGGGGGGCGTGTCTTCTTCTCTTCCCGATTTTGAAAGCGTCTGGGCCATGTACCCCAAAAAGGAGGCCAAGGGCTTCGCACGCATGGCCTGGCTGAAACTCTTACGGAGCGGACAGCTCCCGTCACTCCCTGAACTTCATGCCGCCATTCGACGCTTTGCCTCCTCGGAGAACTGGCAACGCGAACAGGGCCGCTTTGTGCCGCAAATGGGTAACTGGCTGCGCGGACAACGCTGGCTCGATCCGGTGCGGCCCTCCGGTCAGACAGGCGAGGAACGCACGCAAGACCTGCGGAGGGCAATGCAGGCACGGGAGGAGCGGGAACAACGCCAGCATGAGGCATGGAGCGCGAACAAGGCGCGACTGCGGCCTCTGTTCGATGCCTTTGCGGCGAAATTTCCGCCTGTCGCCAATGATGCCATGCCGTTCGGCATCTGGCTGCACCTGCATTCCCAAGACCGCGCGCCATCGGCGGACGATGTGCCACCAGGAAATACCCTGAGCATTAGCGAGTTTCTCCAGGATTACAAACGCCGCCAGACTGTCGAATACCGGATGCAACGGGAAGCGCCGCTGCTTGTCCGAAAGAACAGCGGAAATCCGTGTCGTTCAGTGGGAGAAATTCTGAAAGGCATGGGCGCGACGTTATGCGGGGAAAACGCTTTCAGTGCGCCTGACCTTCCCATAACCGCTTACACATAAGGGATTCATCGTGAAGAAAATATGCTGCCTTCTGGCCTTGACCGTCCTCGCCGGGCGACCGGCGTTTGCGGACGAGACACCCGCCACGTCGCCCGAAAAACAAAACACAGTTCTCGGACAGACGGAAAAGAACGCCGCCCAGGACACGGCGGACAAAAAAGTGCGGGACGCGCAAGCCCTGTTTGAAGAGAGTCTGCGGCAGATGATGCCGCTGGATCAGGGGCAGATACAGGAATATCGCTCGCGTTCGGATAAGCGCGACCGCGCCTTGCTGCCCGTGTCTCCGACATTGAACACACGCACGGTGCGCGTGACGCTGGAGCCGGGCCGTTCTCCCGTGCCTGTGTTCACCACGGCCAATATCGCCACGTCTCTGGTTTTTCATGATTCGACAGGTCAACCCTGGCCTGTCACGTCTGTGACCAACGGCGGGCCGTCCTTCTTTCAGGTACTGCGCCCGGAACTGCCGGACGGAAACCTGCTCAACGTCATGCCCACGCAGGGTTACGCCACGTCCACCCTTGTAGTCACGCTGCAAGATCGGGACATCCCGCTGGTCATCCGACTGGAATCGGATTCCGTCCGCGCCCCCAAGCGCAAGGCGGACGCGCTTGTCCTCTTCCAGCTTGCCCATCACGGCCCGAAAGCCGCCCTCCCCATCATCAGGGACATCAAGGAAACGGCGGATTCCTCCATGCTGGCCTTTCTTGACCGCGTTCCGCCGGAAAAGGCCGCACGGGTTCGCGTAGAGCCGGTGTCTGATGACGTACTTGTCTGGCACCACAACGGCAAGCACTACCTGAGAACGACTCATACGCTGATGTGGCCCGCCTGGACAGCCGTGGTCAACGGTGCGGGCAATACCAGATGCTACGAGATTCCGGTCACGTCACGGTTGATGATTTCCAGAAACGGACAAATCCAGACAATCCGCCTGCAAGTTTCCAAATGAGGGTACAACATGAGCGATATGACAAGCACGGAAAAAAAGCGGCGGCTCATCCTGTTCAGCCTTCTGGGGGTTGCGCTCGCCGTCTCCATACTTCTCGCGTCCTTTTTCCTATTCTCCCCGGAAAAACTGTCCGCCACGGCGAGCCTGACTTCGGCAAGGACGGACGCCATCAGCGGCAAGGCGGGAGGCGAAGGCTCGGAAGAATATAATCAGAAGCTGAAAGAACACGATGCTCGGCAGGCCAATGAAGCCCTCAAAACAGGCGAGAGTTTTATCCCCACGCCTGTAGGGCAACGAAAGCCGGTGGTGATGAAAAAGGAAGACACGCCCCCGCCCGTGCCCCCGGTCGCGCCGGTGCGTACCGCGCCCGTCCAGACGCCGCGCACGGACAATACCATGCTCAAGCGCATGATGGATGATTTGGCGGCGTTGGATACGAAACTGTCCGCCGTCGCCGTGGGTGAAGGCAGGATTATCTACCTGCGCGACTTCTCGGAGGAAACAGCTCCTGTCGCCACGCCTGTTGCGGCAACGTCAGAGACAACGCAGTCAGGGAACACTCCTCCCGCCGTGACGCTCAAGCCGGGCGATCTGGTCTATGCCATTGTGGATGTGGGCGTAAACTCGGATGTGCCGTCTGCCGTGCTGGCGACAGTCACCTCTGGAGAATACAAAAATGCCCGCCTGATGGGCAGTTTCCAACGGCATGACGAACGCCTTGTGCTGGCCTTCAACCGGGCCGTTCTGCCTTCCGGCGAAACGGTTCAGCTTGAAGCCTATGCCGTTGATCCGTCCACTTCGGAAGCCTCGGTTGCCAGCTCCGTGGATACCCACTTTTTCTCACGCTGGGGCGGGCTTGTTGCGTCCGCCTTCCTTGAGGGCCTAGGAAGCGCCAAACGCTACAGCGGGGCGCAAAGCACCATCTACGGCTATGGCAATGACACCACGGATCAAATGGTCTGGAACGAATACAGCGTGGAAGACCAGGCATGGATCGCCGCCGGGAAAGTAGGCGAAAAGGCCGGAAAAATCTTTGAAAAGGGCTTTGACCGTCCGCCGACCGTCCGACTGGAAAGCGGCACTCCCGTGGGCGTTCTCGTCCTGAACGTCAAGGACAGGTGAGGTCATGAACAACTACGTCGCCAACGTCATCCCGCACTTGCAGCAATGGTGGCCGGTGCTTGTCCGGCTGGCCTACCTGGTGGGCGTCGCCTTCGCCGTGGTTTCGCTTGGGCAAGCCATAAGCCACAAGCATCGCTTCAACCGCTCCACAGCGGTATGGACATTCGTCTGCGCGGTGTTGCTGCTCAACTTACCGGCACTCATGGATTCCCTGTCCATGACGGTATTCAACCAAAGCTCGGAACAGTCATTGAGCTACAGCCCGCCGTCCTCGCCCGGCTCCGTTTACATCCAGTTCGCGGTGTACGCCATCGCCACGGTGGGCCTCATCGGTATTGCGCGGGGGCTGTGTCTCATGCGCGACACCCCCAATCAGCCCATGAACCTCAGCCGGGGCCTCGTTCATCTTTTCGGCGGAATACTCGCCGTCAACCTCGTCACCTTCCTGCGCGGCATCGGAGCCACCATAGGAGGGGACGTACAAACATATATCGCCAACATCCTTGGCTAATGGAGAAAAACCATGAACATCGTCAAGAATACGTTTTCCGTCTCTCCCCTTCGTTTCACCTCCGTTTTCATGGGCATGGCCGCTGTCTGGCTGTTCGCTCCCGAAATAGTCCATGCCGCCGTCACGTTTGGCGAAATGGGTGAAAACGTGGCTGACAACGCCAAGGGCGTGGCCAAAGGCATCACACTTGCCGGATACGCTGCCGGAGCGGGTATGGGCGTATGGGGCACTGTGGATATGTATAAGGCCACGAAAAATCAGGGACAAAGCACTTACGCGGGCGGTCTGACCAAGGTGGTTATCGGTGCGTTGGCGCTCGGTCTGGGAGAACTCCTCGGTTCCGGTTCCGCGACGCTGTTCGGAAGCGACCAGACTTCCGGCATGGGCGAATTGGGCCTGTAAGCGTGAGGCGATGAGGCATGAACCTTTTCAAAAAACAAAAAGACGCCCCGGAGTCTCAGGAACAGGCTCAAGGCATGAAGGAAGCTCATGCCTCGTCGCCCGCCCCGGATGCCGCCGCCGTCATTGGGGGGCTGAACTGGTACAGGGCACAGTTCCGCCGGGCCATGAAACTGGCTCTCGCTCTGACCGTGGCCTTGTGCGCCAGTCTGGGCGTTGCCGCCATCCTGCTCCTGAACCAGCCGAAGCCGCAATACTTCGCAGCCACGCCGGACTTGCGGCTTGCGCCTATGGTACCGCTCGACCAGCCGCTGCTCACGCAGGAGGGCCTGCTGACCTGGGCGTCGAACGCCATCACCGGGGCCATGTCGCTCAACTTCCTTGAGTGGCGCGAGAAGCTGGAAACCATTCGGCCCCATTTTGATGACGCGGCCTACAAGTCTTTTCTGGCTTCCCTGCAAAGTTCCGGCGTTCTGGACATGATTCGGGACAAGCGACTTTCCGCTTCCGCCGTCGCCACACGCGCCCCGGTAATCATCGCTTCCGGTCTGGTGGGCGGCAAGGCCACATGGAAAGTCGAGTTTCCCCTGATTGTTTCCTACGAATCCAGCCAGGGCGTGGAAAGCACGCAAAAACTCCTTGCCACAGTCCTTGTTTGCCGCGCGTCCACGGCAAAGACGCCGCGCGGCGTGGTCATTCAGCAAGTCGTACTCAAGAGGGATGCGTAATGCTTGATATACTTGTCAACGGCGTGGATCGCGGCATCCGCGCTCTCTCGGAAGCGTTCGCCGGGCCGGTTCACAGTTACTGTCGTCTTGAAACCGTGGATAACGGCGTACTCGTGGCCGATGACGGAAGCCTCGTCAGCCTTCTTCATCTGGAAGGCTCGCTGAAGCATGTGGGGGTGGAAGAATACGCGGCCATCGTCTCCGGCCTGACGGAAAAGCTCCAGGCCACGCTTTCCAAACCGGGGCACGCCCTTCAGGTGGTCTTTGAATATGACCCGGAAAGCCGTCGCGCCTGACGGCACACAACCTCGGCCTGCATATCGGCCCGCTGCTGGAGGATTGGGGCCATGCCCTGCAACGCTACTGTGCTCTGGAAACATGCTGGATTGTGCTGTGGACGCAGCCCGCCGTGTTGCCCGACACCCTGCGGAAGACGGCGCTGAAGGAACGCGACGCGGCCATATCCAAAATGCCCACACTTGCGGGTTGTCAGCAGATTGCCCGTGCCGTCGCCGCCCTGCATGACGCGCATAACGGTTTTCTGACAGGTGTGCTGGACGCCTTCCGGCAGGCGGATTTGCTGGCCTGGCCGCTCTCGGCGCATGAGGCCCTGCGGGACATCCGCCTGTGCATCGCGCCGGAGTTCACCAACCGGGCATGGCAGGCGCTTGTGCCCGGCGATCCTCTGCCGCTCCGTTTGCCTGACTCCGATACGGGCAAAAGAGAGGAATTGCATAACGTCCTGTACCCGGACTTCAGAACGCAGCTCTGGCCGCGCGAGGGGAACATGGTGTCGCGGAGCGCAATCCGAATAGGCGAGCGCATCTATGGGCCGCTGATTATGACGCTCATGCCGCAAACGCCCAAACCCTTCCAGGACTTTTTCCGCGTTCTGGCGCGACGGGACGAGCGTTTGCCGTACCGCATGTCCTTCCTGCTGGAAGACGGCGGCCTGAACATGGGCCTCAAGCCGTTGCTGTCCGCGATTCTGGCGTTCACAAACGCGGACAACAAACGTCTCAATAATGCTGTGGAAACCTTGCGCACACTGGATTTGGAAGGCGTGTGCTGCGTGAAATTCCGCATCTGCCTCTGCACCTGGGCCTGTGTGCGGGAAAGTGAACGGGAGGCTCATCTTCTGCTCAGGCAACGGGTGGCGGAACTCTCCAAGGCTGTTCAGGGATGGGGAACGTGCGATGTGACGGAAGCTCTTGGCGACCCGCTGCTCGGCGTTACCGCGACCCTGCCCGGCATGATGCCGTCCAGTCCGGCTCCGGTCACAGCCGCGCCGCTTCAGAACGCCATCGGCATGTGGCCGCTGCGCTCGGCTTCACCCTGGAAAGAAGGAAGCCTTCTGTTCCGCACTCAGGACGGTAAAGTCATGCCGTTCGCGCCCAATTCCTCCGAACAGGCCGCATGGATTGATTTGGGGGTAGCGCCGATGGGCGGTGGGAAGTCGGTTTTCCTCAACGCCATGAACTTCGCCTTTGTCACGCAGGCCGGGCTGTCCCGCCTGCCGTGGCTGTCCATCGTGGACGTGGGGCCGTCTTCCTCCGGCCTTATCACGCTCCTGAAAGAAAACCTGCCCGAAGGGAAAAAACACCTTGCCGCCTATCACCGGCTCCGGATGACGCCGGACTATGCAGTCAATCCCTTTGACACGCCGTTGGGGTGCCGCAAGCCCCTGCCCTCGCACAAGGCGTTTCTGGTCAACCTGCTGTCGCTGCTGGCCACGCCACTGGATGTCACGGCTCCGGCGGACGGCGTGCCGGGTCTGATAGGCCGGGCCATTGACCTTGCCTATGAGGAACTCTCGGACGGCAATCATCCCCGGCTCTATCAGCCCAACGTCCTGCCAGAACTGCACGAACTTATTGTCCATGAAGGTATCAGCCGCGACGCTTCAACCTCATGGTGGGAAGTGGTGGATGGACTTTTTGAACGGGGTCATGTGCATGAGGCATTGCAGGCGCAACGCTATGCCGTGCCGCTGCTGGCCGATGTGGGCGCGCAAATCCGGCAGAACAAGGGCATCCAGAACACCTATGAGGAACATACCATCAACAATGTCTGGCGCTCTCTGCTGGATGCCATTGAAGCGTATGTCATCCTGAAGGAACCCACGCGGTTCGATTTGGGCGACGCGCAGATTGTCAGTCTCGACCTGGACGAAGTGGCTCCGCGCGGCGGTGCCACGGCGGACAGACAGTCGGCGGTCATGTACATGCTGGCCCGACACGTTCTTGGTTCGCGCTTCTTTTTGATGCCCGCTGATGTGCAGCTCATGCCCGAATACTATCAGGACTACCATGCCGGACGCATTGAAGCCATCCGGGAAGACCCCAAAAGATTGTGCTACGACGAGGCTCACCGTGTGACCAACAACATCTCGGTGGCGGGTCAGCTTCAGGCCGATATGACCACAATGGCCCGCGAAAGTCGCAAGTGGAACTTGTCCATTGGGCTGTACACGCAGTCCATTGACGACATTCCCAAAATCATCACGGACGAACTTGCCACAACCGTGGTCATTCTCGGTTCCGGAACCGAGAAAAGCATCGACAATCTCTCGGAACGCTTCGGCCTGAACGGGGCCTGCCGTCATGCGCTCTCGCGGCTGGGCAAGCCCGGCAAGGCCGGTTCCAATCTCATTGCCCTGTTCAGAACAGGTTCGGGCATGTCCCAGCTTGTCCTCAGTCTGACCATAGGCCCGCAATCACTTTGGGCCTTTTCCACCACCACGGAAGACGTGGCTATCCGCAACAATCTCTATCAGCGCCTAGGGCCGTCCGAAACCCTGCGGCGGCTGGCCGCTCGTTTTCCCGGCGGTTCAGCCAAGGCCGAAGTCGAACGCCGCAGGCGCAAGGTCGAAGACCAGAGCGACGCCGATGGGGAAGTCGTCAACGTCATCCAGGAAATTGCCAACGAAGTAGCGAGAGAACAATGAAAAAGCTCTTTTTTGCCCTGGTGCTTGTCCTGCTTCCGGCTTCGGCATGGGCCGGGGGCTGCGGCTGCGGTTCCATCAACGCCATGATCAGTGCGGCAAAGTCGGAAACCATTCAGGCGGTCAATGCCTATACCGCTGCAGAAGCGGAAGCCATCCGTTCGGAAATCCTGCTGGCCGCGCAGAACATCATCGGCACCATCAAGACGGAATCAGCCACCATCGTGCGGGCGCTGGTCGCGCTCAAGGAAAGCAATGCCGCCACGCTCAAGGGACAGGCCGTGGCGGGCGAAGCCATGAAAACCGAAGATATGTACGGCAAGGCCGCGCAGCCCGCCGGACTGTGCGGAAGCAGTTCGCTGGGCGCAGGCATCCAGCTCGGCGCTCAGGCCGGACGGGAAATCCACGCGGCCATGCGTGAGAAACAGCTTGCCCATGCCAATACGCCGGGTAAAAAACCGGTGGAATTTCTCCAGCGCGTACTGGCCGATGACCAGCCTTCCGAACAGGAAAGTCTGGACGCGCTCTTTCCGCTGCAAAGTACATTGACCGAGGATCAGGTGGCGCAGGCCCATGAAGCCGTCAAGACACTGGCCAATCCCCGCCCGTTGCCGGTGGTGACGGAGGAACAGAAGGAAACGCCCGCCGGGCAGACCTATGCGGCGGCGCGGAAAATCCATGAGGAGCGGGTGGCCGCCGTCATGGAGTCACTGAACAACCATGTGGTGTATCACGCGCCCACGCTGCCGGAAGATGTCACCGCCTGGGCGGAAAACCAGTGGTCGGAAGCGGGCGGGAGCGGCACGCCGCCCGGCATTGTGGACGGCAAGCTCTCGGAAGCCGGGCTGTACAAGCTCCTCTCGCAGATGCGCGTCGGCAATCCCAACTGGTTTGCGCAAATAGCCACGGCAACGGATGCGGGGCTTTTGCGGGAGCTGGTCATCATGCAGGCGTTCCAGATGGAGCTGACGCGCAAGAATACAGATTTGCTCGACAGGCTGACCGTCATTGCCTCGCTGGACTACCTCACACGCATGGAGGGCACGACCGGCAGGGAAATGAACGACCTTTACACACGCATGGTCGGCGCACAACAGTAGGAGGGATGGTCATGCGACAACTACAACGAAAAAAGGTCGGCATGGGTGCCGGTTCTGGCAAAAAAGCATTGCTCTCCGGAAATTTGATAAATCAACAACCAATCAGGCTCAATATGCAGTTCCCATTTTGTTTTCCACTTTCCCTTAAGAGGATGGTCTCTATATGTTTTCGGCAATGGCCTTTGATTAAGCAGGACAAGCCTTATCACCGCCTTCAATTTTTCCATGTCGTAACCGCGTTTTTCAACACGTTTAACGTCTTTTTGAAAAGGGGTCGTGAATACAGGCTGAAGCATTTATATGCCCAACTGTTTGAACATGTCATCCGCATCTTTGGCGTAATGCAGCCCTTCACGCTTATCAATAGCCTCAAATGCCTTTCTGGTTTCCTCATTGGGGATTTCCAGACTAAACGGCAAGCGTTTTTCATGGGCCACCCTGGTCAGCGCCATGCGGCAGAGGTCGGAAACCGTCAGTCCCATTTTCGCAAGTACGGCTGCCGCTTCATTCTTGATGACCGGGTCAATACGGGCGCGAACATAATCATTGGCAGGCATAGGTTTTCTCCTTGTTTTCAATATTGTAGCTCACATGGGCACAAAGTCAACATTATTCCCAACATCGGCATGGAGGGCAGTCATGGCCTCGTCTGACCTTCCCGCGACTTCGGAAGTCCTGCTCCAGACCGATGCCAGCAAGCATATTCTGGACACCTTTCTCGGTCAGGGATGGGATACCTGGGGCACGAGTCTCGGCGGTTCGCAAGCATCGGAATTGATGCTTGAAATGTTCAGCGCCTTCAACCTGATTGCGCTGGCTGTGGTGGCTACAGCGGTCTTTCAAATCTGGAAGGAGCCGCTGCTATTGGCCTTCGGCGCTACGGAGAACACCATCGGTTACTCCATGGACTATTTGAATATCTACCTCTACGGCTCCATTTTTGTGGAGCTGGCCCTGGGCCTGAACTTCTTCATCACCTCCCAGGGCTTCTCCACCGTCGGTATGGCCTCGGTGATTATCGGCGCGGTGGTCAATATCGTCCTCGATCCCATCCTTATCTTCGGCCTGAATATGGACGTAAA
>OGCM01003925.1_pt1 | contig 10698 bp, 14 predicted proteins | sample 1570151 | NCBI WGS metagenome assembly OGCM01 (sample SAMEA4370582, study PRJEB24528) | human gut metagenome
GGAATGGTGGCTCAACCATGTCGGACAGATGGCTCAATCAGTCCAAGATTATTCACAATTTCGTCTCCTCCTGTTATCACTACAATTTTGCTGCTTTTGTTTTCTCTAAATCGACTTATCTTTGCTTTTATCCAAAAATTACCAATCACTAATTCATTGAAATCTTAAGTGCTTACGGAGAATTCTTGCTATATTATGTTAAAAGAGGAGTCAGATTTCTCTGACTCCTTCAAGTATGTGTCCGAAAGTATATATCAATCCTGTTTTGAATATGACTCAATCAAACAGTCATGTTTCTTACTGCTCTTATCATAATTAATACCAACAAGCAAGATGTCACCCGTATAATTCAATATTGAAGATACATATTTTTTATCTTTTACCTGATTTAATGCAGTACTCACATTCTGATTCCATTTCAGTTCCACTATCAGTGCCGGATAATCCGCTTTATACTCCGGTTTCGGCACGAATACAAAATCTGCGAATCCTCGTCCTGTTGGCAACTCACGTATTGGTTTAAAATAGTATTGCATTGCACTCAAATAAGCAATTGCTAATACACTGCTTAATGAGTTTTCGTTATTATATTGAATAACGGATACATACTCATTATGAATCTTTTCAATCTGCTTCGCAACTTCCTTACCATCCATATCCAAAGTTGCATCCAATAATTGTTCTGACTCCTGTTGAAACAACAACATTTCATTCCAATGTGTACTCTCAACCGCTGTCGTTAACTCTTGTCGAATTTCTTCATTTGGCACAAATGCTGTCTTCTTTTTTTCATTATATCCTAGATATCCCAAATGAATCATATATGTCAAAACATCATCTTTACTTTTTATGTCTTCTACATCATTTTGAAATGTTACCGTGTTCACTTTGACTTCTGCGCCTGAAAGCATCTCGATGATCGCTGTTTTCAATCCATCAAAGTTCATATTGATCAATGGTACAACTACATCATAAGATGCTGTTTCTGACCAATAGCTTTTAAATTCGTCTCTCATCATAACACTAACAACAGCTCTTGGATTATAAACTTGATAATCTTTCAAAAGATAACCATCATACCATCTCTTTACCTCATCAAAATCCTGATGATATTCTTTTGCCAATTTTTTTACTTCATCTTCTGTAAATCCAATGTAAGGTGCCAGCTTACTTGCACTTAACATTGTAAATTCATCAAAATTATTTAAAGCTGATTGTGTTTTTTCTTTTTTGATTGGAAGAATACCAGTAAGGTATGCAAGTTGAATATATTTTGTTGGTTCCGTCCCTTTGAACATTCCTCGTAAAAAGGTAATGTATTCACCTTGTCCTTGTCGGTTGATCACCGCATCACGAATCAGTACATCCCATTCATCTATAATAACAATAAATTTCTGTCCTGTTTTATCTTTTATCCTTGAAAGAGCATCTGGCAAATAAGATACCTCATCCGATAATATTTCTGGATAGATTTCTTTTAGTTCATCTAATATATTCTTTGTAATAAATTCTACAATGTGATTTACATCCTTGCAGTTTGCAAGAAACCATTGGATATCCATGTGGATCACATCATATTTATTAAGATGTTTTCTAAAATCTTCATCCTTGCTAATCTCTAGTTCTGAGAACATTTCTTTTGAATCTGCGCCTTTACTGTAATATGCAGCTAACATATTCGCTGCATAAGATTTACCAAATCGGCGTGGACGGCTGTTACAAATAAGTGCATCTGACGTATCAAGAACACTGTTTGTATATTCGATCAAACCTGTCTTATCTATATATATTTTAGAATTTAGAGCAACCTGAAATGCACTATTATCTGGATTTACGAATCTTCCCATGCTTTTCTTACTCCTTTCTAAAATTGTTTGATATCGTTTACTTCAATTACTATTAACAGTATACTATAATCAAATAAAATATTCAAAAAAAATTTTTTCTTTCACAAACGAAATATATACCGTAGACCTTATGTTATCTGGCAATTTTCATATCTTGTTCTTTTTTAAGATTACTACTTCTGCTTTTCTGATTTCTTCATTCTACGCCCTTTTATTGTATTGTTAATTCCTTGTTTTCTGACTTCGTAAGGTCTCAGGGAACTTAAGTTCACACGCATCTCAAACCGCACATTATAACTCCCAATTCCAAAAGTTATCACTTACTTCTTCCAATAAGATTAATGAAAAATTCTTCGGCTTTATGATTTTCTTTAAAATATCCATTTTAAGAAAAGTATCATAACTATATAATTTGTTTAATGGCATCTCTTCAATTTCCTGTAAAGATATATAGACCACATGTTTTTTTAAATCTTTTTTTATTTTTTCATACTCCGATGTGTCTGGACTTGTCAATCTACCTATTATATGATAGACTGCTGGAATATCCTTATCACATTCAAGAGATTCTCTTGCATATTTAAGTGCAGTTTCATTGAATAAATCATATTCATCTTTTGCAACTTCCCAAACCGCTCTTAAATATAAGATCAATGCCTTATTTTTCTCAGATCCGTTATTTTCCAACCATTGCTGATATCTATTGATTTCACTATTTCCATAAATACTTTCCACATAGCTTCCAAATATAAAAAATTGTTCTTCCATCATATTGGTCCTATTTTTTTCTAATAATTCCAATATCATCTCATATCTATCATCATTTACAGGATAGTATAGTTCGAATACACATCTCTGTAATATAAATTTCCCACCTAATAATAATCTTTGATATAATTTTTTTTCTTTCTGGCAAATAATCGTTTTTTTCTTTCCCATTCTTTCTCGAATCCTATTGATGAGTCGTTCTCTGTAAATTCGGTTATATCTTTTATCTTTTTCTATATTATCAATCAATTTTTTATTTATTTTTTTTAACCACTTGTTATCATCTTCATTTATTATTACATCCTCAACAGTATAAAGTGCCTGATATCTTATATCATCATCCCAAGATTGTAATCCATTCAAAATAGCATCTAAATATTTCTCATTCTTTGTTATATAAAATAAATAATCATAAATTCTGTATTTTGCATAACCTTTTTTTTCTAAGTTTTGTAAAATTTCTTTCATCCTTTTTTCAATAATATCATCATCTAATTGTCGCATTATCCCAATATATCCTATCGCTTCAATCAACTCATAATTAATAAACTCATCTTTTTGATATTGTTCAAATAAATTCAAAAAATCTTCTAACCTTTTAAATTCTTGAATTACTGATATAGACTTTTCTGCAATTAATCGATTCTTATCTTTTATCATATATTTTGAAATATCATAACTCCAGTCAGATAATTCACATTGAAGAACATTTAATACTTTTGTTTTATAGTAACTATTATTACATTGGCTAATTTCTCGTATAATCTCTTTATCTTTTTGTGAAAATAATATGGCTTGTTTCTGTTTATTTATTATCGACATTAGTTTTTCCAATAAATTCATAGTCATTTCCTCCCATAATAATGTCAAAACCTAAATCATTTCCAAAGCTTTTATTTCGAATATCTTTCTTATAGATTTACCTATTCTTTAGTACTTGATTCACTTAAGAAATAGATAATTTCCTATATTAACTTCTATATTAGATACATTATTTCAATATTAGAAATATTTGTTATCTTAAGCGAATCAAGTATCACTATTTTCTGAAATCTTAATGTCCCTGGGACCTTAATTAATCTTCTTTCGTCTATTGACATTATTTATGAATTACAGGAATGCTTAATTCACTATTTTCAATTTTTCCATCTCTGCACCTATATCGAATGATTTTTTCTTTTTTTGTTCAGAAAAATCATCTACATATCCTGTGCCCACTGTAACTATCCCTGCAATTCCTATATGTGGTAACGAAATTTTTGACTTCGTAAGGTCTCAGGGAACTTAAGTTACCCATTTTAATGTTGACATTTATAGTCTCAGGGAGTTTAAATATAATTAGTTCTCTTCTTATAATATTCTGCTTTAATTTTTAATGTCCATGTTGGACTGCATAATAATATATTATATTGGGAATCCTTTAATAGTTTAATTTTTAATGAATCTTTTGGGGTATTACATTTTTGGTAATTAATCTTTCCTTTTTCTATATTTTTTAATATATACTTTTCATCTTTAATTTTAAAAGTAAAAATACCATTCCATACATCATAATTAAATTTATTATTATTTCTTTTTTTATTAAAACTTTTTTTAGAATTATTTATTGCTTGAATAATATCAACTTCTTTTGCTTTTATTTTTAAGTAAAAATCATCTCCTATTTCTATTTGAATTAAGTTTTTATTGTTATCAATTTCCAATGTATATAGTATTAATTTACTTTCATTTGCCACCAAGCTATATGAAATTTCATCACACATACTTTTAATCTTTCTATTTTCCTGTTGATCAAAAAAATACTTTTCCCAATATATTTCTTCAATATCTTTTATATAAATTTTTTTTCTATTTTTTAACTCCGAATTTATAATACAAATTTGTAAACATTTTTCTTTTAAAAAAAATTCAATATTTTCAATATAATCTTCATATTCATTTAAATCACAATAATTCATTTTATCACCGTATCACTTTTCAAATATTTTATAAGTTTATATATTTTCATTAATGGCATCTAATGATGTGAGTGGTAAAGATAAATTTTTCCACTCACATCATATATATTTAATTTTATCTAATATTTTTTATTAATTTTATCATTTTAACTAGATTTTTAAAGGTTATTTTTATATGTGTTACTGCTCTATTATTTGAAAATTTTCCAGCTAATGTCATGGCCCCTTTTGTTTGATGAGAAATTCTCATATAATTGGTTCGTCCACCACCTCTCGTTATAACTCTTAAAGTATATTTTTTAAATTTTATATTCCATCCAATGCCTCTATTAGATTCTTTTATGGTCCCTCGTGCATATTTTGTAAACATTTTTGCAACACCTGTATTCAATGTTGTCGCTGAAGCACCACCACTAGCATAAATAGATGCTATAGCTTCTCCAAAATAATTTCCTGCCATTCCTCCTAACACTGTTGTTACACCTGTACCTAATCTTATAAACCACCTTCTTTTTTCCCTTAAGATGTAATCTATTGGCAATCTTTGGTAAAATAAGTTTTCCTGCACCATAACCAATCAATCCTCCAATAACTATTCCAACTGGTCCATGTCCACTAGGATCCACATAATTCACTGGATTGTTTGCACAATACACATATAAATGTTGTGTATTTGGCTGATTGTTTTCTCCTCGATAAGTATCTTCTGTTAAAAATCTTCCATCTTCCGGATTATAATACCGTGCGTTCAGATAATACAATCCCGTACTCTGATCATAAATCCCACCAGTATAGCTCACTTCATTTTTCGCCTGATCATCACCCTGGATCGTTGTCTCTCCAAAATCCGTATACTGATAAGTCGCATCTGCACTTCCATCTTCTTTTACAAGACTGCTTGTACTTCCCTGGATATCTTTGTTGTAAAGATAATATTGTGTTGCATTCTGTTGAAATCTTTCTGTTGCGAGGACATTTCCATCGGTTCCAATCAGATTCTGTGAATTCTGGTTTCCATCTGTATCAGTTGTGTAAGCCACAACTCCATCCTGATAATAATAGTTGATCGTCTCATCTCCATCGATCTTCTGGATCCGTTGTCCTTCTCCATTGTAGATGTTCTGCTGGATCACCGCTGTCTTTCCATCTTTTGTCACGGACACCTGACTTAATCTGTTTTCTGCATCATACACATAAGTCTGATTTTCCCCAGTCTTTGTGTTCTTTACATCTGTCTGGTTTCCATTCGCATCGTAATCATACTGACGGACTTCTTCTACTGCAGTTCCTTTTTCTTTTGTGGATGTCTTTAACTGATCCAATCCATTATAAGTATACGATGTTGTCGTTGTTCCGTTATCTTCTTTGAGCCGGTTTCCAACATTATCATAGGTATATGTGACCGCCTTTGTCTTGTCATCCTTCTTATGATCTGTTGTTACAGTCTTTATCAGTCGTCCAAGTGTATCGTAAGTATAGACTTTTGTCTCATTAACTTTGTCTGCATCTTCCTTTGTGGTAGTCACTCTGACCAAGATACCGTAGCCCTTATGAACTATGATAATTTTTATATTTTAAGATTTATCAGGATTATTCTAGCTACTTTTCTGATTTCGCTATTCTTCCTTATTTCATTGCATTTCTTTTTCATTGTTTTCTGACTTCATAAGGTCTACGATACCTTAATAAATCCCCCATAACTCTTACTCGAAGGAGGGCGAACGAAGTCTGAGACTAGCGTAAATTGATCCAAAAATTCGTCTGCACTCCCTTACAAAAATATTTCTCGAAAATAATGATCTATTTCCGAATCACTTGGAAACATTTTTTTAATTTTTTCTAAATATCCTTTTTTTCTTTTTATCCATTTTTTTCTTTTTCCTTGCAAAATACAAATATAAAAAATATACACTTCAAATTTTTCTTGATTAGAATTATATAGATTTCTAATTATATCTTTCCCTTCATTAACAATATTATAAATATCATTTTCCACATTCATCAAAAATAAATATTCTGTAGTCGTATAAAAATAACCTGTAAGCAATTGTATTTTAATGTTTTCTTTAAAAAACTTTTTTTGATATTCTACTAATTCAAAAAACAGCTTTTTTTCATAACAATCCTTCTTGTAATAGTCTATAACATTCTCCATATAAATTTCTTCTAATTTCATCCAAAGTTGTGTATATAAAATTAAAAAAATATTATCACTCTTATTTTGTTTCCACAAAATGTATAATTCTTGATTTGTTTTTTCACTTTGATTTGAAGGGAAAAAAGGTTGATCATCATAAACCAATTGTTTTAACCCATGCATCACTTAATTTTACAACTCCTTTCTTCGCTATACACGTACCTTCAATAATTTTTCCTTTATAATTGTATGCAAATTTATATACTATTTCTTTTCCTTTAGTTTTTCCTATTGCCTTCATTTTCCCACTTTTCATTGCCTTTTTTACAATTGGTTTTACATATTTCCATTGATTCTTTTTTGCTACTTTAGTCCATGCATGTTTACTCTGCATAATATGTCGTACTTTATTTTGATCAGAAGCCACTCTTTTTATTGCACTATTAACTCCCTTCACCGCTAATCCACTGCTTGATGATGCACCCATAGCAACGCCAATACCATAGCCTGCAAGTACTCCTATAATAGCTCCTACAACAGCTCCTTTAATTCCATACGTTGCTATAAATAAATTTCTTTTTTTCCCTTTATATCCTAATCTTTTAGCAACTAATCTACCTTTATATGAACCAGCTACTGCACCAACATTTCCTTCTGTTCCAATCAAGTTCTGTGAGTTTTGATTTCCATCAGCATCTGTCGTATAAGCTACAACACCATCATGGATCGTTGTCTCTCCAAAATCCGTATACTGGTAAGTCGCATCCGCACTTCCATCTTCTTTTACCAGACTGCTTGTACTTCCCTGTATATACTTAAGGTACCGTGTGTATACTTAAGGTACCGCAAAGCCCTTATGATATCTGGCAATTTTCATAGCTTAGTCATTTCTAAGATTCTTGCTTCTATTTTTTGATTTCTTCATTCCAAACTCTTTTATTATATCTCTAATTTTTTTATTTTCTGACTTCGTAAGGTCTCAGGGAATTTAAATTCACTTAAATTTTCGCCCCTACTTAACAGATTCGGACAAAAATTTTGCTTCTTTTTCCATTTTTTTATCTTTATAAAATTGAATTAAAGAAATTCTTTTTCCATTTTTCTTTAAATTTCCATCATTATCTACTCCATCAATTTTTATATTTATTTCAGCATCTTTATCAATATAATATTTTAATAATTTAATATTTTCTTCTGAAGTTCTTTTTTCATAATCATAATACCCTACATAAAATAATACATTAGCACCATAAATATCTTTCTTGTTTACATCTGCTCCCTCTTTTATTAATATCTGTGACATTTTTATTGCATCTTTAAAATTAGGTAATGTGGCCGCTATCATTAGCGGAGTTTTCCCAGACTTTTTAAAATTTGATTTACTTTTTCTCCCTGATTTAATTTCTTCTCTACACCTTTGTAATTACATGTTATAATATAGTATTCCAAATTAGTTTTTTTACCCTCATAGCTAATTAGTTCTCTACTTACATTATCTTTATCTAAATATTCATCTATATTATTATTTACAACTTTTAACCAAACCATATTTGCAACTACATAAAACATAATCATTATTAAAACTATAATAGAAATTTTTTTCATATATTGTCACCTCTTTAACTAGGGCTATAAGCCCTTATGACTACTAGACCAGCGTCTCAAGGCGCTGGTCTTCTCTTTCTGCTATTGAAATTCTATAATTTCCACACCTTTATAACTACACAACTGTTTAATAATATCTCTTATATCCACTTTGTATTGATTGTAAATTACTTTTCGTCTATACTTTGGTGTGAAGACGATATGATATTTGCACATCCATTTCGTATGTGCAAGTGAATATTCTTTCTTCGCCATAAATTACCTTTCTTTCTACAATATAGCCTGAACAACTTTATTGTAAATCGAAAGGTAATTTTTTAAATTAACAATTGACGCACACCCGCATAGCAGGTGGTTAAATGCTGAGTGAAATTCCATTCAGCAGGCTAAAGCCCATAATTTATTCTTAATATACTTTATGTTCTGTCGGATCGTTATTTAATATCCAAATATTTGACTTTATATATTTTTTTGAATATCTTGGATAATATTTTTTCCCCACTTTATAAAATGAAACTTTTTCATATGATGCATAAATTGATGCATTAGGTGCTAAATCATGTATCGCTTTAGCAACACTTTTATCTCCTCCTTTTGCTGCTTGACATCCAACTATCCTTATATATTTTAATTTATTTTTTTTAGAAAATTTTCTTTTAGTTAAGGATATTTTTAAATCAATATCTTCTCTGTACATATAAATTTTTCCATAACCTTTTGCATAGCCCGTATGAATATACATAAACAATGTCTCAATTTTAGAATTAATTTTATTCCACGCTTTTTTGAACGCACTGTTGGTATGCACTGGGAAAAATTGTACTAATTCATTTCTATAATATGGTGAATTTTTTGCTTGCTGTATCAAATTATGTCCTGCATTGTAATAAATACATGCCATTTTTTTTGCAAAATGCCCACTAGGATCCACATAGTTTACCGGATTATTCGCACAGTATACGTATAAATGCTGTGTATCAGGTTGATCATTTTCTCCACGATATGTATCCTCTGTTAAGAATCTTCCTTCCTCTGGATCATAATACCGTGCATTCAGATAATACAATCCCGTACTCTGATCATAGATTCCGCCAGTATAGCACACTTCATTTTTCGCCTGATCATCTCCATGAATAATTGTCTCTCCAAAATCCGTATACTGATAGGTTGCATCTACACTTCCATCTTCTTTCACTAGGCTAGTTATACTTCCCCAAATATCTTTATTATACAAATAATATTGCGTATCATTTCCCTTGAAGAAACGCATTGGGGACCGTAAGCCTTATAATATCTGACAATTTTCATATATTCATCATTTCCAAAATTCTTGCTTCTATTTTTCTAATTTCTTCATTCTGCACTCTTTTATTGTACCTCTATTTTTTTATTTTCTGACTTCGTAAGGTCTCAGGGAACTTAAGTATTACATTGCTTCATTTTTTCCATGGTTTATACATATTTGTGTAACACAGTCATAAAAGCTGTTGAACCCATTGATATCAGTTGAAAATCTGAATATTTTTCTTGTCAGCTTTGTTCCCCGGTGATCGAATGCTCTGACATAGTGTTCAGAACTTCCGATATCAACTACGAGTACTTAAGTTGATACTGTGAGGTTCCTGTTTTTGTCTATTGACATTATTTATGAATTACAGAAATGCTTAAGATTCTATAAATATATTCTCATTAAAATATTGCATAATTTTTTCTGTTTCATCTTTAAATGTTTTATAAAAACCAAAATCACAAAAAATTACAAAAATTATAATATACAATCCCCAATACCTATTATTGGGAGTAAACATAAGTATAAGAAGCGAACTAATAATCAGTAGTATATTTGCTATTATTATTATTAGTTCAGCTTCAAAATATAACGAATATCTCATTGTCATTATAGTATTTTCACCATTAGAATACATCTTAATTTTTATTTTTGGAACAAATCCCCTATTTTTATAATACGGAATAGTATATAATACTATAGAATCTTCCATTTCTTTAATAAAAAACTTTTCTTGATTTGGTATGAAAAAGATAGAAGCACGTCTTTTTTTACTACTTATATTATACAATTTCTTTTTTATTTCTTTTTCTGTTAGTTTAGTTTTTATTTCTTTATCTATTTTATACATGGTTTGCTCCTTATAAAGAAATAAATCTCGGAATCTTTTATTAATTAACCATCCCTATTTTAATATATTTACAATTCATCATTTGTGACTAAAAATCAAGATTCCGAGATTTCGTAAAATTATTTACTTCTATACATTCTTATTTTTTTGTTTTTTGATACAGCAACTTTTACAAACATGTTTCCTAGAAAATATATTAAGAAACTATTTACTTTCTTTTTAATAATTGTATATCTTCTTCATCT
>OGCM01003926.1_pt1 | contig 10696 bp, 8 predicted proteins | sample 1570151 | NCBI WGS metagenome assembly OGCM01 (sample SAMEA4370582, study PRJEB24528) | human gut metagenome
GGAAGAAAAACTATTATTGCAGCAACAAAGAATGTGCCTTTGTCATGTGGAAGAACACTTGTTTTTTCATCACTTGTTTTGGTATCAATCAAAAACCGAAAAATTGATTCATCCATTAACAGTGACACAAATGGTATGCAAAATGCTGCTATACTGAAAATGTAGTCAATCGTTCCATATTCAGAAGTTGAAAGAAGTGACGTGTAAAGCGGCAACAAAAAGAATGATACCAACTTTGTACTTATGTTTCCGATTGCAATAATTCCAGTGTTCTTTATTAAGCGTTTTTGTTCTTGCATTATATTTCCTTATTTCATGATTTGATCTTTCCCTCGATGGCTCCAATCAATAATTCCTTACAGTGCTCTGCTTCTTTCATTCTTTTTTGCGTCACGACTGTATAATCAATGTCTTTATGGAAATCAAAGTCATCAATGCCAGCGACAATCTGGTCATAGTTCGTGATAATATCTCCCAGCGTGTTGATGTCCTCCACTGGAATGATAGTTCCCATCCTCTGCGCCACATTTCTTGCAAACTCAACTTGATGGTCATTTACATGCTCGTTGTACTGATGCTGACGAGGCACAACAATGGGCGTTTTTCCAATCTGCAGCGGCATGATAAAACTTGCAGGTCCCCCTGATGTCAAGATAGGGACAAAAAAATTCTCAAAAAAAGCAAAAAAATAAGCCCCACAAGGCTTTTCTGACAATTCTTTGAATCATCAGGGCCTTGTAGGGCTATCCGTTATCTTATGCTATTTTATTTTCACACTGCCTGTAATGGGGTGTTCTCCATTGTTTCCTTAAACTGCTCAACTGTCATTTTCGCTTTTGCCGCAGCACGCTCCAGCGGTAAATCACCCTCTCGAACAAGCTGAACCAGCATCCGAATCTCGCCAATTCCGATGCCTTCGATTCTGCCTTCCTGACGGCCTTCTTCACGGCCTTCAGCTCTTACGCCTTGACTAAGATTGCACACTTCAAGCACCTCTCTTTCCAGTTCTTCGCTCATTGCAACGCCAAACTCTTCTTCCAGAATCTTCTTTTTCTCCGAACCTGATCTTGTGGAAGATAACAGCACTTCCATAAATTTCAGGATTCCCTTATGATTCTCCGTCCCTGGCTTGCCTAAACAAATCATTACGACACTCATCAAATCGTAGTTTTCGGTTTCTTCCTGCGCTTCTCCAATCAACTGTTCGGGTTTGATGGAGTACCGGGTAAGCGTATTTTCAAAACCATCTGACGGCTGAGTACAAATCCAGATGGAGTAGACCTTACGAATCTTCCCATATTCAGATTTTGTAAAAATCGGACCGTGCTGTGCAGAAATCATTCTGCTACAATAATAGATTGCCCGTTTCGTCAATGGGTATCCCGGCTTGAATTTTGTCTGTGCTTCCACATTGATAATCAGACGAATGACTTCTTCCTGTTCTGCACTGTCCGCAGATTTCGGTGCGATTGCGTCAAAGCGAACATCGTAGAACAATGTTCCCTCGGTCAGCGTAGAGTCCTCGTTGTTACTACCCTTGATTACATCTGTTGACTTTTTGGGTCTGTTCGTATCATCGACATGAACACCAACAGAGCCAACCTCCGGGGTTCCCTCGATGTATTTCTCAACAATATCATCTACGGTGCAATCGCTGTATTCATTCACACAGCCTTTCATGATCTGTGCCAGAATCTGTTTGTTTGCCAACAGCTTTTTCGCTGTTCTGTCATACCTCGAATCATACTCTGTCTGATCTATCGTGTGGGCAAGCTGATTTTCCACCGTGCCTTGTTTTTCCATCGGCATTCACTTCCTCGCAGTAGATTCAACAAGAGCGTAAACTCTCCTATCGTACTTCCATCTTACCATAATTCACCGCCCATATCAAGCAACCAACTGTAAACTTTCCTTGCACGGAGTTGTCCATATTATTGCATTCTTCGCCACTGTTATATCATAGGCAACTAATTATTTCAGAACCCACTAATGTGAGATTCACATTTCAGTCAGTACTCTCCCGTTTTCTATCTGCATCGCATCCGTTATCTTAAACGAAACAAGTCGCTGCTGTGGAAAAGCTCTTCCGATCAGCCGATAGGACATTTTCTTGTCCCACCCAGAATCCCCGTAAATCATGCGAACCAATGCCATACACTTGATTTCGCCGCTATTAGATTCGTCTGGTTTTCCCACACGATGCGCTCCTGATTCTTCTGCTCCACACGCCTGTACAGCTATCTGTTTCATTTTACGATTATACAGAAACCGATAGTGTGACGGCCATTCTAACGCTTCCAGCGTTTTTCTGAAGACCGTGATTCGTCCCTCTTCCTCGCAGAAACTCATGCCAAGTCCTGCCTGTTGCTCCGTTTTCTGTTCTGTTTTTTGCATATTGCTCACCTCCCACAAATGGACAGACCCTCCCCTTGTACAACCTGTCAATTAGTCCTTTCCAGCTTCAGGAGCAATCTTTCCTGTCAGAATCCCCATTGACACATACCCATCCATTTGCTTGACTTCAGATTCTTTCCGGTGTTCTTCCACAGGCACACCAAAAGTTCCCACAATATCATCCAGGTAAAATCCCTTTCGGCTGTTCACAGGTTTTGTTGACGCAGCATTATCCTGCGAATCGACTGCGTTCTTTTTTCTCTGTCCTTCATGAAAAATTTCTGGCACAAGCAGATCAAAAACATACAGAGTTTCACCTTCAAAGGTAATCCTGTACCCCAGCATTTTATATCGGCACTCGCTGTCCCATCCCATTTTCTGATAAACTAAAGTCGCAAATGGCTTGCAGGACATCTTCCGGCTTTTGCGCTTATCCGGTTTTGCTACGCACCAACGCAGAGCGTCCTTGTCATTTTCATCACACCCACGAACAACGATACGCTTCAAATCATTGTTGAACATGACATGAACATAGACCACATCCTCCAGCCCTGTGATACAGGCTGTATTGAATGTGATACTATCTTTACGAATCACGATTGCCGGGTCACGCAGATGGGCAAACAATTCCTTTCGCACGACCTGGTAGCCATCATACGAAAAGGCACTTTCCAGTTCTTCCGCCCGTGCGTCTCTATCATCCTGCACAATCTGCTTCTCTGGCGGCATGATTGTTGTGTTTTCTTCATTCATCTATAATCAGTCCATCCTTCCATTATCTTCTCCGCTTCACGGAGCAACTCATTTAGACTTTCTGCCGTAAATATGTTCATTTCCTCTATCTCCGTCGCAGGACGAAATACATCCCAGTTTCCGGCATAATGCTCCTGCCGTAAGATACCCACCTGTGCTATACTTGTAATCGGCTGTCCAAATGTTCCAGCCCACTCTGGTGGAAAAATGTAAATCTTCTTTTTGACCGTTTCGCCCTCATCTTCTTCGGTGTTTTCCTTTGGAGGCAGAACGATTTCTTCCACCTTAATCATTTCAGGCTCATCAAATGCGAACAGCATCATTTTGTTATCGCCCTGCTCCAAAAACTGGCCACGGAACCGATAACGCAAATCCTCATCCCATTCCATAATGTCAAATAAAGTCTTTGCAAGTCCACGACAGCCCAAAGTGCTTGCACACCAACGTCCCTCTTTCAGTCTGCCCCAACGGATCGCGTTTGGATTATTCTTGTCACAGGGGCGAATGGCAATGCAGCGTTCAACAGAATTTAGCAGCAGCTCCACATATTCAACATTTTCAAACTTTTTCAAGCAAGCGGTGTTAAAGCGCAATCGTCCATTAGAAATCGTCATAGCCGGATTCTGCATAGTAGAAAAATACTGTACCCTGACTATTTCATAGCCCGTCAGATCAAGACGCTTTTTCACATCCGCAGTAACAGTGACATCCGGTTCTTTCATCACGCTTTCAGAGGCTTCCCTGTATTCTTCTGCCGAAAAACCTGTCCAATCCTTATCAAAAGGCACATATCCTCGCAAAATCCCATCTTCAACCACGCTCAACACGGGCAAGGGTCTGTTTTTCTTTGAATAATTGCGGGATGCCCGCAGATGATTGGCTGCATTAAAAACTTCTCTGGAAACAATGGCTTCATGGTGATTCTTCTGCCTGTACTGTGTCCGATCATTGTTGTTTTTCTTTGATTTATGCGTCAAAAAGTTCGGTGTAAAGGTCTTTCTTGCCAGTACATCACCACAATGGCGCTCATTTGCCAGAACACCTGCAAGTGTACCGGGATTCCACTCCACACGTCCCAACTTCGTCTTACGGCTATACTCCATCAAAAGAGTTGCAATCTCCGTAAGCGAATATCCATTCAGGTACAGGTAGTAAATCACCTTTACCGTCTGTGCTTCCTCCGGGTTAATTACAAGGTTGCCTTCCTCGTCTTTATCGTATCCAAGCAATGCAGGGGTCAGGAACAGGCCACGGCTGAACCGCCGATCAATCGACCAGTTCATAATGATAGATTTGGAATGCGATTCTTCCTCTGCCACAGATGCCAGAATCGTCAGAATCATGCGTCCATTGCTGTCCAGCGTATAGATATTATCTGCTTCAAATTTCACACCCACAGGCGGATTCAGATTTTTCAGAAGTTCAATCACAGAAAGGCAGTCAACGATATTTCGAGCAAAACGGGCAATGGATTTTGTAAGAACAAGGTCAATCTTGCCTGCCTTGCAGTCCTCAATCAACTGCTGCATCCCTTTTCGGTGTTCCAGAGATGTGCCGCTGATGCCCTCATCCGCATAGATTCCAACAAATACCCATCCCGGCTGTGCCTGAATATAATCCGTATAATAGTTTTTCTGAAGTTCATACGAAGAAGTCTGTTCATCATTATCCGTGGAAACACGGATATATGCTGCCACACGCCGAATCACAGAACTTGTTTCCAAATCCTCTATGATTTTGGCGGGAATGACTTCCAATTCCGATATATCTACGCCCTTATAGCGGTCTCTGATTTTTTGCTTACGGTCTACTGCTTCTACTTCACCGGTAATCATGTGCTTTTCCTCATTCTCCCGTATGGATGCTCCAATACCACTGTCGCATCTTCCGATAACTTCGGATACCGAGTTCTTTCTTCGTATTTTCTGCGGTTCTGCGGCTGATTCCTTCATCTTTCATCCGCATATAGATTTCTCTTGCTCTCATATCGCCATCAGAAAGCAACTTTTTTATCAGATATGCTGCCTTTTCTGTTTTTGACTCAAATTCTGGCACTTCCGTTTGTTCCGATGAAACGAATGTGCTCTTGCACTCCAACCATTGAAAACCCATCTCCGCTGTTATAGAAAACCGAATTTCTCCATCAGACGGAGCCAAACTGTTTTTTATCTGCCGAACAATACGAATATCTGTATCTTTCTGGTCACGCTCCACCTGCAAAACACTTCGCGCAGCAGCAACCACATCTATGCTGCCAAGGCTTCGGTACAAACCTTTCGTTCCCTCTTTCTTATTGAGATGACCAATCAGCACAATGGCACAATCATATACTGAAGCCCACATTCCGAGACGCTGCATCAGTTTTCTGGCTCTCCCTGCAATCTGGAGGTCAGAATCACTTCCTAAATACGCCTGAATCGGGTCTATAACTACAAGCCGTGGGCGAAATTCAATGATTGCCTGACGGATACGCTCATCATCCAGTGTTAGACCACTGTATGTTTCTTCATTGATAAAAGCTACTTTTCTACAATCTGCGCCACATCTTTCCAGTCTGGGTTTAATGGTATCTGATACTCCATCTTCCGAACACTGGTAGATAACCCTCTGCGGCGTCCCAACAGGCTTTCCATCCGGTGTTTTCCCACCCTTAGAAAGTTCCGCAATCAGATTCATCATCATGGTTGACTTTCCATCGCCGGGATCGCCTTGTAGCAATGTTATCTTTCCCACTGCAATGAATGGATACCACAACCAGTGAACAGAAGTTGCCTGCACATCACTATATAATGTAAGAATTCTTTTTTCTACCTTGTCCGCCATCGTCTTTCCTTCCTATTTGCAGTCTTTTCCTACCTCTATTATAAAGCATTCGTTGCGTTTTGACTGCTACCCATCAGGTAGCATGAGTTGCCTTTTGCTACCCAGTAGGTAGCAAAACAGCCTAAGACCACAGAGCAGCTAGCAGTGTGTCCCTTTGCGGTCTTAGAACCTTTGATATAGAGTTGCTCTGCCTACCATCATGCGAGATAATTGTACTGCCTTATGCGGGGAATCATAAGGAGAAAAGCACATGGCTACTGATTATAAAGCTTTGGGCAAGCGCATTTCAAATGCCCGAAAACAAGCTGGTATCACGCAAGAGGCCCTTGGAGAGCAGCTTAACATGACACGAAAACATATTAGCGTAATCGAATCCGCTATCAAACGCCCAAGTCTTGATGCACTGGTTGATATTGCCAATGCTCTTGACGTATCGACTGATGATTTGCTGGTAGATAGTTTGATGCACTCGACTTCAACCTCAAATTCCGAAATTCACCGTCTTCTCTTGGACTGCAATGAAATCGAACAGGAAATTCTCACTCGGATGGTAAGAGAGATGAAAGCCATACTGTACGGTTTGGGAATCTGATTTTGTAGCCCGCTGATCATATAACAAAAAAGCCCGCATAAGACACAGCTGCACTTCGGATTACACCGGGGTGCTGTCTGTGGCTTATGCGGTCAAAGTCATTCCTACGGAATGAAATGCCCGCCTGATCGAGAAGATTTACGAATCCTCTCAACCAGACGGGCATTCTTTTTGCTCACCTCGCTGTTTCTATGCGGTTATGCGCCATACTTTTCCAATGCTCTCCGAATCACATTCTCACAGTTAAACTCAACTTTCATCGTCTGATCGTCATACAGATAAACCATGCTGACAAAAGCATCTACACATTCCTTGGTCAGACCGCCTATGTATGTTTTTTGACTTGCCTGCTTTGTCAGGTTGCGGATTTCTTCATCCAGTTCATCGGCACACTCCTGTTCTTCCTTTTCTGTCCGTATGCTATCCTGCAATGCAGCCAGTTTTTCCGAAAGGGTCTTTTTCTTTTCTATGTACGCATCCCGCAGCAGCACACCGTCCGCATACGATTCATATAGTTTGATTTGCTCTACCCGAATGGCTTCTGCTTGCTTTTCCAAGTCCTCAATGTCCACGCAGCGCACCGTGATAGACTGCTTTTCCTGCATTCCCTGATTCACCACATCCAGCGCATAGAACACAGTTTTTATCGCACGAGCCACTTTTGCATTCACCGAATATTCTCTGTAATAGCCGCCGTAGCATTTAGAGAACTTTCCGGCTGACCGTTTATAGCCGCAATAGAAAACCATTTCCCCATATTGCCTTTCGTGGCGAAGCTGCCGATTACAGTTTCCGCAGCAGATTTTTCCTTTTAACGCAAAATCATCACCCACCTTATACTGAATTGGAGTCACGTTACGGATTGCTTTCTGTGCCTGATAGTATTCATCTTTTGTCACGATGGCCTCATGAGCGTTCTCTGCGATGATCCACTTATCCTCCGGGAGCGTCCGAACAGAGGTAGTATTCACATCAATTTTCTTTCTTCTCCCCATAACCAACGCACCAGTGTATTCATACCGTCTAAGGATTCTCCACACGATTGCCGCGTTCCATAACATTTCACTGTCCGGGGCAATAATAGGATTGCTGCCCATCAGCAGATTCTTTCGTTTCGCATACAATCCCGGCGTAGGAAGATTTAATTCGTTCATGCCGTAGGCGATCTGCGTTGTATTGCGGCCGGACAATGCTAATTCAAATACTTTTTTCACGCAGACTGCAGCCTCCGGGTCAATCTCCCACCGCCGCCCACCTTTCTTGTTCCACACATATCCAAAAGGGACATTCGTGCAGGTGGCTTTCCCGTTCTTCCAGTTCGTTTCCAAAGCAGCCCGAATCTTTTTCGCAATATCCCGGCTATACATATTATTCACCAGATTGCTGACCGCCACTTCGATTCCCGGTGTTCCGTTGTTCAGTTTCATGCTGTCAAAGGAATTATTCACAGCAATAAACCGAACTCCCATCAACGGAAAAATCTGTTCAATGTAATCGCCAACACCGATATAGTCACGACCAAGGCGGGATAAATCCTTTACCATGATGACTTTTATATCGCCCTGCTTCAAATCCACGATCATTTTCTGAAAAGCCGGACGATTAAAATTTGTTCCAGTATAGCCATCATCTACATATTCTACAATCTCGCCAAACAAATCTTCCTGCTTCCCAATGTAATCGTGGAGCAGCATCCGTTGGTTCTCAATGCTGTTACTTTCATCCTTGCTGCCTTTTTTCAAATCTCCGTCTGCCAATGATAAGCGGAGATAGATTGCAATTTTATCATTCATTCTGAACCTCCGACATGATTGCAAGCACTTCCTGATAGGGGTCGCTACACTTAAATTCGACCTCCACAGAATTGTCCATTCCTACATAGATTCTCTTGATAAGTTCATGCACCAGTTCTTCATCAAATTCATTTTGATTCAGAATCCCGCGCATCCGCTCCATCTGCGCATCGCAGATTTTGATTCTTTTTTCCAGTTCCAATGCACGTTGACGCTGCTTTTGCAGTTCATGTTCCAACCGCTGCTTTTCTGCTATGTAGTGTTCCTTTAGCTGACTGTATTCATCTTCGTCCAGAATTTCAGCTTTATAGTCCTCATATAAACGCAACCGCCGTTCTTCGGCTTCCTGAATCCGAAACAGGATAGAGTTTTCTTTCATTTTGATGGAACGAGCCGAATCCAGATTGCTGCTGCGCATCATGTCTTTTACCAGCTTTTCTTCTTCACACATGGTAGACACCAGATGATGAATCTGATCCATCGCCACCATCATCAGCATTTTCTCCGGCACCGCATGATAGGCGCAGGGAGTCGTGTTCTTCTTTCTTTTGCAAATGAACACTCCATAGTGCGTTTCTTTCACCGTACCATGCACTCTCCGTTCAAACGTCATGTTGCGTCTGCAGCAGCCACAGTAAACCATTCCCGATAGATGGTTATAACACTTCTCTCTGGTTGCTTTGGAACGAGCCATCGCCATTTCCCGTTTTTCCTTATTCTGTTCCCGCCGTGCCTGCACTTTTTCAAAATCCGATTTCAGAATGATTGCTTCATGCGCGTTTTCAACAATATGCCATTCCTTCTTTTCCACTGGATGGAGGCCAATCCCTTTGTATGATGCAGTTTGCGTTTTTCCAGATACCAGTTCTCCAATATAGGCACTGCTGTTTAAAATACGAAGAACCGTACTGGGGTGCCATTTATTATAGGTAGGGTCATCTCCCTCATGTAATTTGCGATTCAGCCGTTCGTTCGGCCTTGCTACTTCTAAAAATTCCAACCTGCGGGCAATTTCGTTTGTACTCACTCCTGCAAGATACCATTGATAGATCAGTTTGACCCACTTCGCATCCTCAGTCGCTTCAAGCTTATTTCCCTGTTGGTTCAACTGATAGCCATACGGTGTACACCACGATGTAGGGATTCCCTTCTCGCGGCGCATCTGGTAACTAAGGCTGATTTTCTTTGAAATGTCCTTCGCGTACAAGCTGTTTACCATGTTCTTGATGGGAACCGCAAGACTATCCACATCCGACTGCCGGATGTTGTCAAAATCATCGTTGATGGCGATAAAACGAACATGGAGCATCGGGAAAATAGTTTCCAGATAGCTTCCCGTTTCGATATAGTCACGACCAAATCGAGATAAGTCCTTCACTACGATGCACTGAATTTTGCCTGTCCGTACATCCTGCATCATACGCTCAAATTCTGGTCGGTCAAAACGTGTTCCCGTAAAACCATTGTCTGCATAGGTATCGGTCAGCGTCAGTTCCGGGTTTTCCCTGATATAATTATGAATTTGCAAAATCTGTGTGTGCAGGGAATCTTCTGTTTCATGCCCGCCGTTCTCAACCGACAGCCGCGCATACGCTGCCGTGCGCAGAAGTTCTTTTTCGTTTTGCTGTACGGCCTCCTGCACAGCAGCCTGCGGCATCATATTCTTTCTACTCTTTCTTGCCATTACAATCTTCCTCTCCGTTGTTCAGCCATTCTTCCGGGAAGAATCTCTTCCACTCACTTTCTTGTAGGATCACTTCTACCTGTTCAAAATCTACGATCCATACATGGTCAAGCCATTCTTTAAGATGTGTGCGCTCCAATTTTTCAGGAATTGAAATCGCTCGGAACTTCATCAACCAGGGATTTCCATGGCTAAATGCTTTTTCTATGTCATTAACAGCCAGCATTACTTTTTTAAAAGCCGCTTCCTGCTTCTGGACCGCCACCTGATACTGATGTTCATACTCCTCTACCTGTTCTAGTAAAATTGATCCCTGCTCGTATTGCCGATAAACTGCTGTTCGTTCATCGTCCTTGGCCATCAAGTGCGCAACGATCTCATTTGCTCTTTTTCTGTACTGCAACAGTCCAGCTTCCATGCACTGCTTGACTTTCTCAGGATTCAAGTCCAGCACCCTATCAATATGCGCAGCTTGCATTTTTTCTTTTTCCAAAGCTGAAAGAATCTCTCGAAAGATTTTCTCGCTTTCGATGAAAGGGGCTTTTCCAGAGAAGCATCTATACCCCTTGTCAAACGAATAGATTTGCTGGCTTTCATCTTCTGATGTTCTGCACAGCAGACCTTTTCCACTTTCCTTGTCATAGATTTTTTTGAAGA